>Ga0137386_10002656_pt1 | contig 11564 bp, 17 predicted proteins | sample SagtaG_4_FD_104910 | JGI IMG/M metagenome (GOLD analysis project Ga0137386, IMG submission 104910) | Vadose zone soil microbial communities from Sagehorn Ranch, Mendocino, California, USA - Sage2_R_100_16 metaG | ecosystem: Environmental > Terrestrial > Soil > Vadose zone | place: USA... | reverse complement strand
TATGCTCAAACGATTACACAGTTACTTCCGTGCGCGAGCAAGATTTACGCCATAAGAATGGCGTCAGAGTGGTATCTCTGCACAGGCGGCGCTAACTATTATAATGTGTACTATAACTTTAGTAGCAATACATGTGACGGCACTACGCAGATTATCTCGCCCGCGACATTTATTGCGATGATGCGTAATCTAAGTAATACTATACGGACGACATTATCGAACGCTGGCTACACAATTCCGCTGGAATGGGATTCGCCAAAAGCAAGCAATCAGACCGCCTATGATATCGGAACCGCGTACTATGACCTTGGGGGAATTGACTATTATTTCTTCCCACAGTGGCTTGGCAACGATCCAACCCAGGCGCTCAACAATGCTCTGAGCCAGGGGCTGCAGTTTTCCTATGATTTTTCAACAGCCGCAGGAAAGCCATTCATAATACCAGAGAGCTGTGACGCTTACAATACGAACCTAGATCCGAATGGAGTGTTTTGGAATACTGTGGGGCCGTGGTTAAACACGCATACTGTTGCGTATGTTTATTGGGATAGTGAGTCAGGTGCCCCTGGGTGTTCGTTTAGTAACAGCACCCCGAAAACCCAAGGTTACGCTGCCCAGTTTGGCAATGGAGCCGTCTACGGCGGCACATACTGGACGCACAAAGCGTTGCCCAGCCCCAATCCATTCCAGTAGGATATTCCGCGCATGTGGCCGCTCTCCCGCATCCTGCTTGGCGCAGCGTGGGCCGCACTCTCGCTCACCAGCGCGGCGGCGCTCGCCTTCTTCCTGACGACGGCCGCGATCACGTCGAGCTTCGATACGGCGAGGAATTCAACCGGACACTCGGTTTTATCGCTCAACAATTCAAAAGTCACCGCAGCGGCCGGTTCGCCTGCGGCTACCCAGTTCAGCGCCTTCGCGAACCTCACGCATTCGTCCGGGAAATATGCCTTCCGGGTGACCGAGAATGCCTGTGCCTCGGCCGGAGCACAGAACTGCGCTGTCGGTTTAGGGCCGCCCTCAGATCCAGACAACAGCTGGATGGGAGTACGGCCGGGCGACGTGGGGATCCTCGATTCCGGGCAGATCCGTATCAATGGCGGGATCATCTCCAGCGGCGGCCCCACGTTCCTCCCGGGCAACACGATCGACGTAGAGGTCGACCTGGACGGCAAGACGATCGCCTACAGCGTGAATGGCGGCGCCTTCTCATCGCCTACCAGCATAGCGACCCTGTCTGGCGGGTTTACACTCGGGCCAGGCGTGACAATGAGTGATCCAGCCGACGCCTTCACCTACGACGGTACCGTGAGCTTCCCGGGGTTCCCGGCGTGGAACTCTGCGCCTTCTGCATCAGGAGGAGGCGGCGGCGCTGTTCCGGCTCCTGCCCAGGCGGCCGGGTTCACTACGGTCGTCGTCAACGACAATTTCCAGGACGGAACATGGGACAATACAGCAACATGGCTTGATGTATGCGGCGCATCGTCACCAAAATATTGGGATGCATGGGCAGGATTTGGGCCACCTAGTGGCGGTTGTTCTACTATTGGAACGGCAATTGATCCTGTTGGAGGGCAGAAAGCGCTTAAATTGCACTGGCAGGATAGCTATCGCGTTCTTCCTTCTACATCTAATTCTCCGAATATATCAGCAGTGCAACTATCTGACGCTCAGCAGCTCAGCGGAACCGGAAGGCAGACCTCGCCAGGTTTTTATCTAGAAGTTGTGGCTCGTACAGATTTTGTTGGCGGCGGTTCCCCTAATCCGTGGATGGATGTGTGGAGCTATGCCCCTAAGCTCTGCGGGTATGAGATCGACGGTTTTGAGGAGGCGGGGTTTTTTGGAGGGAGCTTCGCTATCCACAATTTCTGCAGCGATGCGATCAACGACAATTGCACGAATCAATATTGTAGTTGCGCAGACTCCGCTAATGGCTGCGCAGGAGCTGTTGTTGATGTTGCGCAATACCATAAGTATGCATGGAGACAAACCGGGAACGGGACAGATATTGTATTTTGCGCATACGTTGATGACATAGCCTACGGATGTAATTCCGTCAAACCAAGCGCCGCCCAACTCACTACAGGTTGGACCATGACGCATCAAATAGCTGTCGGGTCGGACGGCACGCTAGGTAATGGCAGTACTGGGAAAAATGTTTACGTAAAGAGCCTAAAGATTTTGAGCTGCGACACCAATTCAAGTAATCAGTGTCATACCAGTAGCGCTAATCCATGACGCGGTTTGGTGTGTGTCTATTTGTAGAAATGCTATTGGTGGTGTCTACAGCCTATAGCCAATCTGTCATCCTAGACCTGCAAACCCCGGTGTGGGATTGTCTAACTGATTATTCATCAGAGCCAGCCTGCTCCACAATATTAGAGAAAACTCCTCATACGCCATTTTATTATAAGCGCTTACCACCTCATGTCGACAATAGGACGGAGGAGGACAAGATATCTTTGATTAGACGCCTTGCGGAAGAGCTGAGGCGACAGTGATATACTTCTTTACTGTCCTTATTGTCCTTGACACGGCACATACGCTGTCGCCGATGGTGATGGCGTGGTCGAGGGGGGATTTTCGCGAGGTGATGCTGCGGCGCTGGCGCTGGTATATCCTGGCACCGCTGGCCGTCCTTGCCGTCTCGCTCGGCGCCGCTACCCAATCCAGAGCCGCGGTTGATGCGGTTGTGACCGTCTATTTCGCTTGGAACATCTGGCACTTCGCCAGTCAGAATTATGGTCTTCTGTGCCTCGCGCAAATGCGACAGGGATGGAGATGGCAGCCAGACTGGCCGTTCTGTATGGCCGTGACGATTGTCGGTATGGGCATATGGCCGATGCTTGCGAGTGATCCCTGGACGTGCCGTCTGATCAACCTAGGTATCTTCGCGCTTCCGCATTGGGTCTCCGAGATCTTCCTAACCTCCTGGGTGAGCACTCGCTGGAAGATTTTCGCGCCGTTGATCCTGGCGGCGGGTTGCGTCGGGCTGTTGTGGGCCGTGCCTCGGGCGACCGGGATGCCGGTGGTTGGGGTAGCGTGGGTATGCTGGCGAGCCGGTTTAGGGTTCGTGCATTTCCTGTACGACGGCATGATCTGGCGGTTCCGAGATCCTGAGATCCGGACAACGATCGGGAAAGGACTATGCGGCAGATTAGAAAACAGCGGCGGCCTCTGTGTTCACAATAGATGAACTAAATAAATTCCTCGATCGTCCAAATGGTGGAGTTGAAGTAGAGATACTGTACGCAATAACCGAGATATGGTTTGGTATTACAATATTATTGACGCCGGTTACGTTATTGAATATGATATCGTTACGCGAGTTATATTGGTTAGTGCCGCATTACATCATGTGTATACCGTGGTTATTTGCGGGAACTCTAACGATCTCTGGGTTGTTATTGTATAGAAAGGGCTATACAGTCTGCGCTCCAATGCGATTACTTGGTTCATACATATCGACTGGGCTGTGGTTCCTCATGCTAGGGGAGGGAGTTTTCGAAGCGGGCGCCGCACTCGGAAGCCTGGCGTTTTATTTCTTTGGATGCGTGTGGCAAGTTCGTATTATGATTTCTGCTAAACGCAGACTAAGAGCCGGATGGAATGGATAACGCTGCGGTGGTGACGTGGGGCCTCGGGATAGGGGGGCTTGCGTGCGGGGTTATCTTTAATTTCATCGCGACACGGTGGGGGAAGAGAATCGATAATCAGCGTCTTTCAAGGCATGACATAGTGTCGGCAGAAATTGCGGAGCGCGCCGCGCTTATCTCTAATTGGGACAGCCTGGTAAAGTCTCTGCAGGCAAGGCTTGGGGCGAGCGACCTCGAATATCATACTCTGTTAGAGCTTTTCGGAAGAACGCAAGAGGCACTGGAATTGTGTAATCAGGGGCGGAGGAACGATGCCACTATGATAGCGACGCAGTCAGAGAGAATTAGAAGTCTTGAAGTGGCTCCCACTCCAATGCAAGTGAGGGGGAAATGAGATTGTTGTTGATGAGTGCGATATCTCTCGTCGTCGCACTGTGCAGCGTAGCGAGCGCAGAGGAATGCCGCTGGGATACAGGCAGACGGGTGTGGGTATGTCCGCAACCTCGCCCGCCCCAATCGTTGCACGATGGAGGATGGAGCGAACGGAGATGGCAGGAACGGCACTGGGAACATGAGTGGCGGCATCGGGAACGGTGCGAGCGCCATCCGCTCGAATGTCAATGATTGACGCAATCCTCGATCTTAGTCACTGGCAAACCGTCAACGACTTTTCGGTCGTCAAGAATACAGGTGGAATTTCTGGGGTTATCTTAAAGGCCACGCAGGGGTCGCGGTATGTCGATCCTACCTTTACCGGGCGCGCGGCGCTCGCTCAGAGAGCGGGATTGCTGGTGGGTGCGTATGCCTTTCTCGACGGCAGTCCGATCGTTGATCAAATATCCCACTTCCTCGCGGTCGCCGGCTATCTTCCGAAATTGGTTTTGGACATCGAGCCAAACTCAATCGACGGCGGCACTGTGACGATGATGGGCGCTGCGACAGCAGTCTCAATCATGCATTCGCGGACAGGACGCCTGCCGGTTATCTATATGAACCGGTACGGTCTGGACAGCCGCGGGACGGGATTACCGAATGGCACCCTGGCGCGCTGTGACCTATGGTTGCCGTCTTATGGATCTAGTCCGAAACCACCTGCAGGATGGTCAACCGCGATGCTGTGGCAATACACAGACATGGGTTCGTGCGCGGGGGTTTCAGGAAATTGCGACAGGAGCCGGTTTTTCGGAGATTTGGCGCAACTCACGGCATGGTGGGATAGTTGATGATGGGGTTTTGCAGATCGGCGATCCTTTCGCTTCTGGCACTTTCCGCAGCAGGATGTGCGGTGCAGGGGGTGCCAACGGTCCACATCGAATGCTCTGCTCCGGTAAACCGGGATTGTGGTTCGGTAGCGATCACGATCACGACGAGCGGATCTCAAACGCCTACACTTGATGCGACTGTTCCTGTGTCGGCGGTGCCTGGGTTGCCGCTGGCCGCTTCGGTAACGCACTGACAAAAGGAGCGTGACAAGTGGCCACAACCGTCTTCAATTTCGGACCCGTCCTAGATGCGGTCCTTGCAAATACGAAACTGATCCTGGCAAACCAGGGCGCTCTTCAACAACAAATCTCACAACTTGCAGCACAAGGGGTAAAGCAAATGGCAGTTCTAGTCGATCTACAGGGTGCGGAAACGCGGATCTCGGCAGACCTGAAGCGGGCCGCCGATATGATCATGATGCTATCCCAAGGGCACACGGTGGCGGACGCGGATGTTGCGGCTGTGGTGGGTCAGCTGAATGCCGCAGCCGATGCGTTTGACGCGGCGAACCCGGCTCCTTCTCAGGGGCCGTAAACCCGGGTTCACCCACTAGGAAATCTCGGCGGAGCTAGATGTACCTTTATCGGCGGCGGTCAGCGCCAGGAAGTCAGCGCCTGGCGGTCCGCCGCTATTTTGCAGCATCGTCGAACACGATCGTCTCGCATGTGCACGGGCCGACGGAATTCGCCGGCGCCGTACCGCGCGGTCTCATGCGCCGACAGCTTCCGCCAAACGCGGACGGCAGGGTATTTCGGCGCCGGGTCTTTATCGGTGGCCAAGGGCTCACGACGGTCGCAACGGACATCAGGGCTGCGGTTGAGACGATCCGGAATTTCCAGCTTGACATGATCGGAAGAACAGAGGGGAGCCTCAGCCTTCTGTCGAACGTCGGCGGCGATCTAGAAGCCTCTAAAGTGGCGCGTGTTGACCTGATCGCTGCGCTCGAAAATACGGGCGCGATCATCGTTTCTTCCGATGGAAGGGGGACGGTAGAAGTTACTGCTCGGCTCTCGTTTGAGAGCCTTGGCCGTGTGGAATTTCCGACCGGGACCATTATTGACCGGATTTCACAGCTCGAACAGCTCTCCCGGGTGAGCGGCGACACGGGTGGGAACCTGGAAGATGCGCGTCTCTTGCGCAACGACACTGTCGGCGCTTCTGAATATTCGTCGCTGCGTCAATTCGATATGACGGGCCGGGCTGAAGCTGTGCTCGGGCAGTTGACGAATGTGATTGGAGAGGTTGAGGCCCTTGGCCTCGCCGTTATCATTTCCGACATCCTAGGGCGCGCGGAGGCCCTGGTAAGCTATCGGGCGGACCTTAGCGTCCCGTCACTTGAAACGCTATTGGCCACCCGACACGATAGGGCAGGGTTTATCGAGACCCTAGGCAGCGTCATCCTCTTGACGAGCGATGGCGTGGGGGGCCTCGAAATCTTGCGGTCTGCTCTTTCTGGATCGCGATCCGGCATCGAAGCGTTGACCCGTCCACGTAGCGAATCTGTGGGGATGGCGGAGTTCTTGCTGAGCTTAATGTGCGATCAGCGCGGCCGTGCTGAAGCGGCATTGGGCGTATCAAGTGATACGGCCGGCAGGATATCATTTCTCGTGCGCGCGATATCCGACGCTGGCGGGTTGGCTGAGTATTCTGTGGCTCAGCACATCGATGTTGTGGTTCCCGCGTCATATCTTCGGGGAATCGTCACTGAGTCCAAAGCGGAGATGGAGGTTCCTGGAGGCGCCGCGAGCATCTTCTCGAGCCGCGGCGCTGTCGAAATCGGCGCACTGCTAAGGAGCGAATTCGCCTCGCCTTCGGAGTCAACGGCCCTGGTGGCATTCAACGTTACCGGCGGCGCGGTCGAGTACAGCGTTGGCATATTCGTCGACCGAAATAACCTGACGGAGATCCTGTCATCGTTCCTGTCTGAGTGGTCAAGCCCACTTGAAGCGACGACCAGCGTCACGGTTGACTTCGAGACGCTTGGCAATCTTGAAATCTCTGGGTTCGGCATAGGCTTCGATTTCGGCCTGGCTGTGTTGGTATCTGGCGGGACCGTTAGCATAGAAATCGGGGCTCCTACTGAGAGCAGCGCGACGCTCACGCTGGATACCAGGGGGACACTAGAGGAGAGCTTTGTCGGAGCCGACCTGTCGACGATCAATCTGTCGATCGGCCGGGCCCGCTTCATTACCGTTCCATACTCGTCCGCGGATCTCCCGCCCTTCGATCCTCTGCGTGCCGGCGAAATCGACACGTTCGCTTTCGACTTCACGCCAGACGTAGGTGCCGCGACGATCGTAAGCACGACATGGGCATGCGCCATAGTGCCGAGCCCGGCTGTGGACGCCGCGGCGCAGGCGCGTGTTATCCTGGCGCAACCAGCAACCCAGCTCTTTACGAGATCTCCCCTCGACGAGCAGACGCAGACGTGGACAGGTGCGTTCAGCGTTGCAATCATCGGGACCTTCCCGGAATCGGCGATCGGCGGAGCCTATATCTTGGAGGCAACTGTGTATCTAAGCGACGGCCGGGTGATCAAAGCAGGGTCGACGGTGGTCTGCGCGGCAAATGTGGTGGTGAACTGAGACATGGCAGACCCGGCGCTCGACTCATCTCAGCGAGGCCCTATACTTCCAGGCCCTGGGGTCTTCCGTTTCACCTATCAGCTTGCCTCGGATCCCGCGTACTGGTCCGGGAGCGTTCCGCAGGACGGCCAGCCTCTCGAAAATTTCTTGCAGCAGCTGGTTGCTGGCATCACGAACTTGCCGCCAAACCTGGTACGCCACGGTGGCAAGAAGAACCGCCTCCGATCCCGCCGCACAATGTCGATTGGGCTGCGGTCGGGGTGAACAGCGCGGATCTCGATAACGGGTGGCCATACGTCAACTACGAGCCCGAGGACGGGAACGTCTATATGCAGCAGCACGAGAGCTTCGACATGCTGGCATCTTGCTACGGGCCGCACGCGGAATGGTACTCGGGGCTGATAAGGGACGGCTTTCAGATCGGCCAGAACCGGGAGCTCATGTTCCTCGCCGGCATGGGGCTGATTACCGTGGGACGAGGGGCAAACGTCTCAGAATACATTAACCGGCGATGGTTGATGAGGTTTGATCGGGTAGTCCGTATTCACCGATCAATCCGCCGGTCCTATCCTATCTTGACGCTGGTCGCTGCGCCGGGTGTGGTGCGCGCGTCTGCGGAACCAAAGCTCTACGAGTCGCCTTTTGAGGCCAAGTTACCGGGCGCCGTGTAAAGGAGTGCAGAATGTCGACCATCCTAGAGCATGACCTCGCAGCTTTGGAAGCGAAAATCGCGCGCGACGCGGCGAAGACAGATGAGGAGAGGGTGCACCACGATCATGTGTGGTCGAACCATTTGTCAGCCGCAAACTTGATGCGAGTGGCCGAGAAGCACCATGCTGATGCGCGCACGATGCTCCGGGCAGCCGAGTTCCACGAAGGGATGGGGCAGATGAGTGTTGCTCGCCAGTTTCACGGTCTCGCCGACAAGAGCGTTGCGGCAGCTAAATGCTGTATCGACCGGGCTGCGGCTAGGGCTGACATGGGGCAAACTATGGCGAGCGCCTTGAGAGTGCCGCCAAAAGGAGCGAAATGAAATGGCAATCGGACAAGGCCTTCCTGTTGCGCGGGTGGTCAACGTCACCGTCAGCCTCACGACTCAGCCAACGCAGGCGCCCAGCATCAATACCTGCCTCATCCTTGGCACGACGGACGGGGTAATCGACGGCGTCACTAGGATGCGCGAGTACCAGGACATCGCCGAAGTCGCAGCCGATTACAGCACGACCGATGAGGAATACCTAGCGGCGGTTCCATGGTTCTCGCAGAACCCCTCTCCGATGACCCTATTCATCGGCTTCTGGGCGAAGAATGCTAGCCACGGCCAGCTGTTCGGGGCGACGCTGCCGACGGCGTCCCAGCTGCTATCGTTTTGGAACGCGGTCACGAATGGCGGGTTTTCGATCACCATCAACGGGGGCGCCGCGACCTCCGTCACGGGGATTAACCTGTCATCACAGACCAACCTGAACGGGGTTGCGAGCGCGATCAACACAGCGTTGGCCGGGTCGGCGGTCTCCGCAACGATGCTGTGGAATGCACAATTCCATCGGTTCGAGCTGACGAGTGCGTCGACCGGGAGCAACTCGGCCGTAGCGTTCTTGACAGCTCCGGTCAGCGGAACTGATATTTCTGGCATGCTCGGAATGACGACGGCGACTTCCGGCGCCTATGCGTCGCCTGGCCTCGCTCCGGAAACCGCTCTGGCCGCCGTCACCAAGTTCGACATCGAGTTCAGCACGGTCTGGTATGCCCTCGAGGTGCCAAGCGCCAGCGACGCTGATCACGAGGCGATCGGGGCATATATCGAGGCCGCAAATCCGGGGCACTACTATGGAGTGACCACATCGGAGGCGGGCACACTGGTTCCGACAGATCAGACAAACATCGCCTATCAGCTCTCGACGCTTGGATTGCGCAAGAGCTGCGTGCAATATTCTTCCAGCAACCCATACGCTGTCGGGTCCTATCTGGCGCGCATCCTGACCACCAGGTGGAACGGACAGAACACCACCTTGACGATGAAGTTCAAACAGGAGCCAGGAATTGCGCCTGAGGTCATAAACACCTCGCAGGCAAATGCCCTGAAGGGCTTCAACTGCAATGTCCTTGCGACCTATGTTAATGGAGCGCGGTTCACTCAGGAAGGCGTTTCGTGCTCGGGGGATTTCACGGACACGATCATCGGGGCCGACGCGCTCGGGCTGCAAATGCAGACGAATATTTTCAATGTGCTCTATACATCCCTTAAGGTGCCACAGACGGACCAAGGTGTGTCGCTGCTGCTTACGGCCGGGGATGCCTCATGTGTCGCGTTCGTGGCAAACGGATATATCGCGCCGGGCACCTGGAATGCGAATGGTTTCGGGACACTGAACCAGGGCGACTTCATGGCCAAGGGATGGTATTCGTTCGCACAGCCCATCGCTCTGCAGTCGCAAGCGGACCGTGCGACCCGGCACTCGCCGCTTCTGCAGTACGCGGTAAAGCTCGCCGGCGCAGTACATGACGCAGATGTACTCATTTCTGTGAATCCCTGAGGGAATGGGTTACAGGAGGTAACCTAAAATGGCAATTTTGCTGCCGACCTACAGCTTTCAAAACTTCTTCGTGACGATCACTGGTCCGGGAGGATCGTTCGCGATCGGGGGCCCGGACACAGGTTCGGCCGACGAGGGATTCACCGTCGAACAAGCGGACGACAGCAATACGTTGACGACGGGCGCGGATGGCAGCGGCATGAATTCCCTGCACGCGACACGCACTGGAACGATTGCCGTGCATTTACTGAAGACATCTCCGATCAATTATAAGCTCTCCAGGATGTTCACCTACCAGCGCGAGCTGAGCTTTAACTGGGGCCTGAACACCGTGACCGCGCGAGACATAGCGAGCGGGGATCAGTACACCTGCTCAGGCGTCGCATTCAAGCGCCACGCAAATAATGTCTGGGCGAAGATCGGAAACGTGCTTATCTGGCCGTTCGATGTGACGGTACTCGACCCGAATTTGGGGCCGGGCTTTATTAACCTTTGAGGAATGGATGAGCGAAGAAAGGGAAATTTTCGGGGAGCAATACTCGTTCCGCCGAATGCCGGCGCGGGACCAGCTGCCCGTGGTCCTGCGGCTATTCCGCGCTAGCAAGTCCGCAGAGAGCGAAGACGCCACGTTCATGGACCTGTTTACCACCATGAGCGACGAAGACGCACGCTTCATGATGGATCACTGTCTTCGTACCGTAAATCGAAGACAGGGGCAGAACTGGGTGCCTATCTCCAATGGCGCCGGCGGCGGGATGATGTTCGACGATATTGAAGACAACATCATGCTGCAGATCGATCTCGTCGCCGCGGTGCTGGAGATCAACGTTCGAAATTTTTCACGCGCAGCGCCACCGAGCTCCCCGAACGAGAGCCAATCGCCGGGCTGACGCTGCTGAAGATGGCTACCGGCGAAGACTTCTTAATGAGGCCGTGCGCGGCCGGCATGTGCAAGTTCGAAAGCATGCTGGACGGGACACTTGACCTCGCCGATGTGGCCGCGATGAACGAGTATCTGGACATCAAGGCGGCGAACGAGGCCGCGATCGAGGAATACATTGCCTTGAAGGGAGGCGGAAATCGCTGACACGATCAAGGAGTTCCTCGTCAAGATAGGGTTCGCGACAGACCAAAGCTCACAGCGGAACTTCGTTGCCGGGGTTGGTGCCGCGAACACCAGCGTGGCAAACCTGCAGCAATCCATGATGGCAGCAGGGAAGGCACTTACGAATCTCGGTAATCAGCTCACAGCCATCGCCGGTCCAGGTGGACCAGTCACAAAATACAACCAAGCCTCCCAGTCGATCGGCAAGCAAATGGTATTGCTGGCCGGACAGGTTAAGACGCTCGGTCGATTTGCGCTCACAACGGCCACCACGTTTGCGGCCGGCGTGCGCGAAGTTGCTAAGCAGTACGAGAATCTCTACTACATTTCACTAAGGACCGGCGCTTCAATCGAGAACCTGACGAATCTACAATTTTCGTTTAAGCAGATTGGACTTGCAGGGGATGCGGCGACGGAGGCTCTTGTAGCCTTTCAAAGAACCTTACGTGACAATCCTGGGAAACAGGCATTGGTGAAC
>Ga0137386_10002650_pt1 | contig 11571 bp, 13 predicted proteins | sample SagtaG_4_FD_104910 | JGI IMG/M metagenome (GOLD analysis project Ga0137386, IMG submission 104910) | Vadose zone soil microbial communities from Sagehorn Ranch, Mendocino, California, USA - Sage2_R_100_16 metaG | ecosystem: Environmental > Terrestrial > Soil > Vadose zone | place: USA... | reverse complement strand
CCCTCTTCGCGGAGAAGCTTGCTTCTCCGCGAAGAGCCTCATGGCCTTTTTTCCTGGCTGTTCCTCAATTCTTGCTCTCTTCCGCCTTTTTTCCTCTCTGTTCTCCTGTTTCTGCCATCTCTTTCGGACTGTGCTTCCGGTTTTGAGCAACTTTCGCTCCTCAGATCAGATTTAGCTCTGCAACAATCTCGTTGCGCAACTCGTGGGTGATACAAGGCGATCAGTTCCAAGGCTGGAGCTACGCGCGGATTGAGCAGGGTGGTCACCAGGCGATAGACCTTGCCTGGCTCTCCCAAGCGCTCATCGGTCACCCGGTAGGAGATGATGCGTACCCATATCCCTCGATGCACCCGATAGTGCGCTTGGTTGGGGCGCGTGGGACCCACCCAGGCTAGTACCGAGCCATCGGCTAGACGGCGTTGGGGGCTCAGCTGTTCCCACGCCCCAGCTTCCAAGGCTCCCAGCACATGGGCCTTGCACTGAAGGGCGTGCTCCACAAACCCTCCTGAGGTGATACCCGCGTCCACCAGCACCAGCATAGTGGGGCCTAGCTTCTCCAGCAAGCGATGTGCTCCATGCACTTCTGAAACATCATAGCGGTCGATTTCCAGCCCAACGACCGCATGGCTGCCACACTCGGCCATCAGCACACAACGTACCTGGGGATAGGCTCCGGGTCCATATTGATTGCTACTGCGCCCGAAGGCCGCCGCGTTGGCTTTGGTATCCGGGGTGTTAAAGACCGTGCCATCAATGGCCATGAGCCGATAGCGCCCAAAGAAGGCACCGGGCATGCTCGCTGGGTGGGCGAGCAGCCGACAGCGCTCGCGCATGAGAGCCTGCAAGCACTGACTGCCCAGTTCCTGGCGTCGTCCACTGATCCCTGAATCGCTCAGGGGATCCTCCGGCGAGCTCGGATGCAGATCACTGAGGGCGCCCACCAACTTTTGCCACACCTGGCATTGGTTCAGACGACTCCACAGTGCCATCCCCATCACAAACAGCACCAGGGCCAAGGCCGTGCTGGCTCGCACGCGCCGCACTTTGGTGGACCAGGGCTCACTCTCTTGCACACAGCGCTCAATCACTGCTTTGGGATACACTCCCTCGAGCATCGTCATGCTGACCTGTTCACACACCTTGTCATCGATTTCCATTTCGCGTAATCTGTACATCGAAAGCTCCTTGCTTTTTCTTTTTGCTTTCTGGCATTATGCCAGATTTGGAGCTTTCTTGTCTTGTTTTTCCTCCTTTTGGCTTAAGTGAGATGTGCAGAGCCAGCGTGTGGCATGAGCAGCAGGGCCTGCTGAGTGAAGCGGTGGAAATGGCCCTAGAAGCTCAGGAGTTTGCGCGGGTCGCTGCTCTCCTTGAGCAGAGTATGAGGCCGCACTATTTTTATACGATGCATGAGCATTACACGCTTCAGCGCTGGCTCGCTGCCTTACCGGATGCGACACTGGAGCAGCATCCGCGACTCTGTGTGCATGCGGTCTTTCTGTTATTGTTCTCCTGGGGAGGGCACGGACGCGCCGATTGCCGACCCACTACGTTGGCCCAGATCGAACGGCTGCTGCACTGCGCAGAGCGCGCCTGGCAGGCCGAGGGCAATCACAGTGGGCTGGGGCAGGTCCTCACATTTCGTGCCCTCATCAGCAGGGAGCAAGGAGATCTTGCACGGGGCGCTCGTTTCGCCAGAGAAGCACTTGCCAGCTTATCAGACAGTGAGTCGCCATGGCGTGGGGGCTGTTTAAGAATTCTCGGGGAAGAAGAGCTGCAGGCCGGCCGGGCGCGTTCTGCGAGACAGCTCTTCCAGGAAGCATGGGCCTTGCTTGCGACTACCGGGAACAGCTACGCTGTGCGTGCAACGCAGCTCCTGCTAGCAGAGGCCTGCTTTCTTCAGGGAGCATTGCAGCAGGCGGCTGAGCTGTATCGTGCAGCCAGAGCTTCAGCGGGAGAGGATCTCTTCGACACTGGCCAGGCACAGCTTGACCTTGCACGGCTCTCCTACGAATGGAATGCCCTGGAAGAGGCCTGGCAGGAGGCGCAGGAGGCCCTGGATCTGGGGACACGGATCGGGGAGGAGACCTTGCGGGTGCAGGCAGCGCTTGTTCTGGCGACTATCGAGCATGCTCGTGAGCAAACAGCAGCCGCTCAACAGCGGCTCCGTGTGCTTTTTGCTCGGCTGCCGACAGGGGCGACGCCCCACCTGCCGCTGCTCCAGCGGCGCATCGAGGCTTTGCAGGCCCGGCTCGCGCTTGCGGCAGGAGACCTCGCGACAGCAGAGCGCTGGTCCACGACGAGCGCTCTGCAGCGGGAGAGCCTGCCACGGCTGCACCAGGAGCAAGAAGACCTCATCGCCGCCCGCCTGCTCATCGCGCAAGGGAAGACCGAGGAGGCCCTCCGCTTGCTCGAAGGCTGGCAGGTTGAGGCGCACGAGATGGGACGGACGCGCAGGGAAGTGGAGAGCCTGGTGCTGGAATATGACAACGATTCGTAGAATTTTGAGCCATTTACTCCCGAATTAGCCGATTTGCACTTCAAGCGTCATATGCCTATTTTCTAACGTGAGGAAATCTCGGATATGGGGTCCGAGTATGATCCGACCGGAAAACAACGCTAAGAACGGCAATCTCTTAGCAGACAGGCATTTTGAACGATTTTGACAGGAGGAGCCGACAACAACGAAGCCTTTGGAGCCTATGATGTTTGCTCAGCTCTCTTCTCAGAAGCGCTCAACACGCTCAAAAATCCTTCGCGTTGTTTTTCGGTCGGGTCATACTCGGACCCCGACGTTGGCTGACCGCCGAGCAGATCCCCGGCTGTCGCTTCCATTCGTGGCAGCATCTTCAGAATCCGGAGACCTTCCTCCACCGTGCCCGCCCAGTCCTGCGCTTGTATGAGCCCGCCACCGCTTTGCTCGAGCAGGGCATCTGGGTGGTCTGTCCCGATGAAAACACCTCGATTCAGACACGGGAGGCTCAACAGGCTCCTCGTCCAGCTATCCGCCAGCATCCGGGGTAGCAGTCACCTCGCTCTCATCGCCGGGGAGCACTGCATCTCATGGCGGCGGCTTCGTGTCGCTGATGGGCTGGTCTCTGGCCAGTGTCATCCTCGCCAACGCTTCGTCGATTTCCGCTCTTTTTTGGAGACGGTTGTTGAGGCCTGTGCCCAGCGTCGTAGTGTGCAGGCCATCGCTTTGGTTCTCGATACTGGTCCGACTCACGCATCCAAGCAGCTCCCGCGTTGGGTTGAGGAACTGGCGAGGGCATCGGAGGGGAAGCTGACGATGCCGCTCTCTTGGTTGCCCACCAACGCCTCCTGGTTGGATCAGATCGAGATCTGGTGAAGTCGGATCCAACGCAAGTTCCTGCAGCCCACCCATTTTGCCAGCACTGACGAGTTGCAGCAAGCCCTCCTCGATTGCATGGCTCGCTACCATCAGACGGCCAAGCCACGGAAGCTGGTCCTCCACCGTCCAGAAGCTGGAGCACAAGCGAGCTCCGCATGTATGACCGGAAGGACTGAGAGCGATGCCCTCTACCGCGGTGTCACGAGGACAGACGCCAAGCGCTGGAGGCCTGCGCGCATTTCTTCTGTCCCGACGGCGGTATATCCCAGCAGGATGCCTGTGCGCTCACTTCCTTCGAGGGCATAGAGCGACAACGGGGAAACATCCACCCAGACGCGCGCGGCCGCGTGTGCTACCTGGCGGTCATCCTGCTTGCCGGGGAGCCACCCAATCAGGTGCATGCCTGCCACTGCCGGTTGCACGTCCAGTTTGCCTGCCAACGTCTCTCGAGCCAGGTCCACCAGCGTCACCTGCCGCTCCTGATAGAGCTGGCGCAACTGCCGAATATGGCGCACAAAATGTCCCTCGTGCAGAAAAGTTGCCAGCGTGATCTGCTCAAGCAGAGGAGGATGGATGCCGGTAAAGAGGTGGGCAGCGATGAACACGTTGACCAGATCAGGAGGCACCACGAGATAGCCCAGTCTCATGGCGGGAAACAGCACCTTGCTCACGGTCCCAAGATAGATCACGCGGTTCGCCCGATCTATGCCCTGCAGGGCTGCCAGGGGGCGACCGACGTAGCGAAACTCACCGTCGTTGTCGTCCTCAACAATCCAGGCACCGGCGGCACTCGCCCACGCTAACAGGCTCAGCCTTCTCGCCATACTCATGGTCACGCCCAGCGGAAATTGGTGCGAGGGGGTCACAAAGGCGAGACGTGCGTGAGGCGCGCGCTCTTTTCCCATCTGGACGACGAGCCCCTGGGCATCGATCGGCACGGGAACCAGGCGTGCTCCGGCCCCAAGCAAGGCGCCACGCGCCCCCGGGTAGCCTGGGTCTTCCATCCAGACTTGCTCCCCTGGGTCGAGCAACACGCGTGCGGCCAAGTCAATGCCTTGTTGCAATCCAGTGACGATAATGACCTGCTCAGCCGTGCAGCGGACGCCACGGGCGGTCGCCAGGTAGCTTGCAATGGCTTCCCGCAAAGGCAGGTAGCCGGCGGGTTGGTGATAGGCAGGCAACTCTGGCGGCATCTGACGCCAACTCCGTAGCAGGAGGTGCTGCCAGAGTTTGCGGGGGAAGGCATCAAGGGCCGACAGCCCCACGCGAAAGGCCCGTTGCAACCCCTGTCCTGGAACCAGCAGGGGCTCAGAAACAGAGGGAGTTGAGAGCCACGTGTGAGCCCGTGCTGAGATGGTTCGTCCGGCACTGCTGGGTTGGCCAGGATGAGCATTCTGCACCGGTTGCTCGACCCCTTCTGGAGGAAAGGTGGCGGCGACATAGGTGCCCGAGCCGGCACGACCTTGCAGGTAGCCCTCGGCGATCAGCTGCTGAAAGGTGAGTTGAACGGTTGCCCGCGAGATCCCCAGCTCGCGAGCAAAGGCGCGTGTCGAGGGCACACGTGCGCCCGCCTGGAGCTGTCCCCGTAGGATCGCGCTCCTCACCCCCTCATAGAGCTGCTTGTGGAGAGGGACCGCTACGGTTGGGTCGAGGATGATGGTGGCCTGCTGCTCCATGAAACGCTCGTGCATGTCTTCCTCCTGTCGCGCTCGTACAAAGTGGCATGGCTAGTATAGCCCAAAGTGGCTCTTGTGTCCATCCCAGTTCCTCCTATAATCTAAGAAGAGGAGTGAGCTTCTTGTGCTTCACGGACAGGGCCAACCTGGAGAGGATTCGCACGAAGACGTACAGGTGCCTGGGGTGATGCGTGTGTTACCGGCCACGACTCCGCGAAGGAGAGAGAGATACAGAAGAAGGAGAGTGACGAGAGGAGGGCTTCGCGCGCTCGGCGGCGCTGAGGCGGTCCATGCCGCTCAGGCACTGGCTCAGAAGTATCCGCTGCTGCAGGGCACCCTCATTCCGCTCTACCACCGCCTGCGCGGCTATCGGACCGTGCATGTCGAACTGACGCCGACCGACCGCTAGCGCTGGAGAGACGGGCTCCCGCCTGTGGCCAGATGGCGGGTTGCATGATCTGGAGCACGACTGGCCAGCCAGGATGGGCGTGGCGCCGGAGGGAGGTGGTGCTGCTCCGGCCTGATGGCTTTATGGCGTGGCGCAGTAGACCACCCACGACCACAGCAGCGGTCTCTACGAGAGCTATCGCGAGGGAGGAGAGGTCCCCCTCCCCTTCAAACAAGGAGTTGCCCAATCGCTGAGGAGAGACACGGAATGAATCAAGCGAGAATACCATCGGTCCCATCGCTGCAGCAACGGAATTTCACGGCTCGCTGGTTGGCGTTGGCTGGAGTCGTGGGTCCCATTGTGTTTGTCGGAGCATTCACGCTCGCCGGTTTCCTGCGTCCCGGCTACTCGCCGATTCACCAGGCGATCAGCGATCTGGGCGTCGGGACAAATGCCTGGCTGCTCGACATCGATTGTGTGGTCTTTGGCGTGCTGTTGCTCGCCTTCGCCATCGGCTTTTTCCTGGGGATGTGCCAGGTCCTCGCGGACGGGTGGCGCCTAACCTGTCTGATCCTGCTCATCCTTTCGGGCATGGGAGCCATCAATGCTGGCATCTTTACGGAAGCCCCCGCAACGGTGACAGTGCATTGGACACTCGGCTTCCAACTGGCGGTTCTCCCGCCCGTCGTGGTGTGTGGCATCGTTGGCTGGCAATGGCTGCGCGTCAGCGGGTAGCATGGGTATGGCTGGTACTCGCTGATCGCTGCGCTAGTGACGCTGGTGCTGGTCGCCGTCGAGTTCTGGTGCTCTTGGTCTTTGCCTGGCATGTGGTCGTGGATGGCGACTGTTCGTTTGGGTAGGATCGCATCAGCGCGCCGGCGCGCAGCAAGGGTACCAGGGGGAGCCTGAATAGTCACGAGGGGAACATGATGCTTCTCTCCGCTAACGGGGAGGGAGCACCAGGGTCTTTGTAAGCAGCGATCAAAGCGTCTTGCTGTGCGAACCCGGCGTCTGAGGTACAGAAAGCACTGACCTCACGGCTGCTTGCGCACGAACAGAGGAGAGAAGAGGTGAATGCATGGATGAGATCGACCTGGAAGCTGGACCCATCGAGTATGAGGACACCGGGGGCCCCGGTCCTGTCATGGTCCTGCAGCACGGATTGGCCATGGACGGCTCGCTGTGGCGTCAGGTCGTGGGGGAGTTACGCGCTGATCACCGCTGTCTTGTCCCGACCATGCCTCTGGGGAGCCACCGGCGGCCGATGCGAGCGGATGCTGATCTCTCACCACAGGGCATCGCGAAACTTCAAGCCGAGTTCCTGCAAGCCCTGGACCTGCGGGAGGTGACCCTGGTGGGCAACGACTCGGGCATTTTTCAGCTCACCGCTGGCCGGTATCCTGAGCGCATTGCGCGCCTGGTGATTACACCTTGCGAATCCTTTGAGAACGTCCCTCCCGGTCTGCCCGGACGGACCGCAGAGCTGGGCCTCAAGATGCCGGGCGGAGCCTTCCTCCTGGCACAGGCTCTGCGCTGGCATGCCCTGCGACGGTTGCCGTTGACCTTTGGGTGGATGGCGAAGCGACCGATTCCCCATGAACTGCTCGATGCCTGGTTGCGCTCCTTGCAGACCCAGCGGGAAATCCGCCGCGATCTCGCCAGGTTTGTACATGCTTTCGATAAGGGGGACATGCGTGCTGCGGCGGATGGCCTGCGTCACTTTGACCGTCCGGCGCTGGTGGTCTGGGCACCGGAAGACCGGATCAATCCAAGCGAGTACGGGCGTCGCTGGGCTGAGTTGCTCCCACGCGGACACTTGATCGAGATCGCCGACAGCTATACGCTCGTCCCTCTTGATCAACCTGCCGAACTCGCTCGCGTCCTCCGTCAGTTCGTCCGAGACACATCATCATGAGCTAAATCAAGGAGGAGAGTATGAAACTGGGACTTCACGTCAACGATGTGAGCTGGCCGGGAGGGGCCGGCCAGCTTGGCCCCACGCTGGTCAAGATCGCGCAGACGGCCGATGCGGGGGGATTTGATCGCATCAGCGTGGGGGACCACGTGTGGCAAAGCCACTTTCTCGGTGGTCCAGAGCGCGAGGTGCTCGCCTGCTATCCGACCCTGGCGGGCCTGGCTCGGCATTGGCGTCGGCGATTACGAAGAGGAGGCGCGCGGCTCGGGACTGCCTTTCCCACCCCTGCAAGAGCGCTACGAGCGACTGGAGGAGCTGCTGCAGATCTGCTTGCGCATGTGGCAGGGAGAGCAAGGGGACGAGCGTCCCTACGAGGGGAAGTACTACCACATCGAGCGCCCGCTCAACCTCCCGCAGAGCCTCACGCGTCCCCATCCGCCCATCCTGATTGCAGGCTCCGGCGAGCAAAAGACGCTGCGCCTGGTCGCCCGCTACGCCGATGCCTGCAACCTGCGCCCTGGTCCGGAGATCCCCAGGAAGCTCGAGGTGCTGCGCCAGCATTGTGAGGCCGAGGAGCGCGATTATGACGCGATTGAGAAGACCTGTATGTTTGCCTTCGACGTGGGCGAAGATGGCTCCAAGGTGGGCGAACTGCTCGGGCAATTGCGCTGGCTCGCCTCGATGGGGATACAGACGGTGCTGGGGGTGATCCCGCAGGTGTATCGGATCGAACCGCTCGAGATCATCGGTCGCGAGGTCCTTCCCGCCGTCATCAACCTTTGAGCACACTGGGCCGGGTGCGCCGACCTGCACGTCAGGCACAGCTATATATTCAGGAGAAAGGAGTTGGCATGATGAAGACGAGTACTGGGAGCTTCACTCCCGTCGTCACGGTGATCAGCGTGCTGATGGTGGCAGAAGCCGTGACCTTTCTGCTCGCGGCTCTCTTGCACGTGGGGATCCCGCTGGGTTTCTCCGAGCCCCGCATCCTTCCCGCAGCCATCGTGGAAGGACTGTGCGGGCTGTTCCTGGCTGTGAGTACCTATGCGGTGTTCGCCCGCACGACGTGGGCCTGGGGGACCGCTCTGGCCGCCCACCTCGTTGCCGTGGCGGGTGTCCTGCTGGGCATCACCGCGCTCGCCCTCGGCGCCGGCCCCAGCACCGAGGCGAATACCATCTATCATCGGGTAATATTGGGGGTCCTCGTCGCCGTCCTGGTCCTGCTGGCAACACCCGCTGCACGAGCCGCGCTGGGGCGCCGCATGTCGGCCTGACGAGAAAACTGAGAAGGAGTGTATTCCAATGACTCTTCAGAACAAAGAACCCACACAAACTCGCGAGAGGGATGTTCAACTGAACGCGACGACCACGCTCGCGCGCCGCACCGGTCCCTTCCTCGGCATCGCGGCGGTGGTCTACGCGGTCTTGCATCTGGCCAGCATTGTCCTGGTGAGCAACTTCAACCCGTCCTTACGGCCGTCCTTTCCGGCGCCGGATGCGGCAGCCTCGGCCATCGTGGCGTTTTTCCAGAGGCATTCCGACCTGGTGCGCACCGCGACCTTCTTCCAGTTCGGGGCCGGCATCGCGCTCGGCATCTTCGCCGTCGGCGGAGCATTTCGCCTGCGCGGGCTTGGCGCGCCCGCCGTCTGGGTGAGCATCGTGCTCGTGAGCGGGTTGATGACGGCCCTCGACATCGCGTCTGCCTCTCACATCTTGTGGGCGATGACCTGGCCCGGCATCGCGCAAAACACCCCGCTCACGTTGGCGCTCTATTACCTGCAATACGCCTTCGGTGGGCCGGGTTTCTCCCTGCCGATGGGACTGTTTGTGGCCGGGGTGTCCATCGCGGCCAGCTCCCTGCACCTCTTGCCCAAATGGATCATCTGGTCCGGCTTCTTGATTGCGGCGATCGGGGTGGTGAGCAGTCTGAACGTCCTGCTGCCCGTGACGAACCCCATCCCGCTGCTCATCCCGCTCACCAGGTTCCCGGCCTTCGTCTGGCTCATCGCCGCGGGGTTTGCGCTGGCGAAAACCGGTGCGTCGAGCACCCAGTAACGCGGCTCTCGGGGCGCCGATGGCGGCCTGCCTCCGGTTGCTCCTCCAAGAGGATGGGAGAGGTGCATCTCACCTCTCCCATCGGCAGAAAGGAAGCTCTTCTATGCAAGAAAACGTACGACGTACCTCAGTGAAGCCGCGGTGGAATCAAACGGCGCGCTGGCTCGCCCTCGTTGGTGGAGTGATCAATCCGATCGCGTTCGTGCTGGCCTATACGGTGGCGGGTCTCCTGCGTCCTGGGTACTCCCCGATTCACCAGGCGATTAGCGATCTGGGCGTTGGGCCCAACGGATCGCTGCTGAACGCCATCGCCGTGCTGCATGCGCTGCTCTTGATGGCCTTTGCCGTGGGGTTCATCTTGCTCATGCGGCAGGTGCTATCCGTGGGGTGGCGGTGGTCCGGTGCCGCGTTGCTCCTTGTGCGCGGGCTGGCGCAGGTCACCACAGGCCTCTTCACCGACGCGCCCGCGACGGTCCGCATCCATTCGCTGGCAACCATCGTCGCCCTCCTCAGCATGATGAGCGCGTTCCTCGTGATCGGGCTTGGGCTTCGTCGCACCTCCCACTGGCGCGGGTGGGGGACCTACTCGCTCGTCGCTGCTCTGGTGACGCTGGTGCTGGTCGCCGTCGAGTTCTGGGCGTTCACCCCGGGCACACCGCTGGCCCCGGCGCACGTGGGTGGGCTGCTGGAACGGGTGCTGTCGGTGGAGATGCTTGCCTGGTACGTCGCCTTCGGATGGCGACTGTTTGTCCTGGCCGGCTCGCGCCAGCAGGACCAGGGGCAAGCAACACCGATGATGACGATGGAGCACAAGAGGTAGGGCGAGAGCGAAGGATGTGAAAGGCTGCCGATTGAGTGGTAGATAAAGAAGAAGTTGTCAAGTACCGTGCCGAATGAGCGCTTCTTGGACACCCGTTCTGCGGGATGCGGTGAGATGCAAGACAGAAGGAGGGACCCCATGGGCAGGCAGACCGGCTCGAGACGCGCGCATCGCGTTGCAGCACCTCTGGAGACCCGAGCCACCGACAACCCGCCGGACTACAGAGATGCGTTCGAGGTGCCGACCGACAGGACGGATACGCGGACACCCGAGCAGTGGGCGCGCGCTGTTTTCGAGAGTGCCCCGCGCGAAGTCGCGTTGGTTCCTTCTGCTGGGGTGGCAGGGGGTGCTGGGCCTCCGGCTCGGGCCACGGCCGTGGCCCGATCACGTGCTGGGCTGGCGGATCGCCGAAACGTCGCCCGAGGCGGTCCGTCTCGAACTGCGCTCGGCGTTGATGACCGCCCACCTGATCCTGCGCGTGGCAAGCTCGACGGCCGTCTTGGCCACCAACGTGTACTACACGCGGCGCCTGGCACACCCGCTGTGGGCGGGTGTCAGCCTGATCCATCGGCAGATGATTCCCTACCTCCTCGGGCGCGCCGTGGGAAGGACACGGCCCGCGACCGACTAAAGTCTGTGAGGGACTCGATACCAAAAGCATGATAGAATAGCTCTACGGAGATCTGGCCGTTTCATAGAAGTGACGAGAGAGGAGGAAATCACTTCCTCGACTCGCCTTCGAGTGCATGACTCTCGTCTTGTTCTGTTTTTCTGGGAGAGCAGATGAGCCACAAACCAGCCCTGTGCATTCAGGTGAATGAAGAAATACAATTGCGTCTGCTTGAAGAGCAGCATGTTTGTAAATTTTGAGATGAACCTGGTCAAATTTGGGCCTTTCTTCTGTTGATGAACGGTTTTCGCCTCAACGAGAGGACCGACCAAATGAGGAGAGAGAGGATAGCTCATCAACAGAGTAATCAGCAACATTCCACCAGGTTCATCTCAAAATTGACACTAGAAGCATGATACTGTCACTGTTCATGTAGATAGTTTCGTAGCTAGTCAGCAGAAGGGAGGCTCTCATGAAAGTGCTTATTGCTGGAGCGAGTGGGGCTCTGGGCACCCCCTTGACCCGTGCCCTCATCGCGGGAGGACACGAAGTTCTTGGGGTGGCCCGTTCCCCTGAGAGGATGGATCACCTCTCTCACCTTGGCGCTCACCCGATCCTGGCAAATGTGATGGATCGCGACGACCTCGAGAGAGCGGTCTCGGGGGTGCAAGCCGACGCCGTCATTCATGCGCTGACCGCGCTCAAGAAGACGCCTCTGCGTCATCAGGATATGTATGCCACCAACGCGCTGCGCGATG
>Ga0137386_10002649_pt1 | contig 11573 bp, 12 predicted proteins | sample SagtaG_4_FD_104910 | JGI IMG/M metagenome (GOLD analysis project Ga0137386, IMG submission 104910) | Vadose zone soil microbial communities from Sagehorn Ranch, Mendocino, California, USA - Sage2_R_100_16 metaG | ecosystem: Environmental > Terrestrial > Soil > Vadose zone | place: USA... | reverse complement strand
TCCCCATCCGGCGCGCAACCTCGCCCAACGACAGCCCCGCGACGCCCTGTTCGGCCATGGCCTGCAGAGCGACGTCAAGCACCTCGGAGATGGTTTCCTGGCGCCGCCGCTGCCGGCGGTCGGCTCGCTCCACCGACTCGGTACTCATGGTCATAGATTCTCCTACTACCGGTAGGAAGTCAAGTCATCGTTCGGATGACCTACCCGTGTCAATGGAGTGGAGCGCAGTCGGGGACTCCGCCCCTCGCAACGAGGCCCGCCCTCGATCACGCCGAGCGCGGCGGCTGGCGCCCGCAGCGTGGAGGTCAGCCGGCGCCACCGCCGCCGCCCAAGTCACCGCGAGTCCGCCCTACCCGTCGCCCTGCGGTCGGCGAGGTAGCTTTCCCAGTCGCTTTGGCGTACCCGGTCCACCGGACGCCGGTGGTGATGCTCAGGCAGAGCAGGTCGGCCAGCACCGGCGCGGGCAGATCGCCGGCCAGGCTGATCAGGGCGGTGTTCCCCGCCGGTCACGACCTCGAGTCCGGACGCCGGATCGCGGTCCGGCGTATCGGCGCGGCGCCGCGTCGCGCTGCTCGCCAGCGGCGGCCTTGCGCACGGTCTGGTTGACAACCTGGACCTCGATCAGGTCGTTGGGAAGGCCAGCCTGAGCTGGAATGCCTTCACGCTGGGCTACGTCGCGGCGAAGTGGCCCTGTGTCTTGCCGAATCATCGCCGTGGAATCGCCGAAGCGCTGACCGACGTCGCGGAGGTCATGCTGGCCAGCAACGACGTGCCGCGCACGCTGGATGAGATCCGAGGGGGCCGCCAGGCCATCGGACCCATTCGCTGCGGTCGCCGATCGTCTCTTCACGTGGGCCAGGACAAGCGCTGTACTGGGCGTCGGCTTGCTCACAATGTCAGGTTGGCAGGGCAGACAAGCTAGCTCAAGTCGTCGGACGCACGGCAGCATGGGCGATGCCGACCGCCAGTGCTGCAGGGGCGCCATATTTCTCGTTCGGTGCCGGAGTGCCGACGGCGCGCGCGAAGCCCTAACGCGCTCCGAGTCGGCGATCCGGAACGCGGGGACCGGACGCGGGCTCACGTCGTGTGCTCGGCGCTCGAGTTAAGCGCAGCAGGCGAAGCGCTTATCCGGAGCGGCCGGGCTATGCCGTTAGCTGGCCCCGCGTGGCGGCCCCACGACCTCAATGGCGTAGCGCTGCGCCACCGGGCGCGCCGAAGACATCGGCCGTCAATGTGCCGCGATGGGCAACCGCCGCAGGCTGGTGGGTGCCGTGCTCGTCTTTCTCGGCGCCCGGTGGCCGCTGGTACAGGCCAGCACCTGGCGGGGATGCGGCTGCGGCTCGGGAGGTGCTCCGGGGCACCGTGGAGCCGCCGGTGTGATCACTGTTGCCGGCATGGAGCGGGCGTGCTCGTGCGCGGCCTGGTCATGCGTCCAGGAGGGCGTGCTGCATCTGCATGGCTAGCCAGTTGGTGAACGCGGTTTCGGGCCAGCCGCACTGGTGCACGAGCGCGCCGTAGTGCGCCGGATCGTTGAAGATCCACATGGCATCGGTCGCCGTTGCGGTCGTGAGGCCCGGGCTGAGGGCCCCGAGCGCCTGCAGTTGCTTGACCACCATCCACGCGCCGGAGCGGCGATTGCGCTGCAGGGTCTCCCACAACTCTGCCACCTCCGAAGAGGCGTCAGCGGCCCGGCGGACCGTCTCGAAGGCCCGCGCGGCCCGCCCGCCGATCAGGGTGCATACCTGCGCGTACGCGCGGAGGACGCCGTCCTGGGTGGGAGCGTCCCAGACCGGCCGGAACCACGGCCGGTCGGCGACCGGGACGGGCTCGTCGTCCCCGGCGAGAGTCTGGTCGAGGACCTGGCGGAGCAGGGCGGCCTTGGAGCCGGACACCGCGAACACGGTGGGGCGGGCAACACCCGCCGCGGCGGCAATGTCGGCCAGGGAGGTCGCCGCGTAGCCGCGTGCGGTGAACAGCTCGGCGGCGGCGGCGATGACGGCCTGGCGCGTTCGGCGGGCGCTCTCCTGGCGCACTGCGGACTGGTAACGCCGCTTGCGCACTGCCTTGACGTCCTCCACGGTTCCACCATACTCTCAGATTATTCATCAAACTTATGTCTATCCAAAAGGCGGCGTCATGCCCGGCGTCACTCCTGCCCGCCCCTACGTGCTCCGGGAGAACGACGGCGAATCCTTGTGGTTCCTCGGCAACCTCGTCACCCTCAAGGTCACCGGAGCCCAGACCCGCGGCCGCATCACCGTGGCGGAGTTCCTCAATCCGGCCGGGTTCGCCCCGCCGCTGCACCGGCACCTGGACGAAGACGAAATGTTCTACTTGCTGTCCAGGTACCGCGGAGTTCAGCTGCGACGGGCAGGCATTCCAGGCCGGGCCGGGCGACTTCGTCCTGTTGCCGGTCGGGTTGCCGCACACCTTCCTCGTGGACGCGCAGGAGCCGCTGCGGGCCCTGCAGATCACCACCCCGCCGGGCTTCGAGAACTTCGCCGCCGCGGCCGGCGAGCCCGCCCGCGAACGCCGCCTCCCCGACCACCAACCAGCCGACCCTGTCGTCCTCGGCCACGCCGCCGCGCAGCATGCCATCGAAGTGCTCGGCCCGCCCCCGCAGCACTGACCGCTGCCCTGCCCATCAAGGCCACGGCTCCCGGTCCCGCGCTGGTGCAGCGGCTAGCGTCCGGGCTGCCGCCCAGCCGGGCCAGCGCGGACTTGTCGATCAGCCAGGCCGTCACCGCCATGCCCGGTCCATGATCTCCGGATCCGTTAGGTCGCCGAACACCTCGCCGAACCGGGCCAGGTCGGCCGCCGTCACCGCCGCCTCCGGCACCACGGCGTCCTGCGCCAGCTGACGCCGCACGTACTCGCTGCGCGACAATCCCAGCCGCCCCGCGCGCGCGTCCACAGCGGCCAGCACGTCGTCAGGGACATCCCTGATCAGCACATCAGTCACGACCACCTCCAGGTGATATCCCGTGATAGCAATCACCCCTGGGGCGCGGCCCGTGCTGACCGTTACGAGCCGCCGCGCCACCAGCCACCCCAGGGGTCCAGCACGGCCCTGCCCGACGCACGTATAAGGCTCGTTATGTGTCCGGCAAGCTGCTGTGGCGTCGGACAGTGGACGCGCACCGAATAGGTCGTTCTGAAATGGTTCGCGCAACCTGATGGCGCCGTACGCTGCGCGGTCCCGCCGGCTCGCAGCTGGCAGCTGGCAGCTGGCAGCGCAGACGAGCCAGTCGGCGATCCGCTCATTCCGCATGCAGCAAGTCAGCTCCGCGATGATGTGGCCGTCTTGGCAGCGGGTGCGGGCGGGCGGCAGGCCGTCCGGGCGGTGAGCACCGGTGATCTGGCGGCGCGATGCCGGGCTCGCGGCGCCGGGCCCGAGTGGCGTGCGCGGGCAGCTTGACGCGCAGGGGCGCCTTCCTTTGTGTGCCCGTGCGCGTGATGGCGGACGGTTACCTGGTGTAACTACTCCTGACCTGGCGGTCGATGATCCTCGCGGCGGCCGAGGCGGGCGGCCTCGAGGGGAGGTGCCGACCCCGCACACGGGGTCGCAGACCAGCTGGCCCGGTTCGGAAGATTCGGCCGAGCGCGGCCAGTAACACCCGCGGCGCCCCAGCCCCGCGTGTACGTCTTGCTGCCGCCCATGGGCGGTTTCCCCGGCCGTGGCACGGAGACGCTGGCCAGCGAGGTCGCCGAGATGCTGCGGGCACCAAAGGTGCAGCCGAAGATCAGCAAGCTCGCTGTGGCCGGCCTGGCGGAGCGCCACCTCGTGCTGCTCGCGCGGAGACAGGTGGTCCCGCAGCGATCCGTTCGACCCGCCGCCTCAGCTGGACGAGACAGCGCCGGACTCAGTGCCCGGAGCCCGGCGATAGCAGCCGCATTTCTCCACGGCCTCAGCGCCGACGCCGGCCTATGGCGGCGACTGCCTTCCGGGCGATCTCGCCCTTCATGCTCGGAGGTTGCCTGGTCGCCAGCCAGCGCAATGGCCCTGCTCGCAGGCTGCCTGGTACCAGTTGCTGGCGCCTGCTGCGGCGGAGGGCCCAGCATGGTCATCTGCCCCTGAGCTGCGGGGCGAGGCGATCGCCGTACGAGACGGCGGGGATACCGAGGAGACTCCGTCATGGCTAACAGGCGAGCGCATCACGACCATTACATGCCGAACCCCGAGAGTTCGGGATTTCCGAAGGGTCCTCGCTGGGGAACCCGGGGGTTGGGGCCCGTGCTGGGCGGGTTTGCGTGCCTGGGTTCAGGAACCGCGGGGCTGGGGCGTCTGCTTGCCGCCATGCCCTGTGAGGGGTCGCAGGATGGCCTCGACCTCGCGGTGCCCTCGGCTGATGCTCGCTGGCTGGCATTCCTCCAGCGGGGTGCGGTGATGCTTGGGGTCGCGGAGGTTGGGGTCGGCGCCGTGGGCCAGCAGTCGCCGGACGCTGGCCGCCTGGCCGTTGCCTGCCGCGGTGTGCAGCGGCAGCCGCTCCCACTCGGCGTCGGGCTCATTGAGCGGCGTTCCCGCCTCGACAAGCTGGTCAATGACGTCCAGGCGCTGGTGGTTAGCGGCGAACACCAGCGCCCGGATCCGGCTTTGCAGAGTGAACCGGGCCAGCGGCCAGCCGGTGATGTCTCCCGCGGCGGCGGCCTGCTCCAGGCTGGTGATGCGGGCCCCGGCGGCCACCAGGACGTCCAGCACATCGGTCATGCCGAACACCGCCGCGTGGACCAGCGCGTTGCAGCTCGGAGCGCCCCCCGAGTCGGGTGCCGAGACGGCTTCGATGTCGGCCCCGGCCTCGATCAGCACCTGAGCGACCTCGGCGTCGCCGTAGCTGGCGGCTGTGATCAGCGGGGTCTCCTTATCCCCGGGACGGCCGTTCACCGGCGCACCGGCCTCGATGAGCGCCCTGGCGACGGCGCCGGTGCCGGGAAGCTTGCGCGGCAGCCCGAGCCGGTCGTGGTCGAACCGCAGCATGGCCATGTAGCCGAGCAGGTCAGCCCCCTGCTTGTGGTCGCACCAGTGCTCCATCTTCGTGGTGGCAAGCTCCGGATGCTCGGCCAGCAGCCTGGTCAGCCGGGACAGGTCCCGGCTGTTGAGGACGTCGCGGCGCTCCACTTCCAGCTTGAGCTTGGCCCAGCTGGCGAACCCGTACTCGCGGGCCAGCGCCAGCTGCGCCGAGGACAAGATGAGCCGGCCGGAGACCGCTCGGATCCGCGCGATCACGTCCCGGTCGCCGCGCTGGGCGGCGCGCAGAAGGTCTCTGGCTTGGTGCCGGAGCTGGTCAAGGTCGGGCCGGGCAGGCAGGTCAGCCATGACGTCTCCCTGGTCACCCCGTGGCCCGCGCCCGGGCCGGCAGAGAACGTCATCAGTAACGGCCAGCTACTTGCTATCGGAGGTGGACTCTGTCCTGCCCGCGGACCCAGCGGCGCCCTCCAGCACCTGCTGCTCGTCGTATCCCCGCGGGCCGGACTCGGCGCAGTAGCGGATGGCGGTCGGGTCGCTGATCCCGAACAGGTGGGTGAGCCGGAGCGGGTCGCCGCCGCTGGCGTGGGCTTCGCTGAGGAAGCGGTTCCTGAAGCCTGCTGCCGGTGGCGCTGGTTTCCTCATGGTCCGGCTGGGGGCGGGCGGGTTTGCGCGCGGCGAGCCGTTCGGTGAGCCCGAGCTTGAAACGCTCACGGCGTTCGACGGTGAGTCCTTGAGCCTGGACTTGGTGCAGGGGGCGGCGGAGGAAGTGCTCGCCTTGGAGCGGCACGGTGACGATTTCGAGGAGCCGCTGCACGGCGCGGGCCGGCCAGACCGCAGCGGCGATGTGATCGGCCAGCAGCAGGAGCCCGCCGGGCCGAAGCAGCCGGTTCATCTCCTTGATGGCGCGGTGTTCGTCGGGGATGGCGCACAGGGAAAACGTGCAGACGACGGTGTCGAAGGAGGCATCTGGGAACGGCAGCGCGTGGGCGTCTGCTTCGCGCAGGTCCACGTCACGGCCAAGCTCGTGGGCGCGCTGCTTGGCGATGGCCAGCATTTCGGGGCTCAGATCGATCCCGGTCAGCCGGATTCCGGGGGGATAAAGCGGCCGGTTGAGGCCGGTGCCTACGGCCACCTCCAGGGTGTCACCGATGGCCTGCGAACAGACCCAGGGCCGGCTGTCGCCGAACAGGACCCGGTCGAAGAACCGCATCTGCTTGTCGTAAGACGCCGAGTGCCTGTCCCAGTAGCGGCGCCACCGGTCGCGGTGTGCCTGGTCAGCAGGCATGAACGAAGTCCCTTCCTGGGCTGCGGGAGCCGGTCACGGTGCCCGGCGATCGTTGTCCGGACGTTGCCGCCGGGCGTGCTAGCAGCGCGGCCGGCTAGGGCCTGGCTGGCCTGGTCTTGGTCGGCCTGCCTGCCGCTGTGGCGCGTCGGGCGTAGCCGCGGCCGGCTCGCCGGCTTGCTCGCTGGCGGAGTAGGCGTCGGTGAACAGCAGTTCCTGGTCGATGACGACGGCGGCGCGGGCGCCCTGGGCGGCGGCCATGATGACCTGCGCCGCGGGGTACGGCATGGCGGGGGTGCGGCACATGTCCCCGGCGGCATAGACGCCCGGGACGGTGGTCTGGCCCAGCTCGTTGACCTGCACCGCGCCGTCCTCCAGTACGGCGCAGCCGAGTTTTTCGGCGAGACCGGACCGCTGGCGCGGCACCGGGTGAACGAACAGGGCGCGCCGTTCCAGGGTCCAGCCCGGTGCCAGGTGCAGCCGCACGTAGCGGCCCGGTTCGCCCTCGACCTTGCCAACCGGGTCTTCGCAGATGCGGATCTGGCGGGCGGCCAGCGCGGCGCGGGCTGGGTCGCTGGCCTGGACCGGCCCGTTGGTGCACATGATGACGTCGCAGCCGAGCCGGGCCAGGTTGAGGGCGAGGTGGGCGGCCTGGTCGTCGCCGCCGAGCACCGCGACCTGCTGGCCGCGGGCTTCCCAGCCGTGGCAGTACGGGCAGTGGTAGGCCCCGCGCCCCCACAGCCGGGCGAGGCCGTCGATGGCGGGCAGCGTGTCGGTCACCCCGGTGGCCAGCAGCAGCCGCCGCGCCTGCGCGGTGGTGCCGCCGGCCAGGGTGACCTCGAACCGGCGATCGGCGGGCGTGACGCTCTCCACCGCGGTGTCGCGGGCCTGGATGCTGGGGTAGCGGGCAAGCTCGCCGCGGGCGGTGCGGCGTATCTCGGCGGGGTCGGCGCCGTCGCGGGAGAGGAACCCGTGTACGGCAGCCGAGGCCGCGTTGCGGGGCTGGCCGTTGTCGGCCAGCAGCACTGGCCGGCCGACCCGGCCGAGGATGAGAGCGGCGTTCAGCCCGGCGGGCCCGCCGCCGATGATTACCACGTCGAACATGACGGCCTCCGGTGTGGTGTCGGGTGGCTGGGTTGCTGGCTGGCTGCGGGCGGGCATCCGGTCACCGCCGCAGGAGGGCCGCCATGGCCTTCGCTGCGGCCGCGCTGCCGGGTTCCCGGCGCTGGCGGCGCAGCCAGCCGCGGGCCATGCCGATGGTCATCGGGACACACATCAGCGCTCCGCAGGCGATGCCGGGCAGGATGTGCAGAACGGTGCTCATGGCTTGGGTCCTTTCTTGGTGTCGGGCTGCTGGCCTGCCAGCAGCCAGCCCACGGCCCGGCCGAAGGCATCCGCGCTGACCGCGTCGGGGCTGGTCAGCCGGTAGTGCATGAACCCGGACCACAGGGCATGGATCACCGCGGCGACCTCGTCGCTGAGCGGGCGGCCGCCGCGGCCAAGCGCCTGGGCGATCACCTGGCGGGTCTCGGCCTGGACCGCGGCCATCCGCGCGGCGGCCCCGGGGTGCCGCTGGGCATACAGCCACAGCTCGGCCGACAGCTGCCACCACTGGCGCTGCTGGTCATCCAGGTCGGCGAACCGGGCCGTCACCGCGGCCAGCAGCTCCTGCGGGCTGGCGGCCTGCTCGGCCAGGGCCCGCAGAGCCGCCAGCTCACCGGCGCAGTGCTCCTCGAACACCGCCAGGAACAGCTCCTGTTTGGTCGCGAAGTTCGAATACAGCGCCCCCACGGTGAACCCGGCCTGCGCGGCGATCGCGTCCACCGACGCCCCGGCGTAGCCGTCGCGGGCGAAGACCTGCATTGCGGCCTCGATCAGCGCCGCGCGGGTGCGCTGGCGGCTCTGCTCGCGGGTGAGCCGGGTGCGGGCCGGAGCTGTTGTCATAACGTTCACTATCCAGATAGCGTGCGCTATTGTCAAGTCCCGGGAGAGTCGCCCGCGCCGGGTCGGGACCAGACGCAGCGCACCGCGGAGAAGTGGGCGAGGAAGGAGCGCACATTGCCGCCGACAGGTCGCATCTGAGGGCTGGTCGGCGACACTCTTCGGCGTGTCCGATCTGTGTGTCCCTGAGACCAGGCACATGGGGGACGCCGCCAGCGGCCTCTAGGGAGCACTTCCACGACGCAGCATCCGCCGGACCGAGCCACCTCGACCGCTTCGAACTGGAAGTCGAGCCGATGTCAGGGAACGGAGGTCATGGTGTTTGATGTCGTCGTCGCCGGAGGAGGTCCGGCCGGCCTGAGTGCCGCGCTGATGCTGGGCAGGGTGCGCCGCCGGGTTTCTGCTGGCCGACGCGGGCTCGCCCCGCAACAGCCGCTCGGAGTCACTGCACGGCTTCTTGTCCCGGGACGGCGCGGACCCGGCGGAGCTGCGGCGGATCGCCCGGGGCGAGCTTGGCGCCTGCCCCAGCGCCAAGGTCCTCGATACCGCGGTCGAGTCCGCCGCCCCGGCAGGCGAGCGGTTCGAGGTGACGTTCGCCGGCACGCCAGCGGCGCGGGCCCGGCGGCTGCGGCTCGCGACCGGCCTGACCGGCGCGCTCCCCGAGGTGGACGGCCTCGCCCGGCTGTGGGGCCGCGGCACCACTGCCCCTACTGCCCACGGCTGGGAGAACCGGGACCTGCCGGTCGCCGTCCTCGGCGGCGGCGATCAGGCCGCGCACGTCGCGCTGAACCTGGCCCGGCTGGGCTGCGACGTGGTGCTCTGCACCAGCGGGCCGCTACTGGCCGGCGCCGCCGCCCGGCGGGCGCTGCAGGCCCGGCGGCATTCGGGTATGCGAGGATCCCCTGCAGGGCGCCGGCGGCGAGCCGGGCAGGTCCGTGCGGCTGAGCCTGTACCCGGGCTGGACGCTGGAACGCCGCGCGCTCTTCCTGCACCCGGAGCCGCGGCAGGGATCCGGCCTTGCGCACGGGCTCGGCTGCGCGCTACTGCACGACGGCGAGGTGCAGGTGAACGAGCTGGGCAGACGAGCGTGCCAGGCGTCTACGCCGCCGGCGACCTGTGCCGCACCCCGGCGATGCCCGCACCTGCGGCGCAGGTCGTCATGGCCGCCGCCCAGGGCGCCCGCGCCGCGGTCGTCATCGACCAGGAAATACTGCTCAGTGACGCCTACAGCGGGCCAGGCGAGCAAGCGTCCATGGCCTGCCGGCGGCATCCGGGGCTAGGGGTTCCGTGAACTGCCGCCTCAGCTGCCGGTCGCCGATGAGGCTTCACTCGCCCGGCGGCCGGGGGTGGCCGTCAGCAACCCGATGGGACGCGCAGCGCACCGGTGCCGTGTGATGGTGCAGGGTGGTTTGCGCGAGGTAGACCTGTAGCCGACCGTGCAGGTATGCCGCCAGCCGGCAGCTCGGCGGGTACCCGCGAACCTGGTACACGGCGGACCCGGCCGCCAGGAACGAGGCGGTCCGGTTGATGAGCGGCGGCTCGGCGCGCCGCTGATCTTCCTTGGCCAGTAGCGAGCACCGGACGCGCGTGATCACGCGCCCGAGCTGGGAAGCCCTGATGGGCTCGCCGCTGGCAATGTACATGTGGCGGCCGAATCGCAGGAAATCGACGTAGTCGATCGCGATGGCCCCGCCATGGGGCAGGAGCCGCCCGAGCGGGCAGCCTGCTCGTGTAGCGGACCGGCCTGGTGAATGCACAGTGGTCAAGGCCGCCGCGCCGGTGTGCTGTGGCGTCGTGGTTGCGCAGGCGGTCATGCTGGCGGCCAGACAGGCCAGCAGGGCGAGATGGGGCGTCGGTGATTTCAACGGATCGCTGCCTCCGATCTTTTGACGATCGGGATCGCCATCGGGTTCCGTTGGGATCGCCGGTCAACTCATTCCGCGGATCGCCCGCGGCGCCTGCTCCGGCGACGACACCGCGGCCGCATTCGGGGCACGGTCGCGACCTCGGCTGGGCGTCGAAACGGGCCAGTAACCGTCACCTGACCCGCTGATCGGCGGACGGGCCGTCAACCTCGGGCAGCCATGCCAGCGACGCTCGGGCAGCCGGCCTGCCTACAGGGTGCCGGGGAAGGTGATGGTCTGCGGCGCGACAAGCGGGGTGCCGACTTCCAGCTGGATCTGGGCGTGGGGGTTGAGGGGGATGTCACGCGGGTTGCCCTCATACAGCTGGCCGTTATAGATGGCGATGACCCGCCCGGTGGCGGGGCCCGCCTGACGCGGCCCGAGTGGCTGGCCCCATTCGTCGAAGAAGTCTCCGAGGGTGTAGGTGCGGCGGACGGGGGACTCGATGTGGATGACGCCGTCCGCGGCATGGGTGTGCAGCCAGTACAGGCAGGTGCCGGGGATGCCGATGTTCGCCGGGACCTGGCGGGGCGAGCCGTTCACGAAGAGGGTCAGGTGGGCGTGGATGTGGAAGACGGCCTGCTCAGTGGGCTGGCAGCTGATCCCGTCGACCTTCTCGCCGGTAGCACCTCCGGCGGTGCTGGCCAGCGGCGCGGCGGCCGGGACGGGGACGCCTTCGGGTCCGGCTTGCCCTTGTGCGGGCGCGGGCTGGAGCGTGCCGAGCGTGCTCAGCGGCACGGTCTTCAGCTTCGGTGTGCCGCCGCCCGCCGCATTCGCGCCGCCGCCGTTCCTGGTGACTGCCAGGGTGATGCCCGCGGCCACGACCACGACCAGCGCCGCCACGCCGACGATAGTCATCCAGCGACTGCGCCTATGGAGCTTCGCCTCGAGGGCGCGCTGCTGTGCGATCCTCTCGCGGGCCCGCTGCCTGTTCCGCTCGCCTTTGGACACTGATTCCTATCCCCTCATCCGCCCAGTCGCCTAAGGAGCATAGGTCATAACGCGGAACCAGGGGTACCGAGTCCGGGACGGCGGCGCGGTGAACGGATCCAGGTGCAGGCGGGCCAGCCTGCCGACATGGGAGCACGGCCTGGAAGAGGCCGTTGCGGGCTTGCCTCCGCGTCCCGGCTGACTGGCCTGAGACCTAAGGTGGATAGGTTATGGCAGCAGCCGGGAACATGGAAGGAGCGCGGATGAGCGGCGTCGGGCAGCTGGTCATGAGCGGACCGCTGATCCTGGCCGTGCCGGTGGCCGCGGCGGCGGGCGCGATCACCTTCATCTCGCCGTGCTGCCTGCCGCTGATCCCTGGCTACCTGTCCTACGTGACGGGGATGTCGGGCGCCGATGCCGAGGATACGGGTGCTGTAGTCGCATCCTCGCGCCATGCTGGCGAGGAGCCGGCAGCCGGGAGCACCCCCGGCCCGGTGACGACGCCGGCTCGCGGCCGGGCGCTGGCGGGCACCGCGCTGTTCGTGCTGGG
>Ga0137386_10002644_pt1 | contig 11581 bp, 10 predicted proteins | sample SagtaG_4_FD_104910 | JGI IMG/M metagenome (GOLD analysis project Ga0137386, IMG submission 104910) | Vadose zone soil microbial communities from Sagehorn Ranch, Mendocino, California, USA - Sage2_R_100_16 metaG | ecosystem: Environmental > Terrestrial > Soil > Vadose zone | place: USA... | reverse complement strand
GGAATACCAGCGGCACAGAGCGCCAGAAGGATCTCGATCTGATCATGCCATACGTCGAGGCAGGCGCCACCTGGTGGCAAGAAAGCTTTGCTGGGAGCGATTCGGAGGAACTGCAAGCCGTACGCACGCGCATCCAGCAAGGGCCGCCCAGGCTTGATGTGAAGGAGAGGAAGAGTTCCTTGCCAATGGAAGAGTGAAAGGTATTCGCGCAACGGTTCTTCCTCACAACCAGCCGACGAAGAAGCACGCTTCGATCAGGAACCGCTCAAAGGGAGAAACCAGAGGAAAAGAGGGAAATAGGGCCTACTCAAGAGAAAGCACAGAAGAGCATGCGAGCGCCAGAAGTTCACCAGTGTGAGTGTGCCACGTGCCAGCAGGAACTGGCACATCCCGACCAAGCTCTCCATCACCGGATCAATCTATTGGTCAGCCGACTGGATGAGCAACAACGTCGCTGGTATGTGGCCATGGAGTCTGACAGGATCGGCCCCGGCGGAGACGAGGTGCTGTCACACATCACGGGAATGAATCCCAAGACGAACCAACGCGGTCGGCAAGAACTGGCGTCCGGGCTTGTTGATCGACCCCACGAACAAGTGCGAGTGTCTGGCGGAGGGCGGCAGCGTGCTGAAAAAAAGATGCATCACGAGAAAGCACGCTGGAAGCCCTGGTGTTGCCGGAAACCGCGGGGGATCCGATGAGCGAGCAGAAGTGGGTGCGCAGTAGTCTGCGTCACCTCAGTCAGCGATGGAAGCTCATGGGGCATCAGGTGAGTCCGCCGACGGTGGGCCGTCTGTGACGCAAAGAGGGCTACGCTTTGCGGGTGAATGTCAAGAAGCACGAGGCCAGCGCGGCGCATCCTGATCGCGAGCCTCAGTTTGAACTGCTGGAGAGTCAACAAGGCATCTTTCAAGCGGCAGGATGGCCCATCAGAAGTCGGGATACCAAGAAGAAAGAGCTCATTGGCAACGCGCAAAAATGCCGGACGAGCCTGGTGCCAGGAAGCTGACGCTGTCAATGTGCATGACTTTCCGCAGGATGCGGTAGTGCGTGCTGTCCCGTATGGGATCTATGAGGTGGGTGGCAGGCGAGGGTCGGTGTATGTCGGTTCTTCTGCCGATCCACCGGAGTTTGCCGTGACGGCGATGGCGCGCTGGTGGAGCGATGTGGGCCGCCAGCGGTTTCCTCAGTCCACCCGGCTCTTGATCCTGGCGGATGCCGGTGGCAGCAATGGGTGTCGTCCACGCAGCTTGAAGCACCCATTGCAAGCACAGGTGAGCGACCGCTATGGGCTGACTGTGACGGTTTGCCACTATCCGACCGGGTGCTCCAAATGGAATCCCATCGAGCATCGCCTGTTCAGCCAGATCTGTCGGAATTGGGCGGGCAAGCCGCTGCGCAGTCTGGACACGATGCTTACCTATCTTCGTGGGACGACCACTAGGACAGGATTGACCGTCCGAGCGGCTTTGCTGGATGGTATCTATGTAAAAGGACAGAAGGTGTCGGATGCCCAGATGCAGCAACTCAACATCGAATACTTGAGCGAGTGTTGTCAGTGGAACTATATCATCCGACCACGTGTCGCTGTCCTTTCTACACCCAGCGTTCTCTGAGTCTGAGAAGGTGGGAAAGTTATTTTTTAACGACAACTTAGATCGGGCTATCCTTCTCAAATGAGCCACTACCCACCTCTCCTTTCCCTGGCAGGATGAGGCCCTCTCGGTCTGCCTCCACCGTGAGGCTCAACTCCTGAGCCTATGCTGCCGTCCATAGAAGGAGAGTAACAACAGCAACGTTCCTCCAAACACAATCTGTCGTGCAGATTCCGGCAGCAGCAAGGTCGTGAGCAGACTTGTTAAGATTGTCAGCACCAAAGCTCCGGCCATGGTACCTAAATAGCTTCCCTGACCACCGGCAAGCAGGGTACCACCTACGACAACGGCCGCCACCGAAGGCAGTGTGTAGTCAGCGCCCAGGTTAAGAAACACCCGCTGCGTGTATCCGAGTAGGACGAATCCGGCCAACGCGGCTAACATACCACTGAGGGCATAGGTGAGCACAAGTATTGCAGGAACACGCACCCCAGAAAGTCTCGCTGTGGTGCGGTTTACCCCTATTGCAAATAATTGCTTGCCATATGGTGTTCGCTCGAGCAGCATCCACATCACAATGCCCAAAAGCAGCCATATGAGCACCACTCCCGGGATCTCGAAAGCAAGTGGACTCGTAATCAGGGCAACCATGAGTGGCGCTGTGGCTCCGGTGAGTCTTCCCTGAGTTACTACCAGGATCAGCCCTTGCACAACCCCTGCCATGCCGAGCGTCATCACGAGCGGTGGAATGCGCAGCAACGTGATACCCAGGCCGTTTACAGCTCCTATCCCCACTCCCACAGCTAGAGCCACGATCAAAGCGGGAAGCACCATCACGTCGCTGCCGTTGGCAACCTGGTAGACCAGAATTGCCCCCAGGGTAATGACCGATCCAACGGAAAGATCAATCCCCTCACCTCCACCGATGATCACCAGGGTCTGACCAGCCGCCACAACACCTAAGAATGCTGCGAGGCGCAGAATGTTGATTGCCAGGGAGTAGTTTGCAAAGCCTGGATGCACCAGCCCTCCCAGCACAAACAGTCCGATTGCCAACAGCAATGCAATCACCGTCGAGCCTAGCCTCAGACGTTTCATCATAGCTTCCTCCGCACAAGTGCAACGATGCCGGGACCGGTCAGCGCTAGCAATACAATTAAAGCGTTTACGAGTGTCTGCCACCAGGTTGGGATGTTGGCAAAGGAGATGATGTTAAGGATCAGGCTTAGAATGACTACGCCAATGAGCGAACCGGCCACGCCTCCCTGTCCACCACTCAAGCGCGTTCCTCCCAGTACTACTGCGACGATCGATTCCAACGTCATTGGCCCCCCAATCAGCGGATCACCCGTGTTTGTGCTCATCACCAGTGCCACAGCCGTGAATGCCGCCATAAGTCCTGAGAATATGTATGTGCTGAGTCGCACAAGCGACACAGGCACCCCCGTCACGTATGCAGACATTGACTGACCACCGACCGCGTACAGGTATCGACCATAGCGGGTGGAGCGCAGAAAATTCCACAGAACCAGCACCACTACCATCACCCAGAGCACCACGGGCAGTCCAAGCAAATTTGCCTGGTAGGCATCTACCAGGCCAGGCGGCACGTTGCCTCCCGGGCTGGACATCACCCAGAGTGCCAGGCCAGAGAATACGAAACTGGTAGCAAAGGTAGTCACAATTGGTTGGAAGCGTAGGTATGCAACACAGATACCATTAACCAGGCCAGCCAGCGCCCCAGTTGCAAGCCCCAGCCCGATTGCCAGGAACACCTGTGATGCTCCCGGGTTACCCCCCATCGTTCGCACCACCAACACATCGACAAGCGAGACGATCGCGCCGACTGATAAATCTACCCCTCCACCGATGATTACGATCGTCTGACCAGCGGCAAGCAGCATCAGCGGTAAATAGGTTTGCAGGTCGTCACTTAGCACACTGGGCCGGAAGAAATTTGACTGCAAAGCGGCGTTCACGGTCACTGCAATGATTAACAGCAACAGCGCAAACCGGTAGGACTGTCTAAGCGCGATTCGCCGTAGCCGAATGGTATTTGCTACTGGTATCCTGATCATACCGCACCTCCATGTGCCGTGCCCATACTGGCGGCGACTAGCTCAGAACGCGTCAGCGTCACATCGGCCAGCTCTGCTTGCACCTGCCCATCATGTAGGACGATCACGCGGTCACATAGGCCGAGCAATTCCTCATCTTCGCTGCTGTAGAGAATGATCGACGTCCCAGCCTCTCGCAGTTCGGCAAGGATCTTGTAGAACTCTCCTTTCGCCCCCACATCCACACCTTTGGTAGGATCGTCGAGCAACAAAACCTTTGGCTCGCGCAGCAGCCACTTCCCAAGCACGACTTTTTGTGCATTGCCACCGCTCAAACTGTTCACAGGAGTATTCAGTGACTGCATGATCAAGCTCAACCTGCGCGCTACTGTATCGGCATCCTTGCGTGCCTTGCCTAACTGGAGCAACGGGCCATAGCGTCGCCAGGAAGGTAGTTGTAGATTCTCCAGAACGGATCGTACGGGCAGCAAACCTTGAGCCCCGCGCTCCCCAGGGACAAACGCAATCCCTTCCCGCATCGCCTGCCGCGGGTGGGTGAAATGCACTGATCGACCGGAGAGCGTCACTTGGCCTTCAAAAGGGATCGCCCCAAACAATGCCAGCAGGATATCGGTCTGCCCCTGGCCACGTAGACCGCCCAGACCCAGCAACTCCCCCTCCCGTAGACTCAGACTCACTCCTCGCAGTACCGAGGTGCGCATTCGTTCAACACTGAGCCGCATGGGGGACGACGTAGCCTCCTCATGATGTTTGATGTAGCGCGACACCACGTCGCTCTCAATCATCATGTTCACTAGCTCCTGCTGGCTGATCTGATCTAGCAGAGCGGTCCCCACAGTCTTTCCGCTTCGCAACACCGTAACCCGATCAGCCACACGGAAGATCTCCTCCATGCGGTGAGAAATAAACACCACAGCCATGCCTTGAGCCTTCCACTCTGCCATCAGTTCAAACAGTCGATCCACCTGGCGACTATCTAAACTCGCCGTGGCTTCATCGAGGATCATGATCTTAGGTTGGAGGCTGAGTACTTTCAGAATCTCGACGATCTGTTTCTCATCCGGCGGCAACGTAGACACCAACGCTTCTGGCTGTAGCGAAGACCGAATCGTTCCAGTGAAGAGGTCCAGCAGGTCCCTGGTACGCGCTCGCATCTCTCGGTTTCGCACTATCTTTGACCACGCAACCGGTTCATGCGCCAGCCAGATGTTTTCGGCCACCGTCATATCCGGGACCAGGCTTAGATCCTGGTAGACCTCCACAATCCCGTTCCTCCGGGCGGATTGAGGAGAGGAGAAGTGCATCTTCTGACCATCAAGAAGTAGTTGCCCCTCGTCAGGGGCAACTACTCCGGTGATAATCTTGCTGAGTGTACTCTTCCCGCTCCCGTTGGCACCGACCAGCGCCAGCACTTCGCCGGACTGGACCTCCAGGTTACCATCCGAGAGTGCAATGACACCTCCGTAGTGCTTGACCACGTGCTGAGCAGCAAGAGATATCTTCATCATCTACCTGATACTCTACTTGTCATCTACTGAAAGAATGCATCGGCTTCCTGCCGCGTGATGCTGCCATCCAGCGTATACGCGACTGGCAAGTCCTTGACTATAGCATACTCCGTATCGAAGTTGGCATCACTGACCATGCCAGGGATGGGCACGAACAGCGTATTGTTGTTAGCACCTTGCAGTCTATTGGGCTTCAGCTTCTTGCCCAGCAGCAGGTCCACGGCGACACGCAGGCCGCTGGCACCAACACCAGGAGGGTTAACCACGCCGAAGGAGGTGAAGTCAGGGTGGGTCTTCTTGACTTGCGCCCAGAGCTGCAGGTAACCCGCACGGGCCTCGCCAACCATGATGGGCAACTTAGGCAGATTAGCAGCGAGAACTGCTTGTAATGCGCCCTGTGCCATTCCATCCTGGGACCAGATACCGTCGATGTGAGGCTGGGAAGCTAGAATGGTCGCCATCTTTTGCTGTCCAGTGGCCTCGTCCCAGTTAGCATTCACCACGTTCAACACATGGATGCCGGGGTTTTGCGCCAGGATTTCTTTAACTCCATTATAGCGCGCTTCATTCGCCGGGTGCCCAGCAATGCCGTTGATAATGATAATGTTGCCCTGGCCGTGAAGCTGCTGAGCCAGCCAGCGCATGCTTATCCGTGCCCATTCGGTCTGGTCGATGACCACATTGATTGCATCAGGTGAAGAGATCGCCTGGTCAACGGAAATGACAACAATACCTGCATCCTTGGCCTCTTTGATCACAGGGCTGAGGGCTGTCTGGGAATTGGGATTGATGATAATCGCGTTGACTCCACGGTTGATGAGGTTGTGGATTTGCTGAATCTGTCCCTGCACGTCCACGTCTGCACTTTGGACGATCAGGTCTTTCGTCAGGCCTGCCTGCATGTACTCGGCATTTGCTGTCTGCATATCCTGGAGCATCTGGGTACGCCACTCACTACCAACAAACCCATTAGATACACCAATAACGAATGGACCTTTGTTACCACCACTACTACTGCTGGGTGATGTAGTACCGGCACCACCGCAAGCAGCTACCAACACGGCACCAATCGTCAGAGCCGCCAGCAGTGTCATGAACTTCAAATACAGCGTGCGCTTCGCTACGATTTTCTCTTTTACATGTTTGTCGTCTTTGCTGAATGACATGAATGTCCTCCTTGCCGCAACAACAAAAGTTGCAGCGCGCTGATAGTTTACGTACACAACAGGCTCTCTATCCTTGAGGGTGACCGACACAGCAGGGTTCCAAGGGGTGTCCTCACTTTCCCCTTTTTTCCCCGCAAGCATGTACCTCCTCTCTAGAGAACTTGCAAAAAAACGTAAATACAAAGAACGAAAGAAGGTAAAGCGCTACGTTGTGCTCGTCTGAGCCGACGGTCGGAGAACAGCGGGCGAATGCCGGTGCTTCACGACTGTACGATGCTCTTTACCGCTTTTAGCAAACGGTCCAATAGCCTTCAATCCTCCCGCAAACCAGGAGTCGAGTTGGCGACGAGCGATGTTGACGTGCAACACCTCGTCCGCCCAGTCAAAGTCTTGAAACGTCGTCATCAACGGGTGCCTGGCTACATCACATGCGAACTCCCACTCCTGGCGCTTACCAGGAGGATACTTCATATTTTTCCCTTCGACTTCCAGACCAAGTACAGCGTACTGCTCCAAAGGCGATGCCTCCATAACGAACTCACCCTCGTAATCACGCATAGGCAGTGCCGCACGATCATCGTAGGTCACCTCAATAGCGACTTCACCAAAGAGCGAATGTCGCATCTCATCCCAACAGTGACGTGAGATATCGAGATAGAAGCTCCAGGGCATGGATGGCGTTTCGTAGAGTACGATAGCCAGTCCTTCTGCCACATTAATCTCACTCAGACGCAGGCCCATCATATAGTCGAGATGTGCCTGCACCTCCTCCTGTGGCGGGGCTACATAGTCCCATACACGGGATATGGTCGTATCGCGAACAAGCATACGAGGAATATGATACTGCCGTTCTGAGGCACCCCGTGGGCGTGCTTCGGTTCGTTGCGACGTACCCTCGATGCCCCCCGCGGCAGCGAGAAAGGCGGCGAGAGATGCTTCCCATTCAGCACCTACATGAAATTCGTTTTCTGCGGGTTGAATACTATTCAATGCTGTGGTGAGGAGTTGCACATGTTCCTCTTCCTCAGCCAGACATTGGCGCACCAGGCGTACACTTGCATAGTCCGCCAGGTCGTTGGTTGCCTCCAGGTAGGCATTATATGCTGCACACAGTGCTGGTTTGAGTACGTGTGTTACTGCTGCGAGGAAAGGGTAGGCACCTGGTAGATACTCAGCCTCGTCAAAGAGAATCTCAAGTGCAGTGTCGGGTGTGCCTTCCAACTTGCTCTTGTTTGTGCGCATCTCACCAACGCGAGCGCGACAACCATCCGCGTGTACAGCATCCTCGTACTGCAAGCGTGCCAGCAATATCTTGATGTCGCGTTGTGGAATGCTCACAATCCGCGAGGCGAGCAGGCGCATCAAACGCTGTTCTACGTAGGCGAAACGGCGCAACCGCTCTACAGCTTCAGCTACAGATAGACCAGGCGTAAATACCCGCTGCAAGCCTGCATAGCGATATGCTTTGTCATCCATTTTCGCCTCCAATTGTTAATTCGTGAGGGTAGATTGAATGTCACGCTGTTCTACTTCCGCAAGTCGAGGAATACGCAGATACGAGCCAGGACCCGTGACGGCAAATGCAGCTACTTTGCAACCAAGGTGTGCACATTCGTATACCGAGCGATCATTGACAAGGCCAGTGATAAAGCCGGCCACGAAGCTATCACCCGCACCGGTGCAATCCGTTGCTTCAACGGGCAGAGCAGGAATCCTCTGCAGGGCATTTCCATAGCGCAAACAACACCCATCAGCCCCTAGCGTCAACACTACGGTTCCCTGAGTATACTTTTGCAGGCTATCGAGAATGCTTTCGGGTACGGTATGCCCGGAAAGCTGGCGCCCCTCATCGTAACTGAGTATGAAGTAATCTGCCTCCGCCAGCGCGGACTCCAGGAATGGTAAGCCCCGGCCCTCGAAATCCCAGCATATATTCAGCACCGTAGTAGCGCCATACGCCCTTGCCCTGGCAAAGAGCCGACCAACAGCCTCACCTGTAAATTGTGGTAATACAAAGACACTGCTAACCGAGACGACACGCTTGTTGTCGAGCCATGCATCGGGTACTGTATCGAGGTCAAACAGCGCATTGGCACCATTGACGAAAATGATACTGCGTTCTCCGCCTGGAGACAGCGTTATCACCGAGGTACCAGTACTCGCCGTAGGATGGCGAAGCAGCTTATCAGTGACCACTCCCAGGTCAGCCAATGTGGCACGAGAATGTTCACCGATCATATCGGCACCAGTGTAGCCCGCAAGCTCTACTTCAACTCCCAATCGACTGAGAGCCGCAGCCACATTGCCACCATTGCCGCTCAGGGCGAAGTCAATGGCGTCGATCATATGCAATTCACCGGGAGGAGGCAGTGTTAGTACCGTGCGGCATAACACGTCAAGCTGCAAATTCCCGAAGCAGAGTACGGTAGCATCCATGCAACTCTAACGTCGTGAAAATATACTGCTACACGCGAAGAACTTTCTGGCATATATGTCATAACCAAAACAAGCTCTCTGCTCTACAATGTCCTTCGGATTTACAAACAGTATAACATATTTCCCCTTTTTTGCAAGCTCCAGAAAGTTGTTATTACAACCGAAGTATGGTAATATAGATTCTGGATTAGATGTTAGATTCAACAGAATGCGTACAGCCAGGACATTGAATTGTGATGAGAAAAGAGGCAACAGCACCCAACGTGAGTATCATCAAAGACGACGTTGAAGAACCTCTGTATCAGCAGATTGCACGCACTTTACGCAAAGAAATAGGGGAGCAATTACAAGCTGGTGAACCTATTGATACCGAGAGCGAACTGGAAAACCGCTTTGGAGTTAGCCGTATTACAGTCCGACGGGCCATTGACGAATTGGTACATGAGGGCTTGCTCGTGCGCCGCCGGGGCAGTGGCACTTTCGTTGCCCAGTCGAAGGTGACACAGGAACTGGGGGCACTGCATAGTTGGACTGAACAGATGCGTGGACTAGGCTTTGAGCCGCATACTGTAGATTGTGAGATGTTGCAGGTGGTACCACCAGATTGGGTCGCAAAGGCCCTACGACTAGATCCCGCTACAGACGAGAGCGTACTGCGCATTCAACGTCTTCGCTACGCTGACAACGAGCCACTTTCTCTCATGGTCGATTACCTGCGCCTGCGCTTTGTGCCCGACTTAGCGGTAAAGGGAATCGAAGGTGAGTCCCTTTATGAGACACTAGAGAAGCGCTACAAACTTGAATTAGCGTGGGTAGAGGATACGGTAACGGCGCGTAGAGCTACGCTGTTTGAGGCCAGGCTACTAGGTATCGAAACAGGCGCTCCAATTTTATACGTCACACGGGTGACCTACCTACCGGATGACGAGCCATTAGGTGCCGCCAGTGTGGTCACACGTGCCGATCGCTACGAGTATCGTGTCACCGGTCGCCCACGCAGGCAACAATACAAGTACTGATCGCTCTGAGCAACGTTTACTTCGCATTGCTCGAATGGTCCGTTCACACCTGTTGAAATGCCTGATTTGTAATGATCTCTCCTCTTTCACAGAGGAAAGGTTATATCTTTCCAGTAGGTCCCCGATTCATCGTGGGACCTCTTGAACGAGAGAGGCGTGAATTGACCAGTTCATCAAGACGTTCAGAAGGGAGTTATTTTCATGGTTCGCATCGGCATACTTGGCTGTGGTTTCCTGGCCACATTCTACATGCAGGGACTTGTCGAGGTACCCAACCAGCAGGTTACTATCGTCTACGGGCGTGACAAGCGCAAAGCCGCTGAATTCACCGCACGCTGGAATATCCCTCAGGTCAGCGACGATATGAACACTGTAGCTGCCAACCCGGAGATCGATCTGCTGATTATTGCCTTGCCTAACAATATGCACCTACCAGCAGCGCTACTGGCCGCTCAGCACAAAAAGAACGTTGCCTGTACCAAGCCACTGGCGCGCAACGCCCAGGAGGCACGCCAGATGCTCGAAGCCGTCCAGCAGGCTGGTGTGATCCACTGCTATGGTGAGACCGAAGTGTTCAGTCCAGCAGTCATGCGTGCTAAGACCCTCATCGATGAAGGAGCCATTGGTCGGGTACTTACCGTTCGATCACGAGAGGCGCACGCTGGCCCGCACGCGCCCCACTTCTGGGACGTGGAACAGTCTGGAGGAGGCGCATTGCTCGATATGGGTTGCCATACCATCGAAGCTGCTCGCTACTTTATCGGCAAGGGCGTCAAACCTGTCGAGGTACTCGCCTGGGGTGATACCCTGGTACATACAGACAAAACCAAGGGCGAGGACAACGCCATAGTGCTGCTGCGCTTTGAGAACGGCGCACTCGGTCAGAGTGAGATTAGTTGGACTGCACGTGGCTCGCTTGATCTACGTAATGAGGTCTACGGCACGGAAGGCAGTATTTTCACCGACGTGACACGCTCTACTCCCATCAACGCCTTCGTGCGCTCAACCGGGACCTACTTGCTCGAAAAGGCCGAATCGAACACCGGATGGATTTTCCCCCTCCCTGACGAGGCCCGTGTCTATGGGTATCACGAAGAGATGAAACACTTTGTCGAGTGTATCACTCGCGGCCAGACACCACGCGAGACATTCGAGGACGGTGTCGTCATCAACACCATCATAGATGCCGCCTATCGCTCTATGAAGGAGCATCGGTGGGTATCCATTGACCTTTGATCAAAGCCCAGGTCCCACGATAAATCGGGGACCTACAGTAGGTCCCCGATTATGAAGTTTAACAACCAAGGTAACTGCCCAGGTCCTCGGCAGGGAGGGTCACCACCCAATGAGGCATCGGCAACCAGAGCGAGCCTATGCACGCTGAGGTATGCGATCAAGGTGCGTTGTGCCTGTACTATGTCGGGAATGGTGAGAGTACATGTGTATAAACATGGTGTCTGGACGCATCTCTGGTGTCGACGAAGCAACTCCAGCACTCACCCTTCAGTAGCTGGAAGTACGATCGGGGTGCCAGAGTTGTCACCAATGGCTTATTGCGGTAGTGAGAGCAATGCCTCCAGGGCTATGCCCATGGCTTCCGTCGTCACCCAGTCCTTGGTCTCTCCGGCGTTGGCACCTGTTTGCAGCACGAGTGGCTTCCAGTCGGCTGTCTCCTGGTTAAAATAGCCGTGCCCTGGTGCGTAATAGGCGAGATTGACGGCCACCTTCGCCATCGCCATGACCATACCGGTATACTGGCCACCTGTCAGCATATCCGCG
>Ga0137386_10002641_pt1 | contig 11587 bp, 9 predicted proteins | sample SagtaG_4_FD_104910 | JGI IMG/M metagenome (GOLD analysis project Ga0137386, IMG submission 104910) | Vadose zone soil microbial communities from Sagehorn Ranch, Mendocino, California, USA - Sage2_R_100_16 metaG | ecosystem: Environmental > Terrestrial > Soil > Vadose zone | place: USA... | reverse complement strand
GTCGCCGCCGCCGACGATCAGCAAATCCTTGTCGCGGAACTGCTCCATCTTGCGCACCGAGTAAAACACCGAGCTGCCTTCATAGGCTTCGATACCCGGCACCGGCGGACGTTTCGGCTGGAATGACCCGCCGCCGGCGGAGATGACGACCACCTTGCATTCGAATACCTGGCCGGCATCGGTCGTGACGCGAAAGCCGGGATCGCCGATCTTCTCGATCGTCTCCACCATTTCGTTGAGATGGAAGTTCGGATTGAACGGCTTGATCTGCTCCATCAGCGCTTCGGTCAGGCCATGGCCGGTGACGAACGGAATGCCCGGAATGTCGTAGATCGGCTTTTCCGGATAGAGCTCGGCACACTGGCCGCCGATCTTGTCGAGAATGTCGACAAGATGCGCCTTGATATCGAGCAGGCCCAGTTCGAAAACGGCAAACAGTCCGCATGGACCGGCGCCAATAATCAGCACATCGGTTTTGATCGCTTCGCTCATCTCAACTTCTTTTCGGTTGAACCCGGTATCAGGCCCGGCGCCCTCGGCTGCGCCTGTCTAGCCAAGGCGGAGCAACGAGGAAAGCCATAATATGACGCCCATGACCCCGGCAACCCCTTGCCGCAATTCGACAACTGGGCTGTAACGGCGTGAAACTACGGAGATCAACCCTGTGAACGCACCAGCCCGTCTCGATTCAACGCCGCGCCTGGAGGATTTCCCCTACCGGCTGTCCGACAATGTTCGGTTTGCGGATCTTGATCCCAATCAGCACGTCAATAACGCGGTTTATGCGACCTATTTCGAAACCGGGCGCGTCACGCTGATGAAGGACCGCAGTTTCGGGCTGATGCCGCCGGGCCTCGCCTGGATCATGGTCCGGCTCGACATCCATTTTCGCGCCGAGCTGCGCTGGCCGGGCACCATTGAGATGGGGCTTGGCGTCACGAAGTTCGGCCGAACCTCCGTGACATTCGATCAGGTGGTGTTTTCGGAAGGGCGATGCGTGGCATCCGCGCAATCGGTGACGGTGCTGATCGACGAGAGCACGCGTAAACCGACGCCACTGACCGCCGAGATCATCGAGAAGCTCCAGCGCTGGCGCCGCCGCGGAATCGACGGGCAATGAAGCGCGCCGCGATCGCGATATTGGCTTCGCGGGCTGTTTAGGCCTGCCGCTCCGGCGTCGATACCACGAGACCGTCGAGCGCGTCGCTCACCTTGATCTGGCACGACAGCCGCGAATTCGGCCGCACATCGAAGCCGAAGTCCAGCATGTCCTCTTCCATCGGGGACGGTGCGCCGACCTTCTCGCGCCAGGCCTCATCGACGTAGACGTGGCAGGTCGCGCAGGCACAGGCGCCGCCGCATTCGGCTTCGATGCCCGGAATGGCGTTGCGGATCGCGGCTTCCATCACTGTCGCGCCGTTTTCGACGTCAATGGTCCGGGTCTCGCCGCTGTGGTCGACAAAGTGAATCTTGGCCATGATTGCTCGTGCTGCCGGATGAGAGAGGTCCGGGCTGTCCTATAACGGGTCGATCCGCTCTGCGCCAGCGCCGGGGGCGAAAACCTGTGGCGCTGTTTTGCAAGGGCTTTTTGCCGGCCTGAGCTCAGGAGCGGCGCAGGATCGCATCGATGGCCGTGCGCGCCTGCTCCACCGCGTCCTTGAGTTCGGCGAGCGCCTGGACCGGATCGTCACCGTTCAGCACGGCGGTTTCCAGCCATCCGGCGGCATCGGCCACTTGAAATGCGCCGATCGCACGCGCCGAGCCTTTTAGCTTATGCGCCACTTCGCCCGCATCGGCGGGCAAGATGGCAAGGGCGCGCATCAGGCCGAGAGCCTGGGCCGCGAACATCGCCAGCACCTCATGCTCGAGGATGGCATCGCCAAGCGTCATGCGCGCGAGATGTTCGAAATCGATTGCACCGTCATCGGGAGCGAGCGGCGGCGATGGCATCCAGTCAATCCGTTGCAGATGATACGCCATGGCGATACCCCGAATCTCCCGCCCCATCGATCCGGCAATGGGATTTTCCGACAGCCAATCATACCAGTGGTTAACGCAACGTTTTGCTTGACCGCCGCAAGTTCGCCTTGTTTTTGGCGCAGAGTCGCCCAATTGGTGAACTCGCAAAATATTTTGTGGACCAGCAAGACCTTACGCCGTCGTCCTGTTAACGATGATTAAGATTGTATTAACCGTAGCCATTTCATTCGCAGCGCCCAGCCAATAGGATGTCAGCGGGGCATGAGACCGGAATCGAGCTTGCGAGGGATGTGCGCTGAGCTCTCCGGACGCATGAAGTAAAACGAGGGGTCTAGACTGAACATGGCGAACAATCCCAAGAAGGTCAAAGACCCCACGGAGGTCGCGCTTTCTGCCATTCAGGAAGCCTTGAACATCAGCGACGTGCCAATTGACAGGAGCAGGGATTCAATCCGCAGCGATGTGACGCCGACGAACTCTACCTCGAGTCAGGATTACAACCCGAGCGCGTTCGACACCCGGCCGAGCGCCGATCGGCAGACCTTTGAGTCGGTCGAGGATATGCGCCCGACCCGCCGCGCAGCCAACGACGACCGCGAAACCATCGGACAGATTCTGCAGGCCATTCAGAAGGGCCGGCCTGCCCGCAACGTTTATACACTCGCCTCGCTTTTCGCCGCGGTCTGGGTTGCCGGCGCCGGACTGCTGACCGTCAGCTTCCTTGCTTCGCTGCAGGCTGCGGTCGGACAGGGCAGCGGCGCGCTGGTGCTGGCCGGCCTGGCGGCCATGTTCTTTGCGCCGGTGCTGCTGTTCTATTTCCTGGCCAGCCTTTCCTGGCGCGGCCAGGAGTTGCGGATGATCGCGCAGTCGATGGCGCAGGTTGCGATCCGTTTTTCGGAGCCCGAGGGCGCGACAAGCGACTCGATGGTAACGGTTGGCCAGGCGATCCGCCGCGAAGTCGCGGCGATGGGCGACGGCGTCGAACGCGCCATTGCGCGCGCCGGCGAGCTTGAAACCCTGGTCGCCAATGAAGTCTCGGCGCTTGAACGCGCCTACAGCGACAACGAGGTGCGAATCCGTGCCCTGTTGCAGGATATCGCCCATCAGCGCGACAATCTCGTCGGCCAGGCCGAACAGGTTCGCAGCGCGATCTCAGGCGTGCAAATCGACCTGCGCCACGACATCGCACTGATCTCGGACGCCATCGCATCGCGCGTCGACGAGGTTGCAAAAAGCATCACCGGAGCGCTTGAAGAGCGCGGCGCCCACATCACCAGCGCGCTGAGCAATGCCGGCGACAACATGATCCTCGCGCTGGGAGAGCGCGGCGGCGACCTGCTCGATCGTCTCGAGGAAGCCAGCGCCGAAACCACGCGCGCGGTGCTCGACGCCAGCGAGCGCCTCACCACCAGCCTCAATTTCAAGACCGGCCACGTCCATGACGAGTTCGTCGATCTGGCCGACCGCGTGCACGAGATGCTGAACGAGCGGATCGACCGCATCACCAGCGAATTCGAGCAGCGTTCATCCACCATCGTCGACGGAATTTCCGACCGGACCGAACAGGTCCATGATTCGCTGAAGAACTCGAGCGACTCCCTGCTGCTGGAACTCGAACTGCGCAGCGGCGATCTTGTGAGCAAGATCGATGAAGCCGGCAATCGCCTCGCGGCGAATATCCTCACCAGCGGCGACAAGGCCAGCGAAGCGCTGGACGTCACCGTCAACTCGCTGGTGGCGAAGGTCGTGAGCCAGACCGAAACCACGCACGACACGCTCAGCCTGCAGATGAGCACGTTCGATGAGTTGGTGAAGAACCAGGGCGGCGAACTGGCGGAAAAGTTCGCGCGCGACAGCGGCACGCTGGGTGCTCTTATCACCCGCCACATCTCGGAGTTCGATCGCACCGTCAAGACCTTCGGCGGCGAAATCGTCGACCGCATGGGTCAGCGCACGCAGGATATCGCCGAAAGCCTGAAGACCTATGTCGACACCTTCGACACCCGGTTGACCTCAAACAGCGGCGAGATCACGGCCTCGCTCGACCAGCGTCTGCTGCAATTCGAGACCACGCTCGAAAACCGCGTGGCCAATCTCGATACCTCGCTCGACAGCAAGATCAAATCCTTCGATGAATCCGTCGATGGCCGTCTCAAATCGCTCGAGCAGACTTTCGACACACGGGCGCAGTCGGTTACCGAAACCATCGACAACCGTCTCGGCACGCTGGCATCGTCGCTGACCGATGGCGCCGCGCAGGCGATCCACTCGATCGACTCGCGCCTCAACCAGCTCACCTCTTCTTTGACCGACGGCACCGCGCAGGCGATCGAAGCGGTCGACCGCCGCATCTCCAATGTGACCGAAACCATCGATGGTCGCAGCGCCCAGCTGACCGACACCATCACGGCGCGGTTCCAGGAAATTCATCAGGGCATCGAAACCCGGGTCGGCGCGGTTGCCGTCGATATCGATATGCGCGTCGCGCAGTTCGAAGATCTTCTGGGTACGCGCGTCGAAGCCGTGGCAGGCCGCATCGAGAGCAGCGGACGGCAAGCCAGCGAGGGCCTCATGGCACGCGCCGAGGAGTTGTCGCTCGGAATCAAGTCCCATGTGGACGACGCGGAACGCTCGCTGACGAACCTTGTGGTCAATACCAGCGAGACCATTCAGACCGGCGCGCGCGCGGCGCAACAGTCGCTGCTTTCGGTTTCCTCCGACGTCGGCGCGCAGCTGAAGCTGACCTCGGCGGAAGTCGAGCGCTCGCTCACCGCCGTCGGCACCGGCGCCGCGAACTCGATTGTGACCAGCGCCCGCGATGCGCAAGCCACATTGGTGACCGCCTCGGCCGATGCCGCGACCCAGATCAAGTCGTTGTCCGCCGACATCGAACGAACCCTCTCCGCGGCCGGCACCGCGACCGCCAGTTCGGTTGTCGCCGGCGCGCGCGAGGCGCAGACCACGCTGGTCACGGCCTCTGCGGACGCGGCCAACCTGGTCAAGTCATTGGCCGCCGATGTCGAACGTACCCTGATGGCCGCCGGCACCGCGACCGCCAGTTCGGTGGTCGCCGGCGCGCGCGAGGCGCAGACCACGCTGGTCGCCGCCTCGTCGGATGCCGCCAACCACGTCAAGTCGCTTGCGACCGACGTGGAACGTACGCTGATGGCGATCGGGACGGATACTGCGGCCTCCATTCTAGGCAGCGCGCGCGAGGCGCAACTTTCGCTGACGGCAACGTCAGGCGAGGCAGCGAACCAGATCAAGGCGATCTCGGCGGACATCGAGCGGTCGCTTGGTGTGGTCACCACCAATACCACCGACAATATCCAGACCAGCGCGCTCAATGCGCAGACCGCTCTGGTGGCGGCATCCAATGAGGTCAGTTCGCAGGTCAAGGCGACATCGGCGGAAGTCGAACGCTCGGTTCTCGCCGCCAGCGGCGCATTCGGCACGACCATGGCCGGCAAGACCGACGAAATCGTTACGTATGTGCAACAGCAGACCGATCGTCTCTCGCAGATAATCGATAGCAAGCGTGGAGCGCTGGTCGAGGCGATGGGCGCGAAGACCAGCCAGCTGTCGGCCGATATCGACCGCGTCACGTCGGACGCGCTGAAATCGATCGAGACCAGGGGGGTGGCATTCTCGCAATCGATGGCGACCAACGGGTCCGACGTCGCGCGCACCATTACCAGCGCCGGCGAGCTGGCAACAGGAGCTGTGAGCAAGTCGCTGAAGGACCTCGAACTCGCCTCCCGGACGGCGATCGACCAGTCGCGTCAGGTGTCGATCGCGGCAGTGACCGAGATGCAGGAAACCAGCAAGATCCTGCGAACCGATACGGTCGCCCTGTTCGAGCGGCTGCGCGAAGGCAATATCCTGTTGCAGGAAGTGCTTACCGGCGCGCATGACAATCTCAACTCGCTCGAGCGCGCCCTGGTCACGCGCGTGGCCGACTTCGTGTCCGCCATGAACGACGTCACCTCGCGCAACGGCATCGCCACCCAGACGCTGGAAGACCAGTTGTCCATCTTCAACACCAAGACCACGAGGGCGCTGGAAGATCTCGGCTCGCTTTCCAGCCAGTTCGAGTCGCACGGCAAGGCGCTGGTCGATGCCGCCGATCTGGTCGAGCAAAGCAACCGCAACACCTCCACCTCCGTCGCCGATCGCAAAGCCGAGCTTGAATCGCTGGTGACGACGATCGATTTGCGAACCACCGATCTCGATCACCGGTTGTCGCGGTTTACGGGCTTGCTGGATGAATCGCTGTCCGCCGCCGAAGCGCGGGCGCGCGATATCGCGCGGGTGGTCGCGGAAACGGCCGGCGCGGGTTCTTCCGCGATCAGCCGGCAGTTTGAATCGGTTCGCGCGTCGGCGGAGGAGGAACGACGGCTGACAGCCGACGCCATGAGCGAAATGTATCAGCGGAGCACGCAGGAAGCCGACGCCATGTTCAAGCAGTCGGCGGACAAGTTCGCCGTGATGGTGCAGGGCATGAAGCAGATGGCTTTGGAGATGCATAACGAGCTGGAAGCCACGCGAACCGAACTTCGCCGCGGCGTGCTGGAGATGCCGCAGGAAGCCGCCGAGAGCACCTCGCAGATGCGCAAGGTCATTGTCGACCAGATCGAGGCGCTGGCCGAACTGAACCGGATCGTCGCACGTCATGGCCGCGGACTGGACGTAGCGACCGCAGCCCGCCCGAGCGCGCAGCGCGATGAGGAGCAGATGCTGGCAACCGGCACTGGGCGCGCCGAGGCGCAGCCGCAGCCGCGGCCCGCACCACGTCCGCGCGACGCCAGCAGCGCCTCGAATTTACCGCCGCCGGACCTCGGCACGTCGAGTTCGCGCCGCACCGAAACGCCGCCGGTCAGCCCGACCAATCCCGAGCCGGGACGCGATGGATGGCTCTCCGACCTGTTGAGCCGCGCCGACACCGGCGGCAGCAACCGCGATGCCCCGCGCGGCCGCGCGCCGCAGCCCGGAATTGGCGGCAATCCGCTGGAGTCGCTGTCGCTCGACATCGGCCGCCTGTTGGATCGCAATCTCGCGGGAGAGATGTGGGATCGCTATCAGCGCGGCGAGACCAAGGCATTCACCAAGCGGCTCTACACGCCGGCCGGCCAGAAGGCCTTCGATGAAGTCGCCCGCAAATATCGCGCCGACCGGAGCTTCAAGCAGACGGTCGACCGCTACATCGCCGAATTCGAGCGATTGCTCGACGAAGTCGCGCGCGAGGACCGCGGGCCCGCGGCGCTGCGCAACCACCTCACCTCGGAGACCGGGCTGGTCTATACCCTGCTCGCCCACGCGGCGGGACGGCTCGGATAAGCTTCAGACGGATCGCGGATTAAAAAACGGAGGCAGCGATGCCTCCGTTTTTGTTTTTGCAACACACTTTCCGAGATCAGACAGCTTGCAGCAGGTGGAAATTCTGGATATATTGCTGGATATAACTCGTTAGCCTTGGAGCAGGTCATGGGGGATGCGGCGCAGAAGAGAGCACTACGGAATTACCGGAGTCGGCTGGTCAAGCGCGGGATGGCGCGATTTGAGGTCCTCGGCCTGGATACCGACCGCGACCTGATCCGGTCCTTGGCAAGGCGGCTTGCTGAAGACGACCCCGATGCCGTGCGGCTTCGAGCGGCTGTTAACCGGACGATGGCTGGCGAATCGCCAAAGAAGGGCGGCATCCTCGCCGCGTTGCGCCGCTCGCCGCTGGTCGGAGCCGATCTCAAACTTGCCCGTCCGCATGAAGCCGGCCGCAAGGTCGACTTGTGACGCGCTATCTCCTTGACACGAACATCATCAGCAATGTCACAAAGCCCAATCCATCCACGGCGCTTCTCGCATGGATGGCGGAACAGACCGACAATGACCTGTTTATCTCCGCGCTGACCGTTGGCGAAATCCGGCGCGGGTTGCTGGAAAAGTCTGCTGGAAAAAAACGCGCTTTGTTGGAAGCCTGGTTCGTCGGCCCGGAAGGACCGCAAGCCCTTTTCGCAGGCCGCGTGCTCGCTTTCGACGAGAAGGCGGGCCTCATCTGGGCGCGGCTGATGGCTGACGGTACCGCCAGGGGGCGACCACGGAGTGCGCTCGACATGATCATCGCCGCAATCGCTGAGGTCAACGGTTGCGTCGTTGTGACCGATAACGAGAAGGATTTCACCGGGCTAAAATTCGTCAATCCGCTTCGAACTCGCAGGATGGACTAGCCAATTCGGTCGGACGCCGTGCGCTGCACGGCCCCCGTCCCTATTGCCGTTTCCGCTCGGTCGCCGCCGCTGCTGCTGCTGCTGCTGGCGGTGCCGCCGGTGCTGGTGCGGCGTTGCTGTTGCCCGCGCCGAACAGCAGGCGGGTCGGGTTGCGGTCGAGATTGTTCACCGCGCGGCTGATATCGCCGAGGGTGCGGCGGCCGTCGGCCATCAGGAGACCCGATCGCTTGTCGAAATCCTCCGCCAGTTCGCGGATCGATTTCACCGCCTGAAACAGCTCGCCGCCGGCGCTGCCGCCCGCGAGCGTATTGAGACCGAGCATGAGGTTGTCGGCCTTCCCCATCACGCCGTCGACCTTCAGCATGACGTTGTCGATCCTCTCGGAATTGCGCGCCAGCGCCAATGTAAACGTCTCGAGGTTTCGCAACGAGTTCTTGACCGCCTCCTGATTGTCGGCGACCACCCGGTTGATGTTCTGCAGCGTGCCGCGGATCGCCTCGGTGACGTCCTGCAGCGAGTTCGGATCGGCGGTCAGCACCGGCACGCCATCCTCGTCGAGGGGAACGCCGGGTGCGGCCTCCGCGCCGCCCTTCAGCGATATCGCCGCGACCCCGGTCAGCCCCTGGAATTCGAGCCCTACCAGCGTGTCCTTGCGGATCGGAGCGTTGTTCTCGACCATCGCCAGTGCGACAACTCGACGCGGGTTGTCCAGCTTCACGGAGGTCACCTCTCCGATCCGGATGCCGTTGAAATTCACGCTGCCGCCGTTGCGCAAGCCGGTCGCCGGACCTTCGAACACGATGCGGATCGGACTGCGCGCCTTGGTGGCATGCAGCGACTGAAACCACAGCACAAAGCCGAACGCCGCGGCAATCACCGCCAGCGTGAACGATCCGATCAGGACGAAATTCGCCCGCGTTTCCATCAACCAACTCCGATCGTATTAGCCCATGACCGCGCGGGCGCGCTTGCCGTGGAAATAGGCCCTCAACCAGGGGTGCTGCGAGGCCTGCATGTCGGCCATCGATCCTGCGGCAATGATCTTACCGTTCCCTAAAACGGCAATCCGGTCACAAGCTGTGTAAAGGCTGTCGAGATCGTGGGTTACCATGAAAACCGTCAGGCCCAAAGTACGCTGCAAGGTCCGCACCAGTTCGTCAAAGTCGCCGGCGCCGATCGGATCGAGGCCCGAGGTCGGCTCATCGAGGAAGACCAGTTCCGGATCGAGCGCCAGCGCGCGCGCCAGCGCTACCCGCTTGATCATGCCGCCGGAGAGTTCCGAAGGAAAACGGTCGGCAACCTCGGGCCGCAACCCCACCATGCCGAGTTTGGCCACCGTAATTTCGTCAAGCAGCCGCTGCGTGACGTTGAGATATTCGCGCACCGGGAACTGGATATTCTGCCGGACGGTCAGCGAGGAAAACAGCGCGCCCTGCTGGAACAGGATGCCCCAGCGCCGCTCGACACCCCGTCGCGCGTGAGCGTCGGCCGCATCGAGATCGATCCCGAATACCTCGATGCTTCCGCTGATCTTGGGCACGAGGCCGATGATGGTGCGCGTCAGCACCGACTTGCCCGCGCCGGAAGGGCCGACAAAGCCCAGAATCTCGCCGCGCTTCACATCGAGATCGAGGCGGTCCAGAACCCTGGTTGCGCCGAACTGCACCGAGATATCGCGCACCCGGATGATAGCGTCGGATATTTCAGGCGCCATCGTCACATTCCAATCGACGCGAAAAAGATCGCGAACACGCCGTCCATGACGATCACGAAGAAGATCCCCTTCACCACCGAGGACGTGGTGTGCTGCCCGAGCGATTCGGCGCTGCCTTCGACCGCAAGCCCCTCGACGCAGGCGACGATCCCGATCACCGCCGCCATCACCGGCGCCTTGATGATACCGACGGTGAAATGATCGATCGAGATCGCGTCGCGCAACCGAAGCAGGAACGCTTCTGGGTCGACCCCGCCATACAGCCACGCCACCAGCCCGCCGCCATACAGCGCGGCGATGGCGCCGAGAAAGGCCAGGATCGGCAGCGCGATGATCAGCGCCAGCATCCTCGGCAGAACCAGAACCTCGATCGGATCGAAACCCATGGTGCGCAGCGCGTCGATCTCCTCGCGCATTTTCATGGAACCGAGTTCGGCGGTGTAGGCGCTGCCCGATCGGCCCGCCACCATGATCGCCACCAGCAGCACGCCGATTTCGCGCAGCACCAGCACGCCGAGCATGTCGACAACGAAGATATCCGCACCGAATTTGCGGAAATGAAAAAGGCCCTGCTGCGAGATAATGCAGCCGATCAGGAAGGTGATGAGCACCACGATCGGCACCGCGCGCCAGCATACCTGCTCGAGATGATGCACGGTCGAAGTCAGGCGGAATCCGCTGGGGTGAATCATGACCCTGCCGCCCGCGGCGAGGACGGCGCCGAGCATGTCGATCAGGCTGATGATGGTGGTGCCGATGCCGACCATGCTGCGGCCGACCTGATCCAGCATCCCGGTAACCGTCACCGATGTGGTGTCGAAGGCCGGCGCGGCTTTCACCCTGCGGACTTCGTCGACCAGACTTGAATAGTTGGCCGAAAGCCCGGCAATCGTGGCCTCGACACCGCCCTGGGTCAGACTGCGGCGAAGCCGCTCGATCAGCCAGGCCCCGAAGGTGTCGAGTTTGGAGACCTGCGACACATCGATGAAGATGTTGGGCCGGCTTCCGGTCAGCTTTTCAGCATCGGCAACCATCCGCTCGAGCACCGGCGCAAAGCGGGCGGTCCAAGAACCCGTGGCACACAGCGCAAGTCCATTGCCCTGTGCGATCCGCTCCAATGTCGGGTCGCCCTTCACGATGCCAACTCCTGTGCCGATTCTCCGCTATTCATGGAAAGATCCAACACGCGCCCTAGCCTTGTGGAATGCGTCCCTAACCAGCCATAATTGGGTGCGCCGGGCAACCCTCCGATTTAGAAATTGCCAGATTTTAAAATGACTTCCAGCGAATCGCTAAAGCTTGCCGCAAGAATCGAACGCTGGCCGATCGCCGGCAGCTTCACCATCAGCCGCGGCGCCAAGACCGAGGCGGTGACGGTGGTGGCCGAAGTCAGCCGTGGCAGCCATACCGGGCGGGGCGAATGCGTCCCCTATCCGCGCTATGGCGAAACGCCGGAGGCCACCTTGGCCGCCCTGCTGTCCATGCGGGAGCCCTTGCGGCAGGGCCTCGACCGGCCGGCGCTGCAGGCCGCGATGCCTCCAGGGGCCGCCCGCAACGCGCTGGACTGCGCCTTGCTCGACCTGGAGGCCAAGACCACCGGCCAGCGGATATGGAACCTGCTCGGGCGTCCCGCCCCGCGGGCTTGTATCACGGCCTACACCATCTCGCTGGG
>Ga0137386_10002632_pt1 | contig 11598 bp, 9 predicted proteins | sample SagtaG_4_FD_104910 | JGI IMG/M metagenome (GOLD analysis project Ga0137386, IMG submission 104910) | Vadose zone soil microbial communities from Sagehorn Ranch, Mendocino, California, USA - Sage2_R_100_16 metaG | ecosystem: Environmental > Terrestrial > Soil > Vadose zone | place: USA... | reverse complement strand
CACAGAGGTGAGAAGGGACAACATCGCGCATCAGACTTGCACGCTCATCGCCAGCTGGACAGACCCCCGAACAGGACGCAGATGGACGTTCAAGGGCTTCCGTCTCGATCTGGGCTACCAGGCGGGCCAGTTGATCGGTATTCGCCTCGATCCCAGGCATCCTTCGCGCTACCTGATGCAGGCATGAACTGTCCCTTACCCATTTTTTTTATAAAGATATCATCTCTGAGATTACAATTCGCGGCAATGTGGAAAAAGCGGGCAGCAAGGTTGGCCCTGCCTGGCATGTTCTCCATGATTATAAGAAGTATATAGACAATGATCCTTATCAAATCCTTATCAAAGTGGAAAGCTATTGAAGTGGACTGATGAGCTTTATGGCCGAGTGGTAGCCAGCAAGATGGGGCTTTGCGCTGTAAGAAAGGGCAGGAGCACCGTGAGAGGCAAAAGTTTTGTAAGTCGTAGGAGTGCAAAGGACATGGCATGTCTGATCTCCTTTAAGGATGGGCAAACGGAGGGGTGGAGCTGCGCGTGCAAGATTGGGAAGATTCCCTGGGAAGAGGTCTTTCTACTTTCATTATATCATATGGCTCAATCGTCAGGGCGATTTAACAGATGTCGTCAAGGAGTAGCCAATGGTACCATGATAAATTATTTCATGCGCTTCTGGCATACTCTTCCTGGCTATCTCACATAATGTACAGATGATAGCTTGTAGTTCAGGCGCAAAGGAATGCAGGTAGTCATCTATTTGTTCAAGCATGGCCTCATTATAGCACTTCTTCTCCTCTGCACCTTTTAGTGAAACGACTGGGTGATACCGAACGTGAAAAAAGCATAGCCCCCCTGAGAAGAACGATGAGCAATGTGTATGCGAGAGAAGCAAAAACAGCAACAATCGAGGACTATTCTTGTCGTCGAAGATGACGAGGCCATTGGCGCGTTTCTCATGGAGACGATTGCACAAGAAACACCCTACCAGTTTGTCCTGGCGACTCATAGCCTCCAGGCGTTCCAACTGGCTCAAAAGATCAAGCCCATCCTGTTTATCCTGAACTACCATCTGCCTGGCATGAACGGCATTCAACTCTATGACCGCCTGCACGCCATCCAGGAGTTAGCACATGTCCCTGCCATTATGGTCAGTGCCGTCTTACCAGAACAGGAAGTGAAACAACGCCAGATGGTTGGCATTACCAAACCGTTTGACCTGAGCGTCTTGTTAGATACCATTGAACAGCTCTTAGCTTGATTCCCAGTTAGAGTTTCTTGAGGCAATGCGCTACCTCAACCATCATGCTGTCGATGCGCTCTGAAACGCGCTGCACCTCAGAAACGAGCGGTTGCATCTAGTGTGTACCCCTCCTTCGGTGTCTACGCCATTGCTCACACGGGATAAACACTTCCCGCTCCAGCACAAAAAAGCCTGGAAGGACGGCGGTCTTGAAGCTGGCCAGGCTGGTCTTCAGCTTGAGCCGATAGATGGGCGGATCACTTTCTCTCGTGCCTGCCCGTCCGACCCGCACCGCCACACCACAGATGTGATCGGGTTTGTCACTGGTGGCAAAAGGCACCTTCCGCTGAGACTGCTCAAACGGAATAGAAGCAGGAACATAGCTCTGCTCAGTTCCTCCCACTGGCTGTTTTTCTTTGTGAGGCATGGGGGATCTACCTCCTATTAAATTGTACTAATCAAAAAAACTTTCTCTCTAAATTATCACGTATGTTCAAGTCCGTTGTGTTCTCGGAGTGCTCCCCCCCAGTTTAAAATATACTTAGAGTTCCTATTGTTCACTTAACATTGAAAAGAACAGAAAAGGATAAAACTCCTAAAGTTCGCCCTGGCAAATATATGCTCGATTTTCAACTACGAGGTAAAGTAGGGACATTTCGCAATCACTAACAGGAAGTTAAAAAGAGACGACATAGAGTACTCACCAGACTTAAAACGCGCTTAGAGTTCCTGCTATTCACTTGTACTATGGTATTCTATCGATTAAGCTTTATTTATTAGCGAAGATGCTAATCCACTAACTATTGTTAAAGTAGATCAGAAAGGAGAAAACATATGCAAATCGATATCGTACGCGCGTGGAAAGACGAAGCGTATCGTCAAAGCCTGAGCGCAGAGGAACGCCTCGCCCTCCCAGAGAACCCGGTTGGGGAAATTGAACTGACCGATGCTGACTTGGAAGCCGTATACGGTGGTGCCAGTGCTGTTGCTGGTTGCAGCGTAATTTGCAATAGTGTAGTTTGCAACGTCAACAGTGTTGTCTGCCACAGTGGTGTTTGTAACAGTGTTGCTTGCACTATTCTTGCCACTGGTTGTCCCTAAAGGTGTTACAGGCCAATTCACTGGCCTGTAACACCTGCTGGTCTGGATGACTGTGAGTATCCGAACCAGCACAACGCAATTTCTAGGGCCTCCCATCAAGGATATACTGGGAGGCCCTGAAAATGATGTTGTACTGAATGCAGTTCCAGTCAGAATATACAGTCACGCTCCAAAGCGAAGATAGCAAAAAATGCAAGAGACGCCATCGAAAATATGCGACTATGCTTCACAGCAATGGCAGAGAGCTGGCTGGTATCGCGCAACTCCTCTTACTGAGCGTGTTGCCTTACAGCAAAAGAACACGGATAGCTCTCATACCTTGCACAACAGCGACAGAGCGAAGCAGCGCTTCCAGCGTTGGAAAGAGCAACCACCATTTGATAAGGGCGATTATTTTGCCAAACGCCTGGCGATGGATTCTCTAACCGAAAACGACCTGCTTGCTCTTCTGGATGAACCAGTTGAAGCGATGCAGGCTGACGATGCTCCGCCTCCTCCATGGCTCATAGAGCTTTTCACTGCATTTACCGATCAGGATACTGCTGCTGATTTCACCCTGCCGCTCTCGGCAACGGGCCAGGGTACCCATACGCTGGCTTTTCTCAATACCCTCAAGCCGCTGCTAAGGAATGGATTGACACGCCTGCAAGCTGGAATACAAGAACTCACACAAAAATATGCCTCTCTTCCCTTTGACCCACAGACGATTGTTTCACTGCTTTTTGCGCATATACCGGTGCTTATTCTCCCCAAACTTAACAAAACTATTGTGCTTGAACTGCATGTCGCTCGTGTACAGGGGCGCTTGCAGGGTGAGACTCCAGAAGAACGCTTTCAGTGCTTCTTACAGCAACTTGGTCAACATGAGAACATGCTGTCTTTGCTGGAGGAATATACCGTCCTGGCTCGTCAACTCGTAGAGACACTTGATCGCTGGGTCAAGTGGGAACTGGAATTATTGGAGCGCCTCTGCGCCGATTGGGAGCAAATACAGGCAGTATTTCCGCCTGCTTGCGATCCTGGTGTCCTTATAGAGATCCAGGAGGGAGCTGGCGACACCCACCGGGGTGGGCATAGCGTGACGATCCTGACATGGAGTTCAGGTTTTCGCCTGGTCTACAAACCGCGAGCTATGACGACTGATATCCATTTTCAAGAGTTGCTCACCTGGTTGAACACACAGGGACAACTGCCTGCATTTCGCACCCTTACCATCATCGATAAGCAGACATATGGTTGGTCCGAATTCGTGCCTACCTGTGACTGCACTTCTAGAGAGGAAGTTGAACGCTTTTATCAGCGACAGGGGGGGTACCTGGCCTTACTCTACGCACTTGAAGCCACAGACTTTCATGCCGAAAATCTGATCGCCTCTGGTGAGCATCCCATATTAGTCGACCTCGAGGCGCTCTTTCAACCGCGCCTGGGTAAGTATGCGACGACGTTGCAAACAAATCCCGCTGATGAAACTATCGGTCACTCCGTCCTGCGTATTGGTTTGTTGCCTCAACGCATCTGGTCGAGTGATCAAGCAGCGGGTGTGGATGTGACGGGCCTGGGCGGTTATGCAGGACAGTTGACCCCAACACCTGTTCCGATCTGGAAAGAAACGGGAACGGACCAGATGCGCATCATGCGTGAGCGTATTGCAATGACGTTCGGCAACAATCAGCCGAAGTTAAACGGACAGGATATCAATATCCTGGAGTACAGTGACAGCATCATCACGGGCTTTGCCGCCACTTATCAACTACTCATGCAACTTCGTCAAGTACTGCTGACGGAGATTGTGCCTCGTTTTATCCACGACGAAGTGCGTTGTGTGCTGCGCCCGTCGCAAGCCTATGCCCTGTTGTTAGCAGAGAGTTTCCATCCCAACGTCTTGCGAGATGCGCTTGACCGCGACCGTTTTTTCGACCGTCTATGGGTCGGAGTCGAGCAACAGCCTTATATATCCAGAATCGTTGCGGCGGAGCAGGCAGATTTGCTCGCCGGGGACATTCCCCACTTCACAACTCGCCCGGACTCGCGCGCTCTCTTGACCAGCTGTGGGGAGACCATCGCCGATTTCTTTGAGGAGTCTGGTCTGGACGTGGTTAGCAGGCGCACCCAACAGCTTGAGGAGCAAGATCTAGAGAAGCAAATATGGATCATACGAGCATCTTTCACGAGTGTGACCCTGGGCACCGAGCAGGCGGCAACGCCGAGATTACACCTGCACCCATCACCGGGTAGCGTCACCTATGAGCGGCTTATCACAGCAGCCCGCTCCGTGGGAGACCGCCTATGTAAGCTTGCCCTATATCGTGAGGAGTCGGTGGGATGGGTAGGCGTGGAAGTAATGAAGGACCGGGAGTGGCACCTGCTGCCAACTTCTACTGATTTATACAGCGGCACGTCAGGCATAGCACTCTTCCTTGCCTATCTGGGTTTGTTGACGGACGAGGAGCGTTATACAAGCCTGGCCAGAGTAGCTCTGGCCAGCACGCGCTCGCAAGTGGCGCAGCAAAAGGAGAGACCCGAATTAGCTGGCATCGGTGCTTTTCATGGACTGGGAGCCTTCATCTATCTCCTCTCCCACCTGGGAGCGCTTTGGAACGATCCCTCGCTGTATCAGGAGGCTGAGGAGATGATCAAGCTACTTCCCGGTGTGATCTCCAGGGATGAAATGATTGATGTGATCGGTGGTTCAGCCGGTTGTATCGCGGCTTTACTCAGTCTCTATGCCGTTGCGCCGTCCCAGTCAACGCTGGCAACCGCCATCCAATGCGGGGACCACCTCGTTGCTCGTGCCAGGCCGCAGAATGCTGGGATTGGTTGGAGCACAACGCTGCAGGAAACCCCGCTCACAGGATTTGCCCATGGGAATGCCGGTATTGCCTTGAACCTGCTGCGCCTGTTTGCTGTGAGCGGGGAAGAGCGTTTCCGTCAAACGGCGCTTGCCGCTATGGAGTATGAGCGCAGCCTCTTTTCACTAGAAAGACGCAACTGGCCTGATTTGCGCCGGGAGTTTAGCCCATCAGCCACCATTAACCAGCAAACAGGGCAACAAGAGAGCAACTCCTACATGGTTGCCTGGTGTCATGGTGCTCCAGGCATTGGGCTGGCCCGTTTAGCGTCGATGGAGTATATAGATGACGCGGCTCTCCATGCAGAAATAGATGCCGCTCTCCAGACCAGTCTGGCCCACGGCTTTGGTCTGAATCATTGCCTTTGTCATGGGGATATGGGCAATTTGGAGTTCGTCCTGGGCACAACAAGACTCCTTCCCCAGTATGAAGAACAGGTACAACATCTCACCTCAATGCTACTGGACAGTATTGAAAGACAGGGTTGTATGACCGGTGTGCCTTTGGGAGTAGAGACGCCAGGACTCATGCTCGGGATAGCAGGGACTGGCTATGGCTTGCTGAGGTTAGCAAGCGCTGAGCGGATTCCATCGGTACTCCTGCTTGCCCCGCCATGTTCAAATGCTGGCCATTAATATTACGTTTTGCTAATTATTCAACCATGCTCTCGAATAATCTGCTTCTCTTGCCGGCGCTGAATGTTTATAAATGTAAATGAGTAGTATCCAAAAGTATTTGTTATAATCTATACTGGGGTAGTTCGGCTGAATGAGAAAGGTGATAGCTGTGCCTGAGTCAACAATATTTCGTCAGAGCGCCATAACAGCATATAAGCGGGGCATGGAAAAAGCCGTTGTGCCTCGCCTTATCTCCTGGCCTATCATCGTTTGCTTATGGCTCTTGCTGGGAGTACTCATCGTCGCTGGATTTCTCGCCTGGTATGTACAGGTTCCGACCTACGTGGATGGGTCTGGCATCATTCTTGCCCGGGGAGACATGCTTCAGCCGGCATATGGCGAGATGGTAGCCGCCGTGTTCTTGCCGCCGGATCAATCAGCGCACCTGCGGGTTGGTCTGCCTGTAGACGTACAGATCGGTTCAGCGGGTGTGCTCGTACACAGCACGATAGCGCAGGTTGAACCAGGCATAACGAGCCCCGACGCAGCTCGGCAACGCTACCAACTTGGTGGTGTGGGTACACTCCTCGTTACCCAACCCTCGATCGTCGTGATCATCAAGCTTGGTACAAAACTGCCAGCCACTGCTTATGCTGGAAGTCTCTGTACTGCTAGAGTAGAGACTGGCTCCCAGCGCCTTTTCGCGCTTTTACCTGGCCTGGGGAATTTTCTAGGGAGCAGCTCATGAAACACGTTGACCAGGAAAGCCCGAACTCGAAAAACACGCCACGCAGAGACCCGGCCACCTCGTCTGCCCTGCCGGACATGCCAGCGCGTCAAATGCAGCAAGGAACACTCCTCTCGCGTGTCTGGACGTTCCTTTGGCATGCTCTACACGCGATGATCTGGAAAATGCGCGGGAAACGCGTTCCCCAGGAGAGTCAGATGAGCGCGGTAGAATGTGGCCTCGCCTGCCTGGCAATGATCCTCACTTACTATGGTCGCAAAACGTCTGTCTCAGAGCTGCGTACGCACTATGGAGTTGGCCGTGACGGCGTTTCTGCCCTGAGTATTGTGAGGGCGGCGCGTCACTACGGGATGCGGGTAAGGGCCGTATCACTTCAGCAGAATGATTTCCGCTTCGTCAAACTGCCCGCCATCGTCCACTGGGAGTTCAATCACTTTGTGATCGTTGAGCGGTGGTCACGCAAACGCGTTGATGTTGTTGATCCTGCCAGAGGACGTTGTCGCTTGACCCATGATGAGTTTGATGCGGGCTTTACAGGGGTGGTTATCACCCTCGAACCTGGAGTCAGTTTTGATCGCCATGCCGCCCCTTCCCGTCGAGCATTCCGTACGTACGTACAACAATATATCCGACAAGCGCCAGGGACCTTTCTGCAATTACTGGGGGCCTCATTGCTCCTTCTCGTCATTGGACTCGCCCTTCCTCTCCTGACGAAAGTGGTGGTGGACCAGATCCTTCCATTCAGGATGGATAATGTGATGACCGTATTGGGGATAGGCATACTCGTGCTATTCCTCTCGCAAACTGTTGCCACCCTCCTGAGAGGATGGCTGCTGGTGTATCTGCAGGCACGTATCGATATACACATGATGCTCGGCTTCGTTGAGCATTTGCTCGCGCTGCCCTATAGCTTTTTTCAGCAGCGTTCAAGTGGCGACCTGCTTGCACGCCTGTCAAGCAACACGCTGCTGCGGGAAATTCTGAGCAACCAGCTTCTTTCGACGCTGCTGGATAGTACCCTGGTCATATTCTACGTGGTCATTCTCCTGTGGCAGTCGCTGCCGTTTGGCCTGCTCACCCTGGTGATTGGTTTGCTGCAGGTACTGCTCCTCCTGGGCAGCAATCGTCCTATCCGCAACCTGGCGAGCCGAGAGCTAGCGGCACAAGGAAAATCCCAGGGCTATCTAGCTGAGGCGCTGGCGGGCATAGCCACCTTGAAGGGGTCTGGTGCCGAACAACGTGCCTTTGAGCGCTGGTCAAACCTGTTCTTCGACCAGCTCAATCTCTCTCTGCGCTATAGCTACCTCTCAAGCACCATGACCACGATATTGACAGCATTACGCTCATTGGCTCCATTGGCCTTACTGTGGGTAGGCGCAACCCAGGTCCTCAATGGGTCAATCACCCTGGGTACCATGGTGGCATTGAACGCACTGGCTGCTGCTTTCTTCGCTCCACTTGGCTCGCTGGTGAGTAGTGGACAGCAACTCCAACTCGTAGGTGCCCATCTTGAACGTATAGCGGACGTGACGGAGGCCGAAGCGGAGCAAAAGGGACAGGCAGTGCAAGTACCTCCTCCGTTGACCGGGCACATTCGCTTAGAACATGTTAGTTTTCGCTATGCCCCAGATGCCGCAGAAGTGCTGCATAATATTGATCTGACGGTCGAAGCGGGACAAAAAGTTGCCATCGTTGGACCTTCAGGTGCCGGCAAAAGCACCCTGGGGAAATTGTTACTCGGACTCTACCTTCCGACAGAAGGCAGCATTTTGTATGACGGCATCCCATTAGAACGACTGAATTACCAGGAAGTACGACAACAATTCGGTGTTGTGCTGCAAGAGAGCACGCTCTTCAGCGGGTCGGTCCGGTCCAATATCACCCTCAACAACCCCATGATAGACAAAGAACAGATGGCCGAGGCTGCTAAAATAGCGGCCATAGACGGTGATATTATGTCTATGCCGATGGGATACGAAACCTTTGTCTCAGAAGGTGGGAGTGCTTTATCTGGGGGCCAGCGCCAGCGACTGGCTATCGCACGCGCCATCGCACATAAGCCCGCGCTTCTCTTGCTCGATGAGGCCACCAGCCACCTGGATGTTACAACAGAGCAAAGAGTAGCAGAGCATTTACAAACCCTGGCCTGTACGCAAATCATTATCGCTCACCGCTTGAGTACTATCCGTAACGCCGACGTGATTCTGGTGTTAGACCAGGGAACCATGGTGGAGCAAGGCTCACATCACGAGCTGCTTCAGCGCGATGGCTACTATGCCAGGCTTATGCACCAGCAGCTTGAACATGGCACCAGCGGCAGTGTGTGCTCCACACTGACTACGAAAACATGATTAGCCCCTTGCCTCACATTGTTGGAGATGCCCCTTGGCGGCGTCCGAGAGTAGCTTCAGAACAAATAGGTCACCTGGCCTATGCTGTATCTGCCAGATGACCGATGACAGAGCCCTTCCATTTCCCCTATACTGCTTCTTATACTACAGTAGAGATGGCTGATGAGGCAGCCATCTGGCCATGCCGGATGGTAAGCGAATCGCAGAAAATAGCAATAAGTGGCAACTGGACCAGGTGGGAAAACGTGTCCACGCAGACACCCTGGGTCTTCCTTGAGTAGTGAGTAGGGGGCTGAAGGGTTTCAAGGGATGGATAATTCCGATGAGCTAAGTGATGAAGCCTTGATCAACGCTCTCGCTGAAGGAGCCGAATGGGCCATGGAACTCCTTTACGAGCGTTACAACCGCGTGCTCTACTCTCTCGCCTACCGAATGGTGGCTGACCACCAGGTAGCTGAAGACCTCCTACAAGAAGCCTTCCTGTCTGTATGGCGGCGTGCCACTTCCTACTCGCCACAATCAGGTACAGTTCGTAGCTGGCTTATCTCCATCGTCCATCATCGCACCATCGACTATTTACGCGCTGTACGCCGCCGCGCCGGTCTGAAGGAGGTAACCTGGGAGGAGGTCGAGCTAGATGAACGCACTGCCTACCCCGATGTCTGGGAGGAAGCCTTGCGATCAGTGCAGGGTGCACAGATACGTGCAGCGCTGGTGAACATTCCTTTAGAACAACGGATGGTCATCGAACTCGCCTATTTTCAAGGGTGGACACACTCAGAAATTGCCGAAGGATGTGAGATACCCCTGGGCACAGTCAAAGCACGCATGCGCCTTGGCCTGTCACGTCTCAAAGGCCTGCTGGCGCAGATGGGGGTCGATGAGATGTAGGTTATTTTTGCTCAACGCATCCAAAAGGTAAAGTATCGCAGTTACTTCACATGAATGTAGCGGTAGAACTTTGCCCGTGAGATATGCAGGGTATTACAAATATCGCTCATCTCATTTGTTTTATCGGCAGAGAGTTTTTTCGCCATTACGACCTTAGTTGCTGATGCTTTTACCTCTGGCCTTCGTCCTAAAAGAGTGACTTTCTACTCTATATTCCCTCCTGGTTCATGCGCACTTTTGGAGGAACTGCCAGCGGAACCCATACTCAGATGACATGGAACACTCCCGATATCGAGGCCGCAGTGGCCGACCTCAAAGCCCGGGGAGTGGTCTTTTGCACCTTCCGGTTGCGTGCATCAATCATGCCGTTTTTCCGGAAAGGAAGCAAGAAGCCAGTTGATGCAATAGTTTTCGCGGGGCTCGAAAGAGGGCACACTATCAACTGGTGGGCCAACTCGCAATTGGGTTGCCATAGGAAAACGGCGTGTTAGCCTCAACGAGCGCTCAATTAATGGCAAGTTATTTGCCAGTTGACCCACTAAGAATGCGCATGCTCCTTGCTACGGCTTTTTACCCCAGACTGTGAGGTAGAATCCAACGGCACCAAAGTCATCCGAGTGTATTTCTCCCTGCATTTGCTGATAGAGTTGCTCGATCTCCTCCTGCGTCGTCACCCCAGCCTTGAGCAGAAACGGCTGCACGAGCCGGTAGGTTCGAGAAAAATCCTGGGAGAGATCTGCATGCGCCTCCATCCCAGCGGAGAAATTGGTGATAGACACCACTTGCCGGGTATCCTGGCAGCCCGCATCCTGTAACAACCGCTGTAGCGCCGGTGTGCTACTGAGGAGCCGTCCCTCTGGAGAGAAACTGCGCCCTGTCGTGAAGAGTGCCTGGGAGATCATCCCGCCAATGTTCGCAAAGGCGGGGTTACTGCTGATGGGCAGTTCCCCTTCCGTCAATCGGATACACCCCCCAGGTCGTGTGACGCGTAAGAACTCTTGCAGGACCTGTGGCCATGCCTCAGCAGGAATGAAGCCCGTGATGAAACGAGCGTTGACCAGATCGAAGGAGCCATCGGGCATATCCAGCGTTTGGAATGGATTCATGAGGGTAAAATGCACATTGTCTACTCCACGTGCCTTGGCTTGAGCACGCGCACTTTCAACCATGGCGGCCTCGTTATCAATGCCCGCTATTTGCATATGGGGATAGGCTTGCGCGGTCGCAATGGCCCATTCTCCACTCCCAGAAGCGATATCGAGGACGCGATGGATGGGAGAGATATCTGCTTGCTCCGGCAAAGGCTGGTCCGTTTTCTTGATGAATGGAAGGTCGAAGTTGAACAAGCGCGTCGTCCCTGCTCTCTGTTCAGCGAAAGGTGATGTTGCCATAACTAGAAAATCCCTTCTCTTTCTCTCTGTGTCACGTCTATCGTTTACGGCTTCTGACCCCATGCAGTGAGGGTATACACGATCCCACGGAAGCTGTCCTCTAACATCTCCACTGAAAGTCGTTGCTTGAGTTCTTCAAACTCTTGGGGAGCTACCACCCCCACGCCAACCAGGAAGGGCTGCATCAGCTCGAAGGCGAGCGTTAAGTCTCGATAGCCACCGGTTTGCTGTAGCGCCCCAGCAGAGAAATCCAGGAAGCTGGGTCTCTCCTGGATATTGACACAGCCGCCATCGCGCAAGAAACGCCTCAACCAGGGCGCAATGCCAATATTGCGCCCATCGGCGGAAAAATCGAGTCCGGCTATCCGCGATGCACGCAGCAACTGCCTCATGAGCGTTTCATAGGCAAAGCTGTT
>Ga0137386_10002623_pt1 | contig 11605 bp, 9 predicted proteins | sample SagtaG_4_FD_104910 | JGI IMG/M metagenome (GOLD analysis project Ga0137386, IMG submission 104910) | Vadose zone soil microbial communities from Sagehorn Ranch, Mendocino, California, USA - Sage2_R_100_16 metaG | ecosystem: Environmental > Terrestrial > Soil > Vadose zone | place: USA... | reverse complement strand
GACACGGTTACAGTGTGCGCTGGCCGCTGCTAGAGCCAACTCCCCGCAATCAGGAGCGTGAGCGACACCAGCACCGAAAACCGGTATGCCAGCCGCGGTACAGCCGCCCAGGTCTGCGCGCTCTTTTCCAATTCCACTTCGCGGTCCGCGATCGCCGCCATCACGCGAGCCAGAAAATAAGGCCCCGGCCGTGCTCCGGTCTCTTCGCTTTCAAACATTCCGCGTACTTCCAGCAGTTCCTCCGCAAACGTTCGGCAATGGCTGCACGCACTCACGTGTTTGCGCCCGCGTTCCGGCAGCCGTGCCAGCAAACTCCCAGGCGCAACGATTCCTCCAGCCTCTCGCTGCTCGGTGCTGCGTTCCAATGCATCGCGCACGCCTTCGCATTCCTTGCCGCTTCGTTTTGTCAGCAGCCACATGATTCGCTACCTCCTCGCATCAGTTCCCTTTACGCTATTCTTTTTTCTCTCGCCGGCTGTATTGGACGATTCGCCGCCGTGCTCTGAACAACCGGACCTTCACAGTATTGGCATTCAGTCCCATGGATTCCGCGATCTCTTCCACTGAGAAACCTTCCACTTCCTTTAGCACGAGCATTGCCCGGTCCCGCTTGTCCAACTGACTCAGCATGTTTTCGAGCTGTTCCCGCAGCGCCATTCGCTCGCTAGCGTCCGGAGCCTTGCTCGCTTCGCGCTCAGGCGCGGTGTATTGCCTGGACTGTTCTTCACTGAAATCCGCCTCGTAGACCAGCGGCCTGGCTTTTCGCTTCCTCAACAGATCCCAGCATTCATTCACCGTAATCTTGTAAAGCCAGGTGCTGAACGCCGCTCGCTGATCGAATCTCTTTAATGAGAAATATGCCTTGACAAAAACCTGCTGCGCAATATCTTCAACATCTTCCTGACGCTTTAAGATACCCCTCGCGACTGCGAACACGCGGTGCTGATGGCGCTGTACGAGTGTCTCGAAAGCTACCTTATCGCCTTTCTGCGCGCGGCGGACCAGTTGCCGCTCGTCGACGCTGCCTCCTGTGACCGGCGCGCTGCCGACGTCGACCTTTTGGCTGCCGGAGCGCTCCTGGTCTTCCATCTTTGTGACGTGTGCCATTGATTCCCGGTTTCGTGCTTGTTTCGTCCCGTGCGTTTGCAGATGCCGCAGCCGCTACAGATGTTTCACTTGGTCCACTATCAGTTTATGCTTGCTTCAGTTCTTATCGATATGGAATAATGCCTCCATGATTATTGGTGACCGCCTTCGCGCTCTGCGCGAAGAAAAGAAACTCTCCCAGGGCGACATCGAGAAACGAACCGGGTTGCTCCGCTGCTACATCTCTCGTGTTGAAAATGGCCATACTGTCCCCGCCATCGAAACACTCGAGAAACTCGCTCGTGCTCTCGAAGTGCCTCTCTATCAACTCTTCTACGACGGCGAAGAACCACCGCAATTGCCGAATCTGCCTAAGCGTAAGTCCGGTGACGACATCGCTTGGGGCAGTGCCGGCAAAGACGCGCGGTTCCTGAATAAACTTCGCCGCTTGTTGAGCAAATCCGACGAAGACGACCGGAAACTCATCCTGTACATGGCGCAGAAAGTGGCCGGCAGATAGTTTTCGCTAGCTTCCGTTCCTTGTAATCGCAATTGGACTCTCGTCCAAGGCCGCAAGCCTAAGCTGCGGCCTTTTTTTATTCCCACTCAATTGTCCCTGGCGGCTTGGAAGTGATGTCATACACCACTCGCGTCACGCCGCTGACTTCGTTCACGATCCGGGTCGAAATCCGCTCCAGAACTTCGGCAGGCAGCCGGGCCCAATCCGCCGTCATGGCGTCTTCGCTGTTTACCACGCGCACCGCCACCGTTAGGCCGTAGGTCCGCCCGTCACCCATCACTCCCACACTTCGCACCGGCAAAAGCACAGCGAATGCCTGCCAGGTCTTTTCGTAGAGTCCAGCGTTGCGGATCTCCGCACGAACAACCGCATCGGCCTCACGCAGGAGTTTTAGATGAGCAGCCGTTACCTCACCTAGTACCCGTACTGCTAAGCCAGGGCCCGGAAACGGATGTTTCACCAAGATCTCTTCCGGTAAACCCACTTCGCGGCCGATTCGCCTGACTTCATCCTTAAACAGATCGCGCAGCGGTTCGATCAGTGCAAAGGGCATCTTCTCTGGAAGCCCTCCCACATTGTGATGCGTCTTGATCGTTGCCGACGGCCCCTTAACCGACACGGATTCAATAACATCCGGATAGAGAGTGCCCTGCACCAGAAAGCCGATCGGCTCCTGATTGGATTCGCTATTTAGCTTTTGCGCTTCCTCCGCAAACACCGCGATGAACTCCCTGCCGATCCTCTTTCGTTTCTCTTCGGGATCGGCGATGCCTTTCAGTTGGCTCAGAAAACGGTCCGTCGCATCCACGCCGATAACATTCAGGTCTAGTCGCTCGCGGTACATTTTCAGCGTGTCTTCAAACTCGTTTTTCCGAAGCAATCCATTGTTAACAAAGATGTTGCTCAAGCGGTCGCCCATCGCACGATGCACCAGTGCTGCGGCCACGGTCGAGTCCACCCCTCCGCTGAGCGCGCAAATTGCGCGCTTGTTCCCTACCTTTTTTCGGATGGCATCGACGGTCTCTTCAATGAAGGCTGCTCCGCTCCACTTTGGCTCTGCTTTGCAGACTTCAAAGAGGAAGTTCCGAAGAATCCGCGTCCCCAATTCGGTGTGATTGACCTCGGGATGGAATTGCACGGCATGAATTTTTTTTTCGCAATGCTCCATGGCAGCAACAGCGTTATCTGTCTTGCCCGTCACCCGGAAACCTTCCGGCAACGCCAGAACATGATCACCGTGGCTGTTCCATATCTTTGAAGTTGCCGGCAATCCTTGAAACAGTTCCCCGCACCTTCCTTCGGCCTGTGCGCGAAATTCCGCCCGGCCGTATTCACGTCGTCCGGCGGGTTGCACGTTTCCGCCAAGCGTTTTCGCAATCCAATGCATGCCGTAGCAGATGCCCAGCACGGGAAAGCCGGCCGCGAGCACGGCAGGGTCGCAAATTGGTGCATCTGAGTCGTATACCGAACTTGGCCCGCCGGAAAGAACGATGCCCGCAGGCTCGTACGCACGAATTTCCTGGACGCTCGCGCTGCAGGGCACGATCGCGCTGAACACCTGCTGTTCGCGAATGCGACGCGCGATCAACTGTGTGTACTGGCCGCCAAAATCCAATACCACCACTCCGCCTAGCTCCGATTTTGGTTTTGTGTTTTCTTTCTGCAACTTGACCCCTGTCTGGGAACCGGTCAGGATTTCAGCCATCGGCGTTTTTCCCTTCCACGCGACATTCGACGCAACCACCTATGCAACGACCAGATTCAACAATTTGTTCGGCACATAGACCACTTTGACGATTCGCTTTCCATCGAGGTGCTGCGAGATTACGTGCTCCGCCAGTGCCAGTTTCACGAGCTCCTCCTGTCCCGTGCCGGCCGCAACTTTCAGTTTTCCGCGCAGCTTTCCATTTACCTGCACGGGAACTTCGACTTCGTCGTCCTTGGCAAGGTCAGCGTTCGCCGAAGGCCATGCCGCGGTCCACAGTCCATTTGAGTGCCCCAACATCTCCCACATTTCTTCGGCAATGTGGGGAGTCATCGGCGCGAGCATCAGTGTCAGGAGTTCCAACACTTCTTTTTGCACTCCAGGGCGCACTCCTTCTTCGAGCGGCTCCTGACCATAAACTTCGTTGGTCAATTCCATGATCAGCGCGATTGCTGAGTTGAAATGCCAGCGCGTTTCAAAATCCGACGTGACTCTTTGCAGAGTTTGATGCGCTTTGCGAAGCAGCCGTTTTTCTTTTTCCGTCGCGCCTGATGCGCCGACTTCGATGGCTCCTGCATTGCCGAGCGAACTTGCATGCCGCTCGATCAAGCGATACGCACGGTTCAGAAAGCGCCACGCTCCGTCAATGCTTTCTTCGCTCCACTCCAAATCTTTTTCTGGTGGCGCCGCAAACAACGTGTAAAGACGTCCTGTATCGGCCCCGTATTTATCAGCCATTTCATGCGCGCCGACCACATTGCCTTTCGACTTCGACATTGCCGTGCCGCCCTTCAGCACCATTCCCTGCGTAAAAAGTCTCGCCGCCGGCTCGCTGTGCTGAATCAATCCGAGGTCGCGCATTACCTTGCACCAGAAGCGCGAGTACAGCAGGTGCAGAATGGCGTGCGTAATTCCGCCGATGTACTGATCGATCGGAAACCAATATTTAACTTTTGCCGAATCGTATGGAGCATTCGCGTTGTGGGGATCGCAATAGCGATAAAAATACCACGACGAATCAACAAAGGTGTCCATCGTGTCGGTCTCGCGGCGCGCAGGACCACCACATTTCGGGCATGTGGTATTCACAAATCCCGGCGTTGTCGCGAGCGGCGAAGCGCCCTCACCCGTCAAATTTGGATTCGGAGGAAGCATGACCGGCAAATCCTTGTCCGGCACGGGAACCATGCCGTCCGTCTCGCAATAAATGATGGGAATGGGCGTGCCCCAATATCTTTGGCGAGAGACGCCCCAATCCTTAAGTCGAAAAATGGTTTCTTTTTTTCCGAATCCCTTGGATTCGGCGAACGCGGCCATTTTTTCCTTTGCAATTTCAGTTCCCAGGCCGCTGAATTCTCCTGAGTTTCTGCTTACGCCGTAGTCGGTGAACGGTTCGGTGGGTGGTTGCGTTGACTGCGTTGATACCGAAGTCCCACCCTCTAAACCCGAGTGTGGGGCACCCTTCGCAAGCTCTGGGGTCACTACCGTACGGATCGGAAGATTGTATTTTTTGCAAAACTCAAAATCGCGTTCGTCGTGTGCGGGCACGGCCATCACCGCACCAGTTCCGTATTCGAGCAGGACGAAATTCCCTACCCAGATCGGCAGGTTCTCTTCGCTAAAAGGATTTACGACGAATCTACCGGTGAAGAAGCCTTCTTTTTCCGCTGTTTCCACGTCTTCCGCTTTTACGGACATCGACTTGAGCCGCGCCAATTTCTTCTCGGCTTCGGCTTGCACGGGCGAACCATCGAGCAATTTCGGCAGCATTGGATGGTTTGGAGCGAGAATCAGCGCCGTCGCTCCGTAAATGGTATCGATGCGCGTGGTAAAGACCTCTATGGATTTCGCGCCAGAGATTTCCGCGACAGCAAACTTCACGCGCGCGCCTTCGCTTTTCCCAATCCAATTCCGTTGCATTGTGATGACGCGGTCGGGCCAACCGCCTTCGAGCAACTTCAAATCGTCCAGCAGTTGCTCTGCATAGGCAGTAGTGCGAAGAAACCATTGTTCGATTTCGCGCGTTTCGACGAGAGTGTCTTCGTGACGCCAGCAATAGCCGTTAACGACCTGCTCGTTGGCGAGAACGGTGCAACATTTCGGACACCAGTTCACGCGGCTCTTTTTGCGATAGGCCAGGCCTTTCTCCAGCATGCGCAGAAAAAACCACTGGTTCCACTTGTAATATTCCGGCTCGCAGGTAGAAATTTCGCGGCGCCAGTCGTAGCTGAAGCCAAAACGGCGCAGCGTTTTCTGAAATTCCTCGATATTTTTGTTTGTCCAAACGCGAGGATGCGTCTTGTTTTTGATTGCGGCGTTTTCCGCAGGCAGGCCGAAGGCATCCCAGCCCATGGGATGCATCACATTAAACCCGCGCATTCGCTTTACACGAGCGACGACATCGCCAATCGTGTAATTGCGCATGTGGCCCATGTGTAGCGTACCGCTGGGATAGGGCAACATTTCCAAAACGTAGTATTTGGGTTTCGAGGCATCCACGTCACTTTCAAATACGCGGGCCTGTTCCCACCGCTTTTGCCATTTGGCTTCGATCTTTTGCGGTTCGTACCCTGCTTGTGGAATCTGCTCCGCCACGCGTTAACCCTTTTTCTTTTTTTGCAAGGCTTTTTTCGCAGCATCCTTTACTGCTTTGGCTGTCTTTTTACGGTGCGCGGTGAGCTTCTTCTTCAGCGCCGCGGTAAGCATGGAAAATCCTTTTTCGGCGGAAGGGCCTTCTTCGCCTGACAATTCCCACAATTTGGCTACGTTTCGCCGATCATCGCCGGGTTCTTCAATGGGAGTTTCCAATAGAAACGGTCGGCCTGGCATCCCTGTTGTGATGCTCGCCCCCAGTTTGGGATGCTGCAAGATTCGCGCAAACGCCGCTGCCTTGATTTTTCCGTGACCGATATGCTCGTGGCGATCCACTTTCCCGCCCAGAGCAATCTTTGAATCGTTCAAGTGCCAGACGTAAACATTTTCCAACCCAATGGTTTGTTCAATCTGCGAAATCGTCGCTTCGAGGCCGCTTTCCGTGCTGATGTCGTAACCCGCTGCAAACAAGTGCGCGGTATCGAGACAAGCGCCGACGCCAAGCGCGGAAAGCCCGCGGACGATAGCCGCGACCTCTTCGAGGCGCGAACCCACGGCGGTGCCCATTCCCGCGGTGTTCTCGATTAAGATGCGCAGCTTGCCCAACTGGACGCGCCGAACGGCCTGCTTGACGCTCTCAATGATGGTGGCGACCGCTACCTCGATCTTGGCTTCTCCTCGTGCGCCCGGATGCACCACCAGAAAATCTGCCCCGAGGGCGATCCCCCTCACCAAATCGTCATGAAATGCTTGAATCGAACGCGTACGCAGCATCGGCTGCATTCCAGCGAGATTAATGAGGTAGTTGGCGTGAATCACCAGTGGTCCAAGACTCAGTTCTTCGCGACGCGCACGAAAGGCCGCAGCGTCACTATCTGGAATGCGCGACGGGCCGCTCGACCACATCCTCGGACTTGCAGAAAAGATCTGGAGCGCGTTGCATCCGAGCCTGCGCGCAGACTCCAGCGCGTTCAAATAACTGCCGCTGATGGAGGTGTGAATACCGATCCGCAAACTGCCGTCCACCCACGCAGGCGGCACGGGTTCGGCAGGAGGCTCAGGACGATACTCGTCGTCAGGATCAAACCGCTCGTCGCCGCGCACCCCAAGCGGGTCAAGCCTCAACTCGTCTACGTCAGGGGCGTTGTTTGTCAGGATAGTCTTCGGCTCAGGCATTCGTCAGTTGCTACTCTCTTAGCTCGGTAAACTTCCTATTTTATCCGACCTTGGCACATTCTCAAAACGAACTGTGGAGCGAGTTAGCGCGGCAAATAAGAGGAAGTTTAGGCGAGCAGTACGGACACAAGGGCAGCAACTGGGAGGAAAAACGAGCAAAGATTACTGGCCAGGTTGTGTTCGGAGCTGGGGAGCGGTTCGTCTGTCAGCGCCCGAACATCGAATAGGCAACGCGGTGCGCTTCCTCGTTCGCCCGCTCGGTTTCGGTTCTGACTTGCTGACGAGAAGCGGCGAGGTGTGCGCGTTCGGTGGTTTGATTCGCGATGCGCTCAAGGGCCTCCGCGATCCGTACCATGTGTACTGCTAGTTCATCAGTTGCTGCTGACCGCTTCACGGAGACACGACGTTCGCGGCTGAGGGCCAGCAAAAGTGTGGCTATGCCCAGCAATAGCGCTCCGGCGACCAATAGTTGGAAGGCAGAAAAATTTGATAACGGAAGTTGTGGAATTGCCAGCGCAGTACTTACCAGCATCATCTCCTCCTTTTTTGCTGGGCTTTTAATTACGCTGGGCTTGGTGGGGGGGCCGTCGTACAGGTTCTACTGATTATATGCGCGCTGAAATGGTCTGGTTGCAATGCATTTTATTCCTCCTACACGCTCTCCTGTATGTCGGAGTTCTAGCGGGTGGGGCGCCTCACTCATTTTGACGAGAGAGCGACGAGGAATGCGAGAACTGCGGCGCATCCGAGCGCAGTGCGGATAGAGTGGAGGCGGTTCCACTTCACAATTAAGGCGCGTGTTTGCGGGCCTGCATCGGCTGGAGCCGTTTCCGCTAGCACCCGATTGGTCGGCATGATGCCGAAGATGGTCCAGGGCCAATTCGCGAGGAGCAATATGGCGCCGACGACAAACGCTAGCCTGCCCGTTGTCCACCAGGCTACAATTCCGAGGCCGAACCCGATGATTGCAAGCGGAGCCTGCATGGCAAATCCGCGTTTGTAGGCCGGTTTCCATTGAGCGAGGAGCGCGCGATCATCGAGGGCAAGACGCGCAGGCTGTTCGGCGACGCTGATGTATAACGCAGCGCCCGTGAACAGCGCCGCAACAATGAGAGCAACATGCCCTGCGAGCATAGCCGAGTCCGCCTCGCGAGAATTCCGGTGTTTGCCTTTTGAAGATTAACACCTCGAGCTAAAACGTCTCCAGAGGATCGGCTTGAATCGAAAGATTCCAAGTGTTCCGAAACTCCGGCACACGTGGCGGCAATTCTTTTTGCTGGCGGCTTTGGCTCGCCACGCGCTAGAATGGTCGCGTTCCATTGTGACTCCTTGTCGTTCGGCCTCTAAACTTCGCGGTACAGGCGAACTGACGCAAAGGCACGAACATGAAGATGTCCGTCATCCAAGCCGTCTCGTTCGTCTAACCCGCGCCCGTCGCGGCTGAGACCCTTCCCTTTTCCTCTAACACAATTTTTCGCTAACGACGCCGGCCGCTGGTTGATACGGTGCGCTCGCGTGGAATGCGTAGGTCTTTATGGAAGTAACGGAAACGCAAAATACTAGCGCGGCACCGCAACCTTCATTGTGGAAGTCGATCCGCGAGGCGGTTCGGGGATCACACCAGGACTTCACCACGGGGAGCCTGAACCGGGCGATTCTGCTGCTGGCGATCCCGATGGTGCTGGAGATGGTGCTCGAATCGCTGTTCGCGGTGGTTGATGTGTTCTGGGTCGGAAGGCTGGGCGCGGATGCTGTGGCTACTGTCGGACTAACAGAGTCGTTGTTGAGTCTCGTGTTTGCTGTCGGATTGGGTTTAAGTCTTTCGACGACTGCGATGGTTGCGCGGCGTATCGGAGAAAAAGACCCGAACGGCGCGGCGGTTGCGGGCGTACAAGCGATCGTGATCGGGCTAGCGGTCTCGCTGGCGATCGGCTTGCCATGCTTCTTTTTTGCCCCTCGCTTGCTACAACTCATGGGTGCATCACCGCAGGTTGTTGCGGTTGGTTCCAGCTACGCGCGGATTGCGTTGGGCGGAAGTGGCGCCATCCTGATGCTGTTTCTGAATAACGCGATTTTTCGCGGCGCCGGAGATGCGGCCATCGCGATGCGGCTGCTGTGGGTGTCCAACATCATCAATCTGGTGCTCGACCCGTGCTTGATTTTCGGTTTGGGGCCCTTCCCGAAGCTGGGTGTGACTGGAGCGGCGCTTGCTACTTTTACGGGACGCAGCATCGGCGTCGGATACCAATTCTACCGCCTGCTTCGCGGTTCGGAACGTATTCGCATTTTGCGGCAGCACATTCGCATTAATCTGTCTGTGCTGCTGCGGTTGGTGCGCGTTTCGCTTACGGGAATTCTGCAATTCGCGATCGCACACACGAGCTGGATCGGGTTGGTGCGCATCGTGAGTATCTTCGGCTCGGCAGCGCTTGCGGGATACACGATTGCGATACGGATCGTAATTTTCATTATTTTGCCGTCGTGGGGGCTGAGCAACGCCGCTGCCACGCTGGTGGGGCAGAATCTGGGCGCAAAACAACCACAACGTGCGGAGACTTCCGTATGGCGCACGGGCTTTTACAACATGATTTTCCTCGGGGCAATCGGCGTGATCTTTGTAGTGTTTGCGGAGCCCATCGTTCGCTTGTTCACGCACGATCCGCAGGTGGTTCCGCTGGCGGCAAGTTGTCTGCGCATCATCAGCTACGGAAATATCGGATACGCGTACGGCATGGTGATGCTGCAGGCGTTCAACGGAGCAGGTGATACGATCACGCCGACGATCGTCAACTTTTTTGGATTCTGGCTTTTGGAAATTCCCCTGGCCTGGTTTCTGGCTATCCCGATGCGCATGCAGGCCAAAGGCGCGTATTTTTCAATCGTGGTTGCGGAAGCCGCGATCGCCGCGGTGAGTATTGTTCTGTTCAAGCGAGGCTACTGGAAAAACCAGCAAATCTGAACCGCACATTTGGCGGAATTTTTTCACGCAAGAAATTAGCTGAGCGCATTTTCACTTCTTGACTTGTTCCAGCGCTGTTGCGTATCGTCGCTGCCACTTTGCCGCCACCTTCGTCAACGGCGCGAAGCTGCTCGAGTAAATTCCTGGGAGATCGCATGTGCGTTTTGAGTGTTCCGTTTCTGGCCGCTTTGGCCGTTCTAGCCTCCGCCACTTTGGCACAGGAGCCACAGCCACCGGTTCGCATTGTGCCGAAGACTCCGAGCGCTCAGCAATCCGGAGCGCAAACGCCGCCCGCGAATCCACTATCCACACATACGCTTGACGCCGAGGACCTCGGAGCGTTCTTTGACGGCATCATTCCGCTGCAACTCGAGCGCTCCGATATTGCCGGAGCGTCGGTGCTGGTGATGCAAGACGGCAAAGTGCTGCTGCAAAAGGGCTATGGCTTCGCTGACGCCAAAGAGAAAAAGCCTGTCGATCCGGCCGGTACGATCTTTCGCCTCGCATCCATCTCAAAGCTTTTTACCTGGGTGTCTGTGATGCAGCTTGCGGAGCAGGGTAAGCTCGATCTCGATCGAGACGTGAACACATATCTGGACTTTCAGATTCGGCCGGCGTTTGGAGCGCCGATCACCCTGCGCAATTTGATGACACACACCGGCGGCTTCGAAGAAGAAGCGCGCGAAATTATCATCATCAATCCGAAGAAAATCCCCACGTTGCGCCAATTTCTGATTGAGAATCAGCCACGGCGCCTCTTTCCACCAGGAATCGTGCCCGGCTACTCGAACTATGGCGTTGGCCTGGCAAGTTACATCGTCGAGCGTGCGAGTGGAGAACCGTTTGAACAGTATGTTGCGGAGCACATTTTCGCGCCTCTCGGAATGACGCATTCCACTTTTTATCAGCCATTGCCGAAGGACCTTGGCTCGCTGCCCTCGGAAGGTTATCGGGGAAACACGGAGAAGCCCGCGGTCGGATTCGAAATCTTTAATCCGGCTGGAGCAGGCGGAATTTCGTCGACGGCATCGGACATGGGGCGCTTCGGCCAGGCGCTGCTGAATGCCGGCGAACTCGATGGCAGACGAATTCTCAAGCCAGAAACGCTTGAAGCAATGTTCACTCCGCAATTTCGCGCGAGTGAACAAATGCCCGCGCTGTGCATGGGTTTTTACGAAACGTGGCGCAACGATCTACGCTGGATTGGTCACGAAGGCGATTTGATCGCGTTTCACAGTTTGTTTTTCCTGGAGCGCTCCCAGAAGCTCATTCTATTTGTTTCTTTCAACTCCGCTGGGGCTGGCGGCAAAGTCCGTCCGGAACTCGTTCAAATGTTCTCCGATCGCTATTTCCGGTCTGACCAGAAGCAGACTTTCATTACCGTGCCGCTCAACGAACTCAAAACACTGGAAGGCAGCTATCAGTCGACGCGCCGTGCCGATAGCACGAAAATCAGAATTGGGAACCTGCTGTCACAGCGGACGACAACCGTGGACAAGGACGGCGCAGTGCAGTTGGAGGATGTCAAGGATTTGCGCGGACACACCATCAAGTGGAAGCCGATTGG
>Ga0137386_10002619_pt1 | contig 11610 bp, 10 predicted proteins | sample SagtaG_4_FD_104910 | JGI IMG/M metagenome (GOLD analysis project Ga0137386, IMG submission 104910) | Vadose zone soil microbial communities from Sagehorn Ranch, Mendocino, California, USA - Sage2_R_100_16 metaG | ecosystem: Environmental > Terrestrial > Soil > Vadose zone | place: USA... | reverse complement strand
TGTTTGACGAGACGGTCGATAACAACCACAGCCCGGCTCTGCTCCTGGGTTTCTGTCGGTTGAGCTGGCGACGTATGAGGAAGAGTTTCCGACATAAGTACCTCCCTTGTGAAGGCAAGAAATTGTGTCATGCATTTAACTGATCAGCCAATTAATAAAGTGCTCAAAAAAATGCTAGCGCGGTAAGAGGCCCTTGAGTACGACATCAACGATAGTATCGACAATCTGTTCATGCGAATACTCCAGTGCCACCGGGTCACGCAAAATTTGACGACGCAAGACGAAGCCTATGACGCTGCCAAGCAGGGTCTGTGTCGTCAGGCCGAGATCAAGCTGGCGTAACTCGCCACTGGCCATTTTTGTCTCAAAATAGCTGCCTAAGAAAGCAACTATGCGCTGGATCACATTGGTTGCCAACGGTCTCATGGCCGGATTATGGATCATTTCCGGCAGCATAGTACGAATCAGCAGGACAAATTTCTCCTCTTCGACGATGTTTAACACTTGCAGCAGTAAAAAGCGTAGAAACATTTCGGGTGGCAACATCAAGGCTTGAGGTGGCAAAGAGCCAAGCAGTCTTAAAGGTGAACGCCCCTCAATCATGGCTTTGAGCAGAGCTTCTTTGTTCTCAAAGTAATGATAGATCAGTCCAGGCGTAATGCCAGCCTCACGAGCGATGTCTTTGTTCGTGGCCCTGCTAAATCCTTTCTGTGAGAAGACGCGCATAGCTGCGTCCATAATCTGTTCGCGACGGTCTTCCACAACTTTTGGCGTTCGCGCCATATGTTCTCTAATCTTCCTACATTCTATTGACTAACTGATTAATTAATTAATTATAGTATAATGAAAAGGAAGGGAATTGTCAAGGGTTTTGGTAGGCTCTATAAAAATAGGCTCAGGAAAGCAAGTCAGGCTGACGGACATCAAGAATACGCGCTAGGAGACGAAGATGATAGGGTTGGGGGTCTTCACGGCCATCTTCGAGATGAGCAATAGTATCACGGCGCAAGCCAGTCATGTCGGCAAGCTGACCGAGGCTGAGACCTTTGCGTTGCCGGAGAAGACGGAGATTGGGCAAGCCATGCGTCTTTACAGGACTTTCTTTTAAGGTTTGTTGTTTCATAGTATAGTATCCCTTTCCTCGGCGTTGAGGTAGAGTCATTGACGATGTTTCCAGCTCCGTTGCTGAAAACGGCGTCAGATACAAGAACGGTAGTCATATTTCTTCTTTTTCATAACTCATGCCCCACTACTATAAAGATACCAGATGATACAAACTCATGTCTAGTGTTATAGGATGGATGGGTTATGGCTCATGCTTTGAGCCACCAAAAAGAAGCAGTCTCTTAGTGATGGATGGTGCGCTACTACAAGCAAACACTATCCATACTAAGAGAAGGGTCACACACGGCAAGCCGACATTTCACAGTTTTTAACAATCAGTGTGTATGCGCTCCTTTGGACGTGGGCGCCTGTGAAGGTGGCTGTTCACTACTACCAAGGCTCAGGTACGTACTGGTACTATTATCATCTGGGTAGATAGCCAGGAGGTCGCCGGTAAAGAGGCCATCGACATCTCCATTCATCAAAATGACCATATCTGTGACACTATCGTTGTCAGAATGGATGTACTGGCTAAGGTGGAATACCTGCAGAGAGTTGGCGATATTGAGCAAGGCATTTTCGCCCATCCCATCACGTGGATCACCGACAATCCAGAAGATGATCCCATCTTTTTGATAGATCAGTTCGCTACGTTCACCATAGACCCAAACATGCAAGAATCTATTATGTCTCACCCATTGACCATCAACATAAATGGCCTGCACACCGCCATTTTGATTTATTTTTATGGTTTGAGCAGCCCCATCCTTGACAATCTGGAGTACATTAACATCTGGTTGTAGCTTAAATTCACGAATAGCGAGCAAACCAGTACCACGTGATTGTTCTCCATGCAGCGAGTAATCTAATTCGATAAAGGGACCATCAACCCAGTCTTGCTGCTGTCCTTGATAGAGGTAGGTAGCATCAAGAGTATAGGAAGAGGGTATAGCTTGCGGCCAATACATCGTCCATCCATGGAGTTGTTGCAGAGCGGCCTGTAAAGTTAATTTGGGTTGAGCGTCGGCAGTGCTATTACGCATCCTGCCACTATGCGATGAATTGACACCTGCAGGATAGCTCTGTACCAACTTCACACCGATTTTAGTACCGTGAAGCAAAATGTCCATCCCGGAGGCAAATGAAGGAGCTGTCAACATCACAGTCAGGCACATACACAATATCAGTACGGCCCCCACGATCATCGAACTACGCACTGGTAGGAAAGTAAAGAGCGAGGCCATGGGAGGGCGACGCAAATGAAAGATGTGATGACGTAGCCTGAGACGACGAAAGACATGGGCACATGTTTTGCGTTCCAAGCCATGCTCAACAGGTTGAAAACGGGGATTCTCAGAATCGAGAAGTGTCTGCACAAAATAAGGAGGTAAGACTTCTTCATCAAGTGCAAAGAGGCTACCTAGCTCTTTGGCGAAAGCTTCATCTTCATCGTTGAAATCTCCGGGGAGATTGAGGTCTTGGGTAGAGAAAGGAGTCGCATGCTGTTCCCAACTATGCCCTTCTTCCTCAAATTCGCTCATACTCATTCGCATGCTCCTTGAGCAACTCACGTAAGCTTTTCCGCGCTCGCCATAGCCGTGTATCCACAGCATGCCGGGTCAGACCCGTCTTGGCTGCCAGTTCCTCGGTACTGGCGAACTTAAAATAGCGTTGATAGATGAGGTAGCGGTCAAGCTCAGGCAACGTTGCCAGGGCAAGACGCAGTTCTTCGCGTCTCTCACTCTGTTCCAACAAGTGTTCCATGCTGGCTTCTGGATGTGGAGGAAGAGCGACTCGATTATCATTGTCGTAGCCTCCCCACCCAGATACTTTCCGCCCACCACTGTCCGATGATGCCCATTGGCGACTTTCGTCTGCCACCTGTACATTATGTGTCTGACGACGACACAACTGACGACGACGATCAAGAGCAATATACTTGGCTCGCATCGTCAACCATGTGCGTAAAGTGCCTCGCGCAGGATCAAAAGTGTCGATCTCTTGCCAAACTGTGACAAAGAGGTCGTTGAGACACTCTTCCGCATCCTGGGCAACGCCTACGCTGTCTAATACTAGACGAATAAAATAAAAGAGTTCTCGAGAATACCGGAAGATGAGGGTCTCTAAAGCCTCTGGGTCACGCCGGTGTAGCCGTTCGGCAATGTCTTCATCCGACCAGTGTTGTCGAATCATGTTCGCTCCTTACATACTCCTGCATGTCCCTTCATTCCATGTTATCGCTGGGCATCTCCCCATAGGCGTTCACTTAAGCCTGTCATCCTGAGCGCAGCGAAGGATCTGCGCTGGGCCCAGCCAGAGATCCAAAGCTCGCGCTCAGGATGACAGCCGTGCTTAAGTGAACGCCTATGGGGCACCTCCCCAGTGATTTTTACATACACTATCCGAATGGGTTTGTACGCTGCTCTGTGTGCTCTACACGGATACTGCGTGAAAACAATGAAATGACAGGAATATACCTGAGTGGTGGCGCTTTCGCCTTCTTACTATGAAAGAAATACGTCTCTCAGAACCAAAATCTCTCACAAGCTCCTTTTCCAAAGCTATCGATGTGCGGTATTCCGGAAAGAGAAGGCTTGTTACAATTTTGTTGGAAAAAACGCGAAAAGTCAAGGTTTTGGAGACACGCATAGCATAGACGTTTGGAGATAATGCCTGTCATCCTGAGCGCAGCGAAGGATCTCTCCCGACGACGAGCCAGATCCTTCGCTGCGCTCAGGATGACAGGCATACATCCAGCAGCGTTTTTAGGTTTGATGAAGTGTATTTTCTACACGCCAAGCTGCACAAACACGGTCTCAGTGGCTATCTCAGAGCGGAAGAGCAGACGCAATCCCTTGCTGGCTGCTGAAGGTACCTCAAAGACGATGGTGCCGTTGTGGGAGCTGTGAGTCGCAACCGTGCCATAAAAGCCGGAAGTCACACTTGACTGTAAACCAAAGATGTCACCTTCCATCCCAACCAATTGGTAATAGGTAGCCTCATTAGGAATAGCTTTTGTGCCTGTGTTACTGATGGACAGGACCAAAGTGACATTTGTGCTATTCGATCCAGCGGGCTGCTCGCTGACATTCTGGATAGTCAGCGTACGATCGGGCAGGGTCACTACCTGACTATGAGCACTACCACCAGGAACACGGGTAGGAGTTTCAATAACAATGGGTCCACTGGCGGGAGTGGTGACCGGTGTAGCCACAATCGGTGTGATGGGTGGGTGGATAGGAGGAGAAGCGGAGATGCTGCTCACAGGAGTAGTATTCGCTTGCTGCTGTGTAGGGGTCGGCGTACTGGTATTTGTTGTTGTACTCTGTGAGCTGCTACAGGCAGCCAGTGCAAATACCAGCAGGATAAAGCCTATTGACACTATTCGATATACAAACGTTGCATTACGCATTGCTTCAACCATTCTACGAGATACAAGATGCAGGCTTCCCTTTTCTCAGAGCCTGACGACGAAAGGACAGGTACTTTTATTATCGGCACAAGAGTGAGACAAAGCAAGAGATTAGTACCAAAACCTTATCTATAATAACTCAGGAGTGAAGAAAACAAGCTGCCAGGAAGCGGGTGTACCCACTTCCTGGCAGCTTGTTTTCTTCACTCTACGTTTACCTGGGATTGAGTAGGGGTATCTTGGAGACGCTCCAACGGTCATTGGGGCTAGATACCTCAAATTGAACCATGCTGATAGCATCGGTGGGGCAACGCACAATACAGAGGCCACAACGAATGCACTTCTCTTCGTCGATGATCATATCGGCACCTCCACGCCAGCTTTCTGTACCAAGGTGCATGGGATCGCCTTTAACCACACGCGAGAGTCCCTCCATGCTGATACAGTCGTAGGGGCAGATGTCTACGCAGCCGGAGCAGAGAATACAGATTGAGGGGTCAATCATAATATTCAACTGGCATTGTAGGCAACGACGCGCCTGCTCGACCGCTTGCTCAGGAGTGTAGCCGGTTTCTGTCTCACGAGTGTTGCTGTAACGTTCATTCAACGGCAGTCCCGGAATGTTCTGGAAGGGGATGGATTCGTAGTCATCCACCATCCCGCGTCGATAGTCAGGCAACTCGATCTCTTCAGCAGCTTCGGCGGGTTTATCGACACCACCGAGATAGCGATTGATCGTGCCAGCAATATCACGTCCATCACCGATGGCTGAAATGAGGTTACGCGCGCCATCGGTATAGTCACCACCAGCGAAGAGGCCGGCATAGCTGGTCATCCAGGTCTCGCGATCTACGAGAGGGATACCCCATCTATTGACATCAAGGTTGAGTTCTTTGGCAGGCAACCATGAGCCGTCGCTTGATTGGCCGAGGGCAGGGATAACCGTGTCTATGTTATCAAGAATATATTCACTCCCCTTGACAGCCACGGCACGGCGGCGTCCACTGGCATCGGGATCGCCAAGTTTGTTCCGGATGAGCTTGAGACCGCTGACATGCACACCATCTTTGCTCAACACCTCAACAATAGAGGTGAGATAGATGAACTCCACATGTTCAAGCATAGCCTCATCCACCTCGTATTCGTCAGAAGGCATCTCCTCTTTGGAACGACGGTAGATGACGTAGACTTTATCAGCTCCGAAGCGAATGGAGGTACGGCAACAGTCCATAGCTGTGAAGCCACCACCGTAGACAACCACACGCTTACCAATGTAGGCGGGGTCACCGTAGTTGGTCTTTGCGAGGAGGCGAATACCATCCTCGACGCCCTTGAGATCGGCTCCTGGCACAACTTTGTTATCGGGGCCGGTTAAGGCATTGGGGACATAACAGCCAGCCGCAATTAAGACAGCATCATATTCTTTTACTAGATCGGTGACCTGGATATCACGCCCAACACGCGTATTGTAATACACATCCACACCCAGGTCTGCCATGTATTGCGTACATTCTTCGTAAGTGACGCTGCGAGGCAGACGCCAGACAGGAATTCCGTTGACCATGACACCGCCGGCAGTGGGATATTCATCATAGATGGTTACGGGATAGCCCATCTCACGTAGGTCACGAGCGGCGGCCAGTCCGGCGGAACCGGCACCAATAACTGCAACTTTCTTCTCTTTGGTCACAGGTGGCCGCTCGGCGCGATGTTGGTACTCGCGATGGTCGGCGGCGGCCCGTTTGAGCCAACAGATGGCAATAGGTTTGCCATCGATTTTGTTGCGCCGACAGACTGGCTCGCAGGGACGCGCACAGGTACGCCCTAGTACGCCAGGAACAACATTGGCTTTACGGTTTAATAGATATGCCTCGTCGAAACGGGCCTGCGAAATCAAACCAATATAGGTTGAAACATCGGTATGGGCAGGACAACCCACTTGACAGGGAATATTCGTCTGATACCAGTCGGGATTGGTCATGACTGACTGATATCGCGCCCCCAGTTCACTATCGGGATCGATCATATGCAAAAAGTCCTTTCCTGAGCATCCAGCATGCTGTACCAGCCCGCATGCTTGCCAGAGCATGAAGACAGTATTGTTGACTCACGCCACAAACAACGACCTGATCTCTCTGATTTTCAGAATCTCTCCATCGCATCAGGCTAGGGCATGGAAAATTATGAGAACTAAACGATGAGCGTTTCTTGTGAAAATTATACCATAAGCGCACAGGTAGCAACAAGAAGGGCATAAAGAGGATAAGCACGGCCTGACCCCATAGGCGTGAACTTAAGCACAGCTGTCATCCTGAGCGCAGCGAAGGATCTGCCCAGCCAGAGATCCTTCGCTGCGCTCAGGATGACAGCTGTGGGGGTCAGGTTCACCTTGTGTCGTTAGCGCACAAATTGCTTGAGTACGTCATCGACGCCAGGATGCCCTCGGTTCAAGCGGAGGTCCTCCGCACCCGTAGCGTCGGTGTGTACCAGCAAAATATTTTGCTGAATACAGCTATTAAGGAGTTCGCGAGCTGAGTCGCGAGTAAGCCGACCACGGAAGCGGTTTTTGGGGTTGACCGGGTCGCCAATGAAATTAGAAACACCTATGATCGTGCGCCATGACCAGTTGCGGTCAATATAGTCAAGGAACTGTAGAAATTGCGGATCCAGCGCCTCCATTGGCGGTGCATTGAGGTTAATCGCAGGCATATGTGGGTTCGTTCCACCATAAGAAATAGCAGGCATCGCACCCGTATTGCCGGAAGACATGGACGGATAGCCGCCGTTGGTATTCGGTGGAACAGCCATGCCTGCTGCATTGCCGCTAGGGATCAAAGGCACAAACTGATTCGCACTACTAATTAAATCTCGGCTGACAGTTCCTGGTATACCAACAACAATAACAGTTTTATTTAAGCGTAACTTTAAGCGAGCACTGATGCGAGTGAAATCTTTATCACCGGTCATCAGAACGAAGGTAGAAATGGTAGGGCGGTCGAAAACAGTTTCAATAATATCCATCAACATATTGAGATCAACGGTACTTTGTACGACGGTACTTTGTACAATGGTAGAACTACTTGCGTTGACGGCTGGTAGGTAGCCAGTATTACCGGTATGTTGACTATTGGAATATCCCAGGGGACCAGTAGTATTTTGCCCAAGAGGTCCAGTAGGAGGTTTGGTATACGGTTGGGGATAAGGGTAGCTCTGACGAGAACCTTCGCGCTGTTGATAGTCAGCTGTGTCATATCCTTCATTCGGAGTTGGCTCATCTGACGGCAAGAAGTCTTCCTCCACCTCACTTTGTGCAGGGGGATTAGCATCCTGGTACGACCAACCATTCTCAGAGGGCTGACGCGGGATGGCAGGAAGCTGACCAGTGTTACCGGTCGCCCAAGAGCGAGAGGGATACGTACCGCCTCCCTGTTCAGGTGTAGCATTGGGCGAACCAAGGGCACCAGTGGGTGTTCCCCCACCGTAATGCACTGTTCCCATACGAATGCGGTCACGCTGTTTAGCAGGACAGTCGACACGGTCGATCATCGCAGCGGTCAGGCTACCCTTAAAAGGTTCGGGCTGGCGCGACCAGTCTGCGTAAGCACGGGCAACCATCACCGTTCCATAACGACGGGCAACGGCTATTAACTCCTGGGGATCGGGCTCCCTCCTCTGAATATTCAACATACTGTAACGAATGTTCTCAAAATCGATGAATAAAGCAATATCTTCTGGCACAATCTTCTCCTCTCATAGGGAGGAACCGCACAGACCAAGATTTTTATCTATATGATTGTTCAGGTACTCGGATGACTAAGGCGATGATGTCTATACGAGTGCATCCTTTAACTATGAGCATATCATACTTTATGAATAAAGTCGAGGGTCTGCACGCTTTACTTTACATGAATATCTCTCTGTGTTAGAATACGTATAATCCTATATGAGACCATGGATAATACAATGGCACTAACCACAACAACACATCATGTTGACGACGCGATTTGTCCGGTTGCTTGCACTGCTGAAATTATCAGTGGCAAGTGGACGCTACTTATTATCCGCGACTTAACTTCCGGTGTCAAACGTTTCAATCAACTGGAACGTTCTCTTCATGGTATCAGTCCTAAAACGCTCTCAGAACGCTTACGCTCCCTTGAGGAGGAAGGCATTATCTCGCGACAAACCTTTGCGGAAGTGCCGCCGCGAGTTGAGTATACCCTCACTGAGAAGGGGCGTGACCTTGTCCATGTAATCGAGAGTATGCGTAGCTACGGAAAACGCTGGCTGTGTAGTCAGTGATCAGGCTTTTTTTAGTAGTCTGACCTCCCCTAATACGGGAGTCACTACCTGTGTAGGCCGCGTGAAGGAACTCTATGCCAGATTTTTTGTACAAAAACCGGGGGAATATCCCCGGTTTTTGTACTTTCTGGCTCAGGCTTGGAGTTTAGACTAATTTCGCGTCAAGCGGCTTGTAGACTGGGTTCATGCGATTTTCATCAAATATGGCTCACACGGCTTCCAGCCTTGCTTCGCAAGCATTTAGTCTAAACGTCAATCAGGCATAATGGCGTCAGATTAGCGAATAGCGCCAACGAGTTCGTGATTAGCTAAAAAGCGACGGAGAGTCCCTTCATTTTCCGCTGCGTGCTTTTCTGCTACTACACCCTCTGACCGCACTACCAGTTCATAAAGACTGGCAATATCATAATGCATTTGCACCTGAAGCTGACCGTCACTATTGAAGCCTTCGACGAAGAGGCCATCCTCTTCCTCATGAATTGCGATACTCTTGACACCTATTTGATCTAGGACTTGACCGACTGCATGCAAGATGTTCGCATAATTGAAATTGACCGCCATGATCCCTCCTAAAAGTACCGTGGAGATAGCTTTTTGTGATTGTATTAGACTACGCTGTCTGCTGCAACCCTTAACTGTAGAGCTTGGATAGGTCTTGCAGTTTCACTTCGATCAAGTGTATCATAACATTCTTGAAACGTCAAGGAAAAAAACCTCTGCAACGTTCGGCAGCTTAAGATTTCCCTCCCAAAGAGAAATCTCCTATTGTGTATCTTCCTGCTAGCAAAAACGTCATATAATGGGTATAGCAAATCAAAAAAAGGAAGCAGATACATATGGCAGATTTGGTAGGGCAGCAACTGGGCAATTATCGATTGATACGTTTACTTGGGAAAGGGGGCTATGCTGAGGTTTATCTGGGGGAGCATGTGCGCATCAATACGCAGGCTGCCATTAAAGTAATGCATACGCGTTTTGCAAGTAGCGAGGAAGTAGAAATATTCCAGAATGAGGGGCGTACTATTGCGCGTCTTCTTCATCCACATATTATTCGCGTTTTCGACTTTGATGTGGAGCATGATATTCCCTTTATGGTCATGGACTATGCTCCTAATGGCACGTTGCGCAAACGTCATCCTCGCGGTATGCGCTTGCCTTTGCCCACTATTATTTCGTATGTGCAACAGGTAGGCGGTGCGCTGCAATATGCCCATGATCAGCAACTGGTGCATCGTGATGTCAAGCCGGAGAATATGCTGCTTGGACGGAGCGATGAGGTGCTCTTGAGTGACTTTGGCACGGCTATGGCGGCACAGACTACGGGCTATCAGACTTCCCTGCAGGAGGTTATTGGTACGCTTGCCTATATGGCACCTGAACACCTTGAGGGCAAAGCTCGTCCGGCCAGCGACCAGTATGCGCTTGCTGTCGTTGTCTACGAGTGGCTGAGTGGGGAAGTGCCGTTTCGGGGTATAGGCACACAGGTGGCTATCCAGCACACGATAACACCGCCGCCACCGTTGCATGAAAAGGTTCCAGGGATTTCACCGCAGGTCGAGCAAGTGGTTATGCGTGCGCTCACCAAAGATCATCACCAGCGTTTCCCACGTGTCCAGGACTTCGCTGATGCTCTCGCCAGAGCCGGGCAAGTAGAACAAGCATTTTACTCTGCCCCAACAGTGGCTACAGCTATGAATGTCCCTTCTGACCCTGCCACAGTCCCTACAGTTGAAGCCCCGGTTATGGAGGTACAGCCTCAGCGTGCCACTTCTGCCCCCAATACAGCCATGAAGCCATCGCCTCTGGCAAGGGATACCGTGCCCCCAGAGGTTGCATATGCTCCTCCACCGGCCCCCGCGCCGGTGCGTCCTGTCATGCAAGCTGCTTCACCTCCTGCACAACCCCTGCCGACTGTCTATCAGCAAGCACCACAACGCCACTCAGGTGGAGTAGCGGTGGTCATTTTGCTCCTGCTCCTCGTCGTGGTCTTAGTAGGTGGTATTTCATGGTTTGTTGTCCAGCGCAATTCAGGTACTTTCTCTCATAATGGCACCACTTCCGCTGGCACTAGCACCCAGGCCACTATTCCCGATGTAGCAGGTTTCTACAGTGGCAGGCTTTTGAATACCACTGCCAATATTTCGGCTACTATGACGCTGACCATTGAGCAAAATCGTGGACACATTCAGGGCTCTTTCAAAGTAGGCCCTCCCCTCCATGGCAACAACCCCTACGAGGGCTTTGTGAATGCTGCCGATCATATTCAGTTCACGGTCAGGAGATTTCAAGGCAATGCCCCTCTGTTCTTCTGGGGGTCAGTGCAGGCCGATGGTAGTCTGGCTGGCAGATATTGCAGTCTCGACAATAACGACCAGTGCAGCCCGAATGCGGGCGGAGCTGGTACGTGGCATGTAGCAAAACAGTAGCCTACGAGATGTGAGAGAACTGAGGCGGCAAGGGCATGCATGCCCTTGCCGCCTCAGTTCTCTCACATCTTCCTTATCCTCTTCTCCACCATCTCCAATGTAGGAATTCCTGCTACCCCTACTTGCTCTACTGAAAACGAAGCGACGCAATTGGCAAAATTGACTGCTGTTCGCGGGTCGCCATGTCTGTGCAAATGACAGAGAAAGGCCGCCGCAAACACATCGCCAGCACCAGTGGGGTCTAGCTCGGCTACGGGATAGGCCACAAAGCGCTCGACATCCCCATGTTGAAAAAGGGTTGCTCCATGACGCCCATCGGTGGCTACCAACAAGGGCACTTGCTGACTCCAGCGTGTCAATATCGCA
>Ga0137386_10002615_pt1 | contig 11617 bp, 9 predicted proteins | sample SagtaG_4_FD_104910 | JGI IMG/M metagenome (GOLD analysis project Ga0137386, IMG submission 104910) | Vadose zone soil microbial communities from Sagehorn Ranch, Mendocino, California, USA - Sage2_R_100_16 metaG | ecosystem: Environmental > Terrestrial > Soil > Vadose zone | place: USA... | reverse complement strand
TGAAGCCGGTGGGCTTCACGCCCGGCCGGAAGTACCCCCTCATCCTCAACATCCACGGCGGGCCGCACACGGCGTACGGGTACATCTTTTTTCATGAGATGCAGTGGCTGGCCGCGCGGGGGTACGTCGTGCTCTATCCCAACCCGCGCGGCAGCACCACGTACGGACAGGAGTTCGGCAACATCATCCAGTACAAGTACCCCGGCGACGACTATCGGGACCTGATGGTCGCGGTGGATTCCCTGATCCGCCGCGGCTACGTGGATTCGACCAGGCTGGGCGTCACGGGCGGATCGGGCGGCGGGCTGCTCACCGACTGGGCGGTGGGGCACACCCACCGCTTCGCCGCAGCCGTGTCGCAGCGCGACGTGGCTGACTGGCTCGGGTTCTGGTACACGGCGGACTTCACGCTTTTCAAGCCGTCGTGGTTCCGCTCCACACCGTTCCGCGATCCTCAGGAGTTCCTCGTCCGCTCGCCGGTGCGCTACGCGGACAGCGTCACGACGCCGATCATGTTCATCCTGGGCGACGAAGATCTGCGGGCGCCGCCCAATCAGGGCGGCGAGGCGATGTTCCGCGCGCTCAAGTACCTGCGCAAGACGACTGTGATGGTGCGCTTTCCGGGCGAATCACACGAGCTGTCGCGCTCCGGCAAGCCGGTGCACCGGGTGGAGCGGCTGCAGCACATCGTGAGCTGGTTCGACAAGTACCTGCAGGGGAAACCCGTCACGGCGTACGACGTGCGATGACCGGTCGGTCGGCGCCCCCATCGCCGCGGGGCGCCGACCGACTGTTGAGTGTTAGTTCGGGTAGAACCGCACCTGCAGCAGCTTCAGGCCGTTGTTGTCGTACTGCCAGAGGAAATCCTGTAAGCACGCGGCGAACAGGCTCACCGTCGGCGTCGCGCACGCCAGCTCGGCCGGGCTCCCCGCTACCAGGGTAATGGTGGTGAGCGCGGTGGTCACGTTGCGGAAGCTGCTCTTGCCCGTCCCGCGCACGAAGACCTCGTTTTCCGTCGAACACAGCAGCGTCGGCGTGCCAGTCGTGGGATCGATGAACGTCGCGCAGGTGGCCATCTTGGACTGCCCGCCCGGCGTGCCGAGCGCGCGCGCCCAGACGGTGTACGTGCCCGGGACGGGAAGCGCGAAGGACGCTTCGCCGTCCGTCCCGTTCTTGTCGAGCACCTCGAAGGTGCTGTCGGCCGACTGACTGAGCAGAATCTTCGTCGTCACGGCATCGCCCGTCCTCGTCCCGAGGTCCACAAAGATGACGTCGCCGCCCCCCTTGTTCATGTTGGGACTCTTGTCATGAGAGACGCCGATGATATTGAGATTGAAATGCGATCCGCTGGGTGCCCCATTGCCCGTCGTCGCCTTCTGCGCCGCGGCGGTCGTCGCGGCCAGCGCGGCCGCCACGGCGGCGGCCAGGTGCAATCCGAAACGCATGCGTCCTCCTTCGAGTAGGTGTCCGGACCCCGAGAAACACCAAGCCCCGTCGGCCACCTCGCGGGCGCCACGGGGCTTGCTCGAACCGGCTTGTCTCTCGGCTCCGCACCACTATGGACCCGGTGCCACGATGTGCGGGGTGACGCCGCGCACTCCGGTTGTGGCCGTCGGTTGACCCGCGCCGCGGGTCACTTACCGCATGCGCACGTCGAGCCGCAGCGTCAGGGCGGACAGCTGCTCCAGCCGTCGCACGCCCTGCTGTATGGGGAAGTCGTACCGCTCGAGCGAGTAGTCGACGGCGAGCCTGGTGGAGCGGATGCGATACTCGATGCCCGTCCGGGCGCGGAACGCGTGGTCGGGGTTGGGCAGGCCGGGCACCGACACGACAGGGAGCAGCGCCGCGCTCGCGACGCCCGCGATCGCGTTGCCGGCGAAGGCGGCCCGGGCGGCAGCGCCGGCATGGATCAGGGTCCAGCCCTGGCGGGCGACGCTGGTCGCGTAGGTGCGGCGGGCCGCGCCGGCCTCCAGGTCCAGCCATGACGCCGTTCGGACCCGTGCTGCGAGCCCGAGCTCCCCTACGTCGCGGTCGAGCACGCTGCGCGCTCCGTAGAGCGAGCCGCCCAGGGCGCGCAGCGCGAGCGTGAGACGCGGGCCGAGCTGGACGGCGCCCACTGCACCGATCACGGGGCCGAGCGAGCGCTCGACCCCGAACCCGGCGTCGACGCGGTGCTCCACGAGCGAGACGGTCGGCGTCACGGTCACGGCGCGCTGCGCGGGCGCCGCGGGGGCAGCGAGCAACAAGCCGAGCAGGACCGCGGCGGCCCTCACGGCGGCGGCCCGGCCCCGGCGGCGGGTGAAACGACGAGCACGGTCGCGGCGATCCGCTCCAAGTTGCGCCGGCGAATCGCCTCATTGGTCGCCCGCCGCTCACCGCGCCGCCGCTCGTTCGCGGCGACGTTCTCGGGAATCGCGCGGTGCCGCCGGTGGACGATGGTCGTGACGATCCCGGTGACCGCGGCGGCGCCGGCGACGACGCCCGCACCCGCCTTCAGGTCGCCGTGCAGATCGGCGTTGGCCATGCCCGCGAGGAGCAGCGTGGCAGCCGCCACACCGAGCCCCTTCGCAAGATCGACCCGAGCGGCCGACGGCGGGATCTGCTCCGGGAGCAGCGCCCGCGGATCGAGGTCCGGCACCGTGTCTGCGAGGGGCTCGAGCTGATGACGGAGATCAAAGAAGACCCGCGTCGAGTCTCTCGAGCCCGACAATTGGCTGCGACCGACCAGCGTCAGCTCGTAGCGGCCGGGCGGGGCGAGCCGCCGGTCGGCGAGGAGCCCGTCCCACGAGACCTCCCGCACGCCGTCGATCGTGGCCTGGAGGACGCGGACCTGGCCTCCCTCCCCGACCTGTCGGAGCGACAGCTCCACGGCGGCCGCATGGGTGGTGACGATGGTGAACGGGACGTGCTCGGTGCGGGGATCGACGCGGGCCGCCGCGACCGGGCGCGCGGCTACCGCGAACGTGCGGCGGCGGGCCTCGGCGAACGTGGCGAGCTGCGCCGGCGTGAAGACTCCGGGATCGAGTTCCGTGAACGGGTCCCGCTCGACCGCCGCGCGGAAATACAGTACGGCTGAATCCCGCTTGCCGGCGAGGGCGAGACAGGCGCCGAGATACTTGTAGGCGTCCACCCGCTGCTCCGGCGCTACCGGGAACGGCCAGGCGGGTGACACGACCTCACGGAGCAGCGGCAAGGCGCGCTCCACTTCGAGCTGCTCGTAAAACTCGTGCGCTTGGCGCAGCAACTCCGCGGTGCCGCGCTGCGCGGCGAGCGCGGGGACGAGGCCGGCCGCGAGGGCGACGGCGACCAGAAGCCGCTTCATCCGCGGCCGCGGCTGCGCAGCGTGACCCGTCCGAGCGACAGCGTCCTGCCCGGCTGGACGACGACGGTCGTATCGAACGTGTCGTAGCCCTGGGCACGCACCTCCAGGCGCCGGGCCCCGGCGGCGAACTCCTGATCGAAGACGAAGCCGACCCCCACTCGGCGCCCGTCGATGACGATTTCGGCATCGGGAGGCGTCGTGAGTAGCCGCAGCCGGCCAACCGGGCCCGTCGTGCGTCGGCCGGCCGGCGCAGCCGCAGGAGGCGTCCGCCCCGGCTCGACTCGAGCGCCGACGGAATCGGAGCGCGGGCCGCTGGCCGCACCACCGCTCGGACGGGTGAGCCACCATGCGACACCGATGACTACCAGGCCTGCTGCGCCACCCGCCATCCGCGCCCTCGGCCCCAGGCGGCGAGGGGGGTGCGCCGCCGCGTTCAATGCCGCCGTTGGCGCGTCGACGAGAGCGGGAAGCGCACGGGCGGCGATTTTCGGGACGGCACCGCCTCGCACCAACTCGCGCAGGGCCCGCTCGGCGTCGCGGCGGTCACCCTCCCCGAACGGGATCGCCTCGATGGCCGCCAGCATGTCGCGCGTGGTGGCGAACCGTCCCCCCGGCTCCTTGCTCAAGGCGCGGTTGACCACGTCGAGCACCTGCTCCGGCACGTCGTCGCGCACCACGCGCACGTCGGGGACCGGGGAAAAGAAATGATGGTGCATCACCCCGGCGAGCGTGTCCGAGTGGAACGGCACCGACCCGACGAGCATTTGGAACGCCACGATGCCGAGCGAGTACTGGTCGCTCTGCGGGCCGGCGCGGCGGCCCGCGCACTGCTCCGGGCTCATGAACGCCGGTGTGCCGATCACGGTGCCGTCCGCCGTGAGGGTCACGTCCGAGGAGCGCAGCGCGACCCCGAAGTCGGACACCATCACGCGCCCGTCCGAATCCACGAGGATGTTGGCGCCCTTCACGTCGCGGTGCACGATCCCGGCCGCGTGGGCGTACGCGAGGGCACGCGCCGCCGCCCGCAACACATGCAGGGCAACCGCGAGGGGGAGCGCGCTCTGCGCCTGGATAATGGCGTCCAGCGACTTCCCCTCGACGAACTTCATCACGATGAAGAGAATGCCGCCGATCTGCCCGACCCGGTGCACGGGGATGATGTTCGGATGATCGATTTCCGCCACCATGCGGGCTTCGCGCTTGAACCGCTCGACGGCGTGAGCCGTGAGGCCGAGCTCCGGCGGCAACACCTTGAGCGCGACGACCCGGCGCAGCCCGAGCTCCACGGCCTTGAACACCACCCCCATCCCGCCCCGTGCCAGCTCCTGCTCCACCTCGTACTCTCCGGCGAGCACCATGCGGAGGCGCTGGAGCAGGTCGTCGCCACCCTCTTCAGGCACCAGCAGCGTGGCCTCGTGGGGATCGCCCGCGAACGTGCCGCAGTGTCCGCAAAATCGGGCCGGCGGCGGGACCTCGGCGCCGCACTTGAAGCACTTCACGGCAGCACCTTGAGTAATTGCACCAGGGTCGGCGCGCTGTCGGTGAGGAGCGAGCTCTCGAGTCGAATCGTGAGCGTCGCCGTCCCGACCTTCTTGGCGAAGAGCGAGTCCTGCCCGGCCGTGACGACGAACACACCGGTGTCCGAGGACGTGAGGCCGAGATGCGGCTGGTCCAGCTGCGTGCCGCCCGCCGCCACCACCACGCCGAAGGGCACCGTGCTGTCGCGGTGCAACACCGAGTCGCCCGTGTAGGTGATGGTCACACGCTCCACGCCGGAGGAGCGGAACACGTCGGCGAACCCGCACGCCAGCGCCGCCGCTCCACACACCACCGTGAGCAGCGCGACTCGCTTCACCGGACGACAGGGTCGCATCACCGAGCGCCTGCGGACAAGGGCGGCCTACAAATTGTGCGCCGAGGGACGGATAGCAATAGGGGCCCGGCTATCGCGATGGCGGTAGGAAACACCTAGCTTCCTTTCCGTGACCGCTCCCTGGTCGGTGCTGCTCGACGTCGCGCTGCGCACGTCGATCGTGTACCTGGCGTTGTTGGTGGGGCTGCGGCTCACCGGCACGCGGCAGCTCGGTCAGATGTCCACGTTCGACCTGGTGCTGCTCCTCATCATCGCGAACGCGGTGCAGAACGCGATGGTGGGACCGGACACGAGCCTCGCCGGCGGATTGGTCGCGGCCGGCGTCCTGATCGCCTGGCATCGGGTGATCGACTGGTGGAGGTTCCGCAGCCGCCGGCTCTCGCGACTGCTCGCGGGCGAGGGCGTCATGCTGATTCACAACGGCAAGATCCTGGCGGAGCACTGCGCGCGCGCCGGTATCACCCGCGACGAGCTGCTCCAGGCCCTGCGCGAGCATGGCGTGGCAAGGCTCGACGACGTGATGCTCGCCGTGCTCGAGCCCGACGGCATGATCAGCGTGGTGCGCTACGACGACCTGACGCCGGGCGAGCGGCCGCATCGCAGAATCCGGGCGATACGTAAGAACCAATAGAGGCTGGGAAAAGCTGCGGTTTCTGACCCCCCCGAGCCTATTAGATTTCAATCTCACATGACAGCCATTCAGGTCCGCAAGACGGCGGAAGAGCCGGGAGCCACATCACTGGCCGTTACCGTACCGCCGGAGCAGGTACACGAGGCGGAAGCGCGCGCCACGTCCGCCTACCAGCGCCGCGCCCGGCTCCCGGGGTTTCGTAAGGGCAAGGCGCCGGCCGCGCTCGTCAAGAAACAGTTCGCCGACGACATCCGGCAGCAGGCACTCGAGGAGCTGATTCGCGAGAGCTGGAAGGCGGCACTGGCGCAGGAAGCCCTCAAGCCGGTCGCCGACCCGCACGTGCACAACCTCAAATGGGACCCCGCCGCGGGCGGCCCGGTGACGTTCGAGTTCCACGTCGAGGTGAAGCCTGAGTTGACACTCGAGCGCATCGGGAAGTTCCACCTCAAGCGCACCGTGCCCAAGGTCACCGAGGAGCAGGTGCTGGCGCAGCTCACCGCGCTGCGCGAGCAGAAGGCGCCGTGGGTGCCGGTGGTGGGTGAGAAACCGGCGCTCAAGGACCTGGTGCAGGGGACGATCGCGACGCGCGAGGGAGACGAAGTCAAGGATCCGAAACCCTATAACACCGTGCTGGGCGAGGGAAAGGCGGTCCCCGAGGTCGAGGAGCGGATCATGAGCATGCTCCCCGGCGAGACGCTCGACGCCACGGTCCGCTTCCCGCCCGACTTTCCCGAGGAGGCGAAGCGCGGCCAGACGCGCGCCATCCGCCTGACGCTGCAGGAGGTCAAACGCCAGCATCTGCCGGAGCTGGACGACGCGTTTGCGCGCGAGGTCGGGGACTTCGAGTCGCTCGACGCCCTGCGCCAGGCGGTGCGGGAGGATCTCGAGAAGGAGGCCCAGCGCGACGCCGACGCCCAGCTACGGCGCGACCTGATCGAGCAGATCGTGCAGGCGAACCGGGTGGTGGCCCCGCGGCCGCTGGTCGAGCGGGCGGTGTACGTCTACGCCCAGGCGTACGAGATCCCGGAGGACCGCTGGCCCGAGTTCGCGCAAGAATTCCGGCCCGTGGCCGAGGCGCAGGTGCGGCGCGACCTGATCCTCGACTGGGTGGTGGAGCACCACGGCCTGCGCGCCACCGCGGCGGAGCTGGACGCGCGGTTGCAGGAGGTGGCCGCGCGCAGCGGCAAGACGGCGGCGGAGCTGCGGGCGTCGCTCGAGAAGGTCAAGCGGCTGCGCGACCTGGAGCGCGGCCTCACCGAGGAGAAGGTGTTTACGTTTCTTGTGTCGCAATCCACCGTGGAGTCAGCGTGACGAGGAACCAGATTTACCCGCCCTACATCATCGAGCGCTCCAGCCGCGGCGAGCGCACCTACGACATCTTCAGTCGGCTGCTCCTGGACCGCATCGTGTTCCTGGGTACGCAGATCAACGACGAGGTGTCGAACATCATCATCGCCCAGCTCCTGTTTCTCGACGCGGACAACCCGGAGCGGGACATCTACCTGTACGTCAATTCGCCCGGTGGGCTGGTGTCGTCGGGCATGGCGATCTACGACACGATGCAGTTCCTGCGCGCCCCCGTGAACACCATCTGCATGGGGATGGCGGCGTCGATGGGCTCGTTCCTGCTGGCGGCCGGCCGCAAGGGCAAGCGCTCCGCCCTGCCCCATGCCCGCATCATGATGCACCAGCCCTCGGGCGGGACCCAGGGCACCGCGGCCGACATCGAGATCCAGGCCCGGGAGATCCTGTACCTGCGGGGCAAGCTCAACGAGCTGTATTCCAAGCACACCGGCAAGGCACTGGATCAGATCGAGAAGGACATGGACCGGGATCGCTTCATGTCCGCCGAAGAAGCCAAGGAGTACGGGCTAATTGACCACGTAATCGCCAATTTCCAGCAGATCGACGACGGCAAGAAGAAGTGACCTTGCGCCGGCAGGCCGACTTTCCCATACTAGGACAAGATGTCCCACGATAAACACCTCCGCTGCTCCTTCTGCGGCAAGTCGAAGGACTCGGTCCGGAAGTTCATCTCCGGGCCGTCCGTCTACATTTGCAATGAGTGCATCGCCCTCTGCAACGAGATCCTGGCGGAGGACGAAGAGCGCGAGGTCTCCGAGGCGATCACCCAGGTCCCCATCCCCTCCGAGATCAAAGACGTGCTGGACCAGTACGTGATCGGCCAGGAGAAGGCGAAGAAGACGCTGGCCGTGGCGGTCTACAACCACTACAAGCGCATCAACTCGCACCAGGGGCGCGAAGCGGAGGTCGAGCTCGACAAGAGCAACATCCTCCTGATCGGTCCCACTGGCGTGGGCAAGACGCTCCTGGCGCAGACGCTGGCGCGGATTCTGGACGTCCCCTTCACCATCGCCGACGCGACCACGCTCACGGAAGCGGGCTACGTCGGCGAGGACGTGGAGAACATTCTGGTCCGGCTGCTCCAGTCCGCGGACTTCAACGTCTCCGAGGCGGAGCGCGGCATCGTCTACATCGACGAGATCGACAAGATCGCCAGGAAGTCCGAGAACCCGAGCATCACGCGCGACGTGTCCGGCGAGGGCGTGCAGCAGGCCCTGTTGAAGATCCTCGAGGGCACCGTGGCGAGCGTGCCGCCGCAGGGCGGTCGCAAGCATCCGCAGCAGGAATACATCCAGGTCAATACGAAAGACATCCTGTTCATCTGCGGCGGAGCGTTCGACGGCCTGGAAAAGATCATCGAGTCGCGCACCGGGCGGCGCCAGATCGGCTTCACGAAGGAAGAGGTCGCCAAAGGCGCACCCGAAAAAATCAAGAAGAACCCGTTCTTCGACGTGGAGCCGGACGACCTGCTGCGCTACGGCCTCATCCCGGAGCTGGTGGGGCGGCTGCCCGTAGCGGTCCCGCTCGACTCGCTCGACGAAGACGCGCTGATCCGCATCCTGATCGAGCCCAAGAACGCGCTCTCCAAGCAGTACCAGAAGCTGTTCGAGCTGGAGGATGTGCGGCTCACCATCGAAAAGGACGCCCTCAAGGCCATCGCCCAGAAGGCGATCAAACGGGGGACCGGGGCCCGGGGCTTGCGCGCCATTCTCGAAGAGATGATGACCGACATCATGTTCGAACTGCCGAGTCGCGACGACGTGCGCGAGGTGGCCATTACCTCTGAGTGCGTCACTGAAGGCCGGCCCCCCCTGCTCGTCACAGAACGCGTGCGCCAGAAGAAAGAAGCCTGATCGGCGAACCCCGCTTCATCGGCTCGTTCCCCAGGGCCGACGTCCCACTCGCTCCCGTTCTCCCCGAAGTCGCCCTGATCGGCCGATCAAACGTCGGAAAATCGAGCCTGCTCAATGCCTTGGCCGGACGAAAGATCGCCAAGGTGTCCGGGACGCCAGGGAAGACGCGCCTGATGAACGTGTTCGAGATGCCCGCCTACTACCTCTTGGATCTCCCTGGGTACGGCTATGCGCGAGCGGCCCAACCCGAACGAGCCGCGTTCCGTCACCTCATCCGGCACGCGATTGAGCGGCCCCGGCTCGCCGGCGTCCTCTGGCTGCTCGACATCCGACGCGAGCCATCCGATGACGATCGCGCGATACAGGAGCTCTTCGCCACGCGCGAAACCCGCGTGCTCGCCGCGCTCACGAAGAGCGACGTGCTGGCCCGCGCGGCGCGGGCGCGGCGGGAACGCGAGCTGCAACACGCCCTCGAGCTCGACGCCGATCAGGTGATCGCGACGAGCGCACGAGAGCAGGCCGGGATCGAGGCGCTGCGGGAAGCGATCGCCGGCCTGGTCGGACGGCCTCCGAGCGAAGCCCCCACAACGGGATAGCCGACTGGTTCGCTCGGGATTCCGGTCCCCGAGCAACCGTTATTGTTGTCCCTCATGCGCCTCCTGCTCGCACTGCTCGCGCTGGCCGTGATTGGCGTGCTCGGCTGGTCCTACCGGCTGAGTCGCCGCTTGCGTCAGAGCGAGCGCGACCGCCGGCGGGCGGCGGACGAGCTGAACCGCCGCCTGTCGGAGCTGTTCTCCCTCCAGGAGCTGTCGTTCATCCTGTCGGGATCGCTGCAGCTCGACCGCATCGTCGAGCAGGTGGTGCGCTACGCGATGCGGTTTCTCGACGCCCAGGGAGCCCTGGTCGCCCTGGCGCTGGACGGCGAGGCGGCGGGGGGAGCCGGAGCAGGACGCGAGGACCGCCCCCTGCTTCGGGTCACCGCCGCCGACGGTACGCTGGCGGAGCTGGCGGGTCGCGCCATCGGGGCGGACGATCCCGGTCTGGTCGTGCGGTCGCTGGGCCGGGAGCGGCTCGAGCTGGTGCGCAGCTCGGGCGGGGAGCCGACGCGGCTGGTGGCGGACGTGCAGGCCGACTCCGCGGCGGCGGTCCCGCTGCGCGCCCACGGCGTGGTGGTGGGAACCCTCGTGATCGCGAACCCGCGAGGCGGCGGGTTTGCGCCGGAGGACGTCCGCCTGCTCTCCACCGTGGCCACGCACGCCGCCATCGTGATCGCCAATGCGCGCTTCTTCGAGATGGTGCGGCACGCGAAGGAGCAATGGGAAACGGCATTCGACTCGCTGAGCGAGGGCATCGCGGTGGTGGACGATTCGGGACGGGTGCGTCGGGCGAACCGCTCTTTCGCCGAGATGCTGCGGGCTCCGATCGCCAATGTCATCGGATGCGATCTGGTCGAAGCCCTGGTGGGTGCGTCGCCGCCCCTGGCGGAGCTACTTACGACGGCGCGCGCGGGCGACCGGGTACAGCCGATCGTGCTGCGCTCGACCACTCTGGGGCGCGCGATCCGCGTGACCGCCGCCCGCATTCCGGCGCCTGGCGCGGGGGGGGCGGGGGGGGCGGGGGGGGCGCACGATCAGAGCGTGGTGGTGCTGGTGGAGGACGTGACGGACCAGCAGGCGATGGAGTCCCACCTGATCCAGAGTGAGAAGCTCGCCGCCGTCGGCCAGCTCGTGTCCGGCGTCGCCCACGAGCTCAACAATCCGCTCACCTCGATCGCCGGCCTGTCCGAGTTCCTGCTCGAGCAGAAGGAGCTGGGTGCCAAGGATCGCGGTCACCTGCGGGTGATTCACGAGCAGGCCGACCGCGCCGGGCGAATCGTGCGCAACCTCCTCACGTTCGCGCGCAAGGGTCCCGGCGAGCAGGCGCCCGTGGACCTGAACGACGTGATCCAGCGGACGCTGCTGCTCATGAGCTATGACCTGACGCTCAAGGACATCGCCGTCGAGAAGGACCTGGGCACGCTCCCGCCGGTGCTGGGTGACCGCCACGCGCTGCAGCAGGTGCTCCTGAACCTGCTCACCAACGCGGCGCAGGCCGTGGTGGAGAATCCGCCGGATCGGCGGCGCGTGATCCAGATCGCCACCTGGTTCGACGACCGCGTGCGGATGAAGGTGGCTGACTCAGGAGGGGGCATCGCGGACGACGCCCTGCCGCATGTCTTCACGCCGTTCTTCACGACCAAGGAGCCTGGTCAGGGGACAGGGCTGGGGCTCTCCATCACGTATTCGATCGTGGAAGCCCACGGCGGGCGGATCGCCGTGGAGCGGCCGCCGGAAGGCGGGGCGGTGTTTCTGGTGGACCTGCCCCCGGCGCCGACCGGCGTGGCGCTGCACCCCACCCCCGTGCCCGAGCCGGCGCCCGCGCCCGCGGCCGCGAAGCGGGCGATCCTGCTGGTCGACGACGATCCGGCGGTGCGCCGTATGGTGAAAGCACTGTTCGGGCGGGAAGGCCACACGGTCGACGTGGCGCGCAACGCTCAGCACGCGCTCGACCTCGCCGGCGCCCGCGCGTACGAC
>Ga0137386_10002606_pt1 | contig 11633 bp, 10 predicted proteins | sample SagtaG_4_FD_104910 | JGI IMG/M metagenome (GOLD analysis project Ga0137386, IMG submission 104910) | Vadose zone soil microbial communities from Sagehorn Ranch, Mendocino, California, USA - Sage2_R_100_16 metaG | ecosystem: Environmental > Terrestrial > Soil > Vadose zone | place: USA... | reverse complement strand
CCTCTTCCCACTCCTCGGCGATGATGTCGTTGCACAGCTCGATGCACTCGTCGCAGATGTACACGGTAGGCCCCGCGATGAGCTTGCGCACGTCGTTCTGGCTCTTGCCGCAGAACGAGCATTTCAACGTGCCGTTGCCTTCGCGCGGTCGGGCCATCGGCTCCCTACCTCTTCCCCTGCGTCGCCAGCGCTGGCACCTCGGCCACCGCGCGGGTCGTCGGCTTGGACGAGATCACCTCGTCGACGATTTTATATTCCCTCGCCTGCTCGGCGGTCATGAAAAAGTCGCGGTCGGTGTCGCGCTGGATCTTGTCCATGGACTGGCCCGTGTGGTGCACCAGGATGCGGTTCAGCTCCTCGCGCATCCGGAGGATCTCCCGGGCCTGGATGTCGATATCGGTCGCCTGTCCCTGCACGCCGCCGAGCGGTTGGTGGATCAGGATCCGCGCGTGCGGTAGGGCGAAGCGCTTGCCCTTGGCACCGGCGCAGAGCAGGAGGGCGGCCATCGAGGCCGCCTGACCCATGCAGATCGTCGACATCGCGGGCTTGACGTATTGCATCGTGTCGTAGATCGCCATCCCCGCCGTCACCGAGCCGCCCGGTGAGTTGATGTAGAGGAAGATGTCCTTGTCCGGGTCCTCGGCCTCGAGAAAGAGCATCTGGGCGATCACGAGGTTCGCCAGATCGTCTTCGATGAAGGTCGGCAGGAAGATGATCCGCTCTTTCAACAGACGCGAGAAGATGTCGAACGCCCGCTCGCCGCGCGGCGTCTGCTCGATCACCATCGGAACGAGAGCCATCGGGTTCTCCTTGTCGCAGGCTCGCCTCGGGCGAGGCGCCCTGCGGCTCGCACTCCCTCGTCTACGCCCGGATCTTAGCGTGACCGACGAGCAGCTCGAGGGTCAGGCGGTCACGCAGCCCACGCCGCAACTCCTCGAGGTCGCCGCTCTTCTCCATCATACGCCGGACGGCCGGCAAAGGCCGCTGGCTCGCCTGGGCGATCTTCTCCAGCTCGGCGTCCACATCGACATCGGCGGGCGCGATGGACTCGCGTGCGGCGATCGCTTCCAGCAGGAGCGCACGCCGGACGCCCTTCTCGGCCCCGGGCCGGAGGTCGGTGACCAGCTTATCGTAATCCCACGGCACGCGGTCCGGGTCGAGCCCCTGCTGCCGCATGCTCGCGCGCGCGTGCTCGATCTGGTGGGCGACGTGGCGCCCGACCATCGCGTCCGGCACCGTGAAGTGGTGCTCTGCCAGGACCGCGTCGACGACTTTCTCCTGGAGCGCCCGCCGCTCGTCGTGCTCGCGCCGCGCCTCGAGCTGCTTCCGCACCTCGGCGCGGAGCCCCGCGAGGCTCGCGAACTCGCCAAGCGACTTCGCGAACTCGTCGTCCAGCGCCGGCAGCACCTTCTCCTTCACCTCGACGAGCTTGACGGTGGCGGACCCGCGCCGCCCGCGCAGCTCCTTCCGCCGGTGGTCATCGGCGAAACGGAACGGGACCTGACGCTCCTCGCCCGCCCGCATCCCCACGACCGCTTCGTCGATCTCGGGCAGCACCGTCTTGTCACCGACGATGAACTGGTAGCCCGTCTGGCTCGAGGGCTCGTGGCCCTCGAACGTGAGCTTGTAGTCGACGACCAGGAGGTCGCCGGGGCCGGCCGGGCGGTCCACCACGCGGAACTGCGCCTGCTCCTCGCGCATGCGCTCGATCGTCGCGTCGACTTCCTCGTCGACGACGGGCGTGGGCGCGTGCTGGACCTCCACGCCTCTGTACTCGCCGAGCTCGATCGCCGGCTTCACTTCGACGACGGCGACGAAGCTGAGCGGCGCGCCCTCCTCGAGCTTGACCTCCTGGAGGTCGGGCTCGTTCACGGGGTCGAGCCGTGCTTCCGAGATAGCCCGCCGGTAGATATCGGGAATGAGGTGCTCGGCGACCTCCCGCCGGACGTCGTCGGCGAAGTGCAGCTTGACGAGCGAGCGCGGCACGTAGCCCTTTCGGAAGCCCGGGAGGCGCGCCTGCTTCTGGACGCGCACGTAGGCGCGTTCCCACTCCTGCTGCACGATGTCGGCCGGGGCCTCCACCGCCAGGCGGCGCTTACAGCCTTCGATCGCCTCGACTTCGACCTTCATCGACGCTCCACGCTCAGCCACGCTCCACGTTGGTGCGAGAGGGGGGAGTCGAACCCCCAAGGGCTTGTGGCCCACTGGATCCTAAGTCCAGCGCGTCTGCCAGTTTCGCCACTCTCGCGGGAAGTGAGGGCGGGTAACCGCCCATGCAGCATACTCAGGACGCGCAGAACCCGCAAGCTGCACGCCATTTTAAAACGAAGCGCCCTGCGCGCGGGGCCACAATAGGCGCGACATGCCCGGGACTGCGCAGGCGCGATACGCAGCCCGGTTGCGGTGGCCGACCGACAGCGCGAGACTAGCCAGCGCCGTGCCCCAAGTTCCCGCTCGGAGGATGCTATGCCGACTGCGATGATCGACGGTCTGGAGGTGAGCTACGCCACGCGCGGTGCCGGGCCTGCCCTGCTCATGCTTGCGCCGGGCGGCTTCGACGCCACGATGGAGAAGTGGACCACGGCCGGAGTCTGGAAAGGGATGCGGCCTCTCGACAGCTTATCCGGCGAGTTCACGGTGATCGCCTACGACCGGCGGGAATCCGGAGCCTCCGGCGGACGGGTCGAGAAGCTCTCCTGGTCGCTCTTCGCCGAGCAAGCCAAGGGGCTCCTGGATCACCTGGGAGTCACACGGGCGTTTGTGCTCGGGGGCTGCATGGGGTGCTCCGTGGCGCTGGCGTTCGCCGCCTGCTTTCCGGAGGCCACGCACGCCCTGATCCTCCACTGGCCCGTCGGGGGCTATCGGTGGAAACTGAACGGCGCGGACCGCTTCGCGCGGCATCTGCGGTTCGCTCGCGAGAACGGCCTGGCGGGAGTCGTCAAGCGGGCCCACGAGGGGAAATCGTTCTGGCAGGACCCTGAGGCGGGACCGTGGGCTTCCGCGATCGTGCGCGACCAACGCTTCGCCGGGGAGTTCCAGAGTCAGGACGTCGATCGGTATCTCGGCATCGTCGCCGCGAGCGCGCGGGCCCTCTTCGACCGCGAGACGCCGCCGGGAGCCGAGCCCGAGGAGCTGTTGGCGATGAAGGTTCCCGCGCTGATCATCCCGGGCGACGATCCGGCCCACGCGACGTCGGGAGCGCACTACTTGCGCGAGCTCCTGCCGCAGCCGGAGTTCTGGCCCGTCATGCCGCCGGAGCAGACGCCCGAACGGGTGCGCGACCGAATCCTCGAGTTCGGCCGGGCACACAAGTCAATCGGCGCCTGACCCGCCTTCGCGCGGGATCGGCTCGCTCAGGCGCACGCGACGGTGTAGACGTCCTGGATCCCGGCGGGCAGCGGGTACTCGTGCCAGCTCCTGCCGCCATCCTGGGTGCCGAAGACCTGGCCACCGCGCGTCGCGCAGTAGACCTGGTCTGGATCCTTGGCGTGCAAGGCCACGGACATCATCGTACTCTGCGCTTTCACGCCGCGATCCACGCGCCGCCAGCTCTGGCCCAGGTCGTCGCTGCGGTAGAGGGAGCCGTCCTCGCTCCGCGCCGCCGGGCTGAGGCACGCGTACAGCGTGCGCGCGTCGTGCGGGGACACCCGCACGTCGCGTGCATAGGTGAGCGGCGAAAATCGCCGGATCTCCATGTCCTCCCACGTCATTCCGCGGTCGGTGCTGCGGAAAATTCCCATGCGGGCAGCCAGGAACACCGTGCCCGGCTGCGCGCTGGAGACGCACAGCGCGTGCGAGTCCATCATGCCCTCGATCTCGGTGTCGCTGACGATTCGGCTCTTGAGGTGCGGTCGCTCGGCGAGCTTGACCAGGTCGTGGCTCACGTCCTCCCAGGGCTCGCCGCCGTCCAGGCTTCTGAGGACGCCGTCGACCTCCAGCCCGGCGTAGAGCTCGTGGGGATGACTGGGGTCGGCGGCCAGCCGCGTGACCCGGGTGGGAAAGCTCATCTTGACACGACCCGGCGCACGGACCGAGCGGAGCCGCCGCCAGGTATCGCCACCGTTGTCACTCCTGTAGACCGCGGCCGGCGCCGTGCCCGCGTAGAGCACGCTCGCGTCCCGCGGATGAAAGAGGAACGACCACACGACCATGCCCGCATCGGGTAGGCCGAGCGCCGTCCAGTGGTCACCCCCATCGACGCTGCGGTAGGGGCCGTATTGCGTCCCCGCATAGATCACCTGCGAGTCGCGCGGATGGATGGCGAGGGCGCGCACCTCGACGTCGCCGGGCAAGCCGGCGTCGAGATGCTGCCAGCCGTCGTCGTTGCTCGCCCTCCGGAGGAGCCCGCCTCGATCTGGTGTCTGCTCTCCAACTGACCAGTGCGCCGCGCCGGCGTAGATTCGCGTGGTCATGCTGACCTCCTCAGGCCCTCGGCCCCGTTCCAGCCTGGCACCCCGAGAGCGCGCACAGAATCTATCACTACTCTTGAGCATGCACCCGCCATCGCATAGCATCGGACCCCGGAGCTGCCTTCTCCCGAGAAAGGAGATACGCGTGATGGATTGCTGCGCTCACGAGGGGCGTGGACGCGGGGACGCGCGGTTCGAGATCCAGAAGGTCGCCGATGGAGTGCATGTCGCCGTGGCCGCCCCGGCCTACAAAGTGAACTCCAACACGGCGATCATCGAAAGTGACGACGGCGTGGTCATCGTCGACACGCACTCCAAGCCCTCGGCGGCTCGCGTGATCGTGGAGCGACTGCGCGACATCACGACGAAGCCCGTGCGTTACGTCGTGAACACGCACTTCCACTGGGACCACTGGCACGGCAACGAAGTGTACCCCGCCGCGTACCCGCACGCCGAGATCGTCACCAACCAGCTCACGCGCGAGGCGATGGTGACGAAGGGGCTCAAGCGCGTCCAGGACCACGTCCGCCAGGTCCCGCGCGAGATCGCCCAGCTCAAGGCCGATCTCGCGGCGGCCGGCGCGCCCGCGGAGCGCGCCAAGCTCGAGACCAGCGTGCGCCTGGCCGAGTCATACCTCGCCGAGGTCAAGGCGCTCAAGCCTGCTCTGCCGACGATCGCCTTCGAGCAGACGATGAAGCTCTATCGGCGCGACCGCGAGATCCATCTCCTCCACCTCGGCCGGGCCCACACCGAGGGTGACGTGTTCGTCTACCTGCCGAGGGAGAAGGTCGTCATCACGGGCGACGCCGTCATCGGCTGGACGCCCTTCATGGGCGACGGCTATCCGGAGGACTGGACGGCCACGCTCGATCGCCTCGCCCAGCTCGACTTCGCGACCATGATCATGGGCCACGGCGATGTGGCCGGCAGGAACTGGCTGAGCACGTTCCGGGGCTACATCCACGACATGGTTGGGGCCGTGCGTGACGAGGCCGCCGCCGGCGCCACGCTCGAGGAAGTCCAGCAGCGCGTGCCCGCGAAGCTCGCCCCGACCTACGAGAAATCCTTTTCCGTCTACGGCCACTATCGCCCGTGGCGCCAGGGCATCATGGCCAATATCGAGCGCACGTACGCGATGGTGGGCTAGGCGGGCGCGTCACCCGTCAATCGTCGGGCGCCGGCAGGGCCTCGACCCGTCCTGGGCTCTCGCGGGCGCGCTCATTCTGCTCGGTGTGGACGCGGCGCATGAGCGGAACCAGCGGCAGGATCGCAAGGAAGACCACAGAGATCAGCCAGAAGTCGTCGGCGTAGGCCATGACCTGCGCCTGCTCGGTCGTGCTGCGGTACAGCATCGCGAGCGCCTGGCGGCCGGCCGTGAACGCGTCGGCTCCCTGGCTCATGAAGTGGGCGGTCCATTCCTTGAGCCGCCTCGCCGTGTCGCCGCTCCAGACGTTCACATGGGCCGCCAGTGTGGTCTGGTGTTCCTGGCTGCGCCGGACGAGGAGGGTCGTGGCCAGCGCGACGCCGACGCTCCCGCCGACGTTGCGCACCACGTTGTAGGCGGCGGTGGCGTTGCCGAGACGCTCCAGGCGGATGGTGGCAAGCGTGAGCGTCTGGAGCGGCACAAAGATGAAGCCCATGGAGAACCCCTGAAGGAAGCGCGGCCACGCGAGACTCCAGTAATCCATGCCGAGTGTCAGCCGCGTCATGAGCAACGTCGCGAAGGCGCCCAGCAGGCACCCGCCAGCCAGCATGAGCCGCTGATCCATGCGCGCCACGAGACGTCCCGAGACCATGAGCGCCAGCATCGTGCCAAGCCCGCCGGGAGCCAGCACGAGGCCCGAGTTCCACGCGTCGTAGGCCAGCATCTTTTGCGTATACAGCGCGACCAGCAGCATGCTCGAGTTGAGCCCGAGGCCGACGAGAGCGATGCAGACGGTCCCGACTGCGAAGTTCCGGTCGTTGAACACGCTCAGGTCGAGGATCGGCTCGGTCGCCATCAGTTCGCGGATGAGGAAGCCGGCGAGCGTACACACGGCGAGGACGAACAGCACCACGATGAGGCCTGAGTCGAACCAGTCCTCCTTCTCTCCGAGGTCGAGCATGAGCTGCAGGAAGCCGAACCCAAACACCATAAGGACGAGCCCCACCGCGTCGATCCTGCGCGGCTTCTTGACGAACGGGGAATCGAACAGGAACGCGCTGACCATCAGGAAGCCGAGAAATCCAATGGGGAGGTTGATGTAGAAGATCCATCGCCAGGACCAGTTATCGGCGATCCAGCCGCCCACGGTCGGTCCCAGGATCGGCGCCATCATGATTCCGATCCCCCACACGGCCATGGCGGTGCCCCGCTGCCGCAGCGGAAAAATTTCCCACATGATCGCCTGCGCCATCGGGATGACCGGCCCACCGCCGAGCCCCTGGAGCACCCGCATGGCCACGAGGAACTCCAGGCTCGGCGCGATCCCCGAAAGGAACGAGCTGACGGTGAACAGCACCGTGCAGATCAGGAAGAACCGCCTGCGCCCGAAGCGCGCCGAGAGCCAGCCGGTCGCGGGGATGGCGACCGCGTTGGCGGCAAGATAGGAGGTGACGACCCAGGACATCTCCTCAATACCGGCCGACAGCGAGCCCTGCATATGAGGGAGGGCGACGTTGGTCACGCTGGTGTCGAGGACCTGCATGACCGTGACCATCATCACGGAAAGCGTGATGGCCCACCTGCGGGCGGGCGATACCTGCGCGTCAGTCATACCCCGAGGGGATTCTACGCCGGTCGCCGAAAGTCCCTCCGCGCACTTTGATCTTCGCGCTCAGCCTGCTGACGCCTAGACAACCCGACATGTCGAAACTCCAAGTTGACGTGCCAGATCGCCCTCTCGTGGGACGCGAAGACTCGGATATTCGCGGGGTTAGCTGTGGCACGTCCCTTGAACACACACGAACGCCGGTCCTAGTGGCAACAATCTCAGATTGCACTGGCAAGGATCCAACGGGGGGGAAGTGCCGAATCGTGTTACCGGGAGCGGATGGGGAGCGAAACCGGCGCCGAGGATCGAGCAGGGTCTCAGGGAAGGCCTCTTTGACACCGCATTCCGCGCGCACGCCACGGATTCATCCGCAGGGCGACGCCAACACTAGAACGGCCACCTCAAACTGAGAAAGGAGTCGAGGGGTGCTCAACGACACTGAAGTCAAACGAATCATTGAGGCCATTACCGAGTACCGTGAGCTGGTCCAGCAGTCCAGTGAGATGCGCGACCAGCTCGAGACGCTGCAGAAGCGCTGGTTTTCTCTGCGGCAGGAACGCGAGCAGCTCCGGACCAGCGTCGACGGGCTGCACATGACGCTGGCCCAGCTGAAAGTCGACTACCAGGCGGTCATGAAGCGGATGACCGACCTCTACTCCACCGAGGACACCGTCCTGGACAACATGAAGTTCCTCATCGACGAGCTGACTTCGGTCCTCAAGAAGCACGAGGCCTAGCAGTCATGGATTTGCCTCGCATCGAATTGCCTCGCATCGGAATCAAGGCGCCATCCCCGTTCACGGAGCAGCGCATCCTGGCCGAAGGCCAGCAGGACGGCGAACGAAACATTCCCGAGATGGGCTCGTACAACCCGGCGCCGTTCGAGCAGGCGTTGATCGCTCACGGGGAGCAAGAGGTTCATCGGATCTTCAAGCGCGCCTCGATCCGGATCGCCAAGCGCCAGCCGGCGTTCCAGTCCCTGGCCGGACGCCTGGAGGACCTCGAACGCCGGATCCAGCCGATCGCCGACCGCTACAAGGCCCGATCCAAGGAGCTGGGGCGGGACGTGACGATCCCCTTCCCGTCCGCGCTGCACTGGGGGCTCATCGTCTTCCTCGGTTTCGGCGAGTTTCCCCTCAACACCGTCGTGTTTCGCCTGTTCGGGGAGCCCGAGTTCCTGACGTACGTGATGGCGTCCACCCTCGCGCTCATCATCCCGCTCATCGGTGTGTTCATCGGCATCCACATGCGGCACGCGCTTCCGCGCATGGCCGGCAACATCCTGATCGGGCTCTTGACCCCTATCACGGTTGGCGGGGCCCTGTACGCGGTGAGCCTGTTGCGGAACACCTACATTACCTCCCAGTTCTCCGCCGGAGCCCCGATGGCTTCCGACCAGGGGAGGCTGGCCTGGGCCCTGTTCGCGCTCAACAGTCTCGTCTTCTTCGGCGCCCTGGCCGCCTCATACTTCGCCCACGATCCAGACGAGAAGCTGGACCTGTTCCACAAGTCGCTCACATCGCTGGACCGGAAGCGGAGAGCCGTTCGCAAGAGGCTCTTCCGGATCGGTACCAGGATCAACGGAGAGATCCAGGCAGCCAAGAGCCATATCGAACAGATCAGGTCGCTGACCCGCGAGCGGGTCGCCATGTACCGGCAGACCAACATCCGCTTCCGCCGACTGTTGCCGCCGCCCTCCTTCAGGAGGGGTCCGGAGTTCCCCCAACTCGACTGGTGGCCGGAGGCCTCCATGAACAGCGAGAACGGGGCATCGGATGGTCGTTGAGTCCCTCGTCCGACATCGGCTGACGGCCTGGGTTCTCGTCCTGACGACGCAGGCGCTCGTCCTGATGACCGGCTGCGGGCGCTCCGCGCCGGCCGCGAGCCAGAGCGGAACCGCGGTCGTCATCTTCATCGACTTCTCCGCCAGCGTCACCGGCGAGGACCGGGCGTCGTTCCGGCGGGAGATCGAGGCCGAGATCCTCCCTTCGCTCTCAGCGGGAGACCGGCTCCTGATCGCCCCGATCCACGACAAGACCCTGACCGACTTTCGTCCTCTCGTCGACACCAGCCTGCCGGCCAGGCCCCACTTCAACGGGTTTCTCGACAACGTCTTGAAGTTCAATCGCAGCGCCAAGGAACTTGATGCGCAGATCCTCCTCCTCAAGGACAAGACGAGGACCGAAGTCGCTAACGTGTTCGCGAAACGCTTCGCGAGCAAATACACCGATATCTTCAGCTCGCTCCTCCTCGCCCAGAAGCTGTTCTACGACGAGACGCGACGGAAAGTGCTCATCCTGATGTCCGATATGATCGAGGACAGTCCGCCGTACAACTTCGAAAAGGTCTCCTGGAGCCCCGCCACGACTGAAAAGACGCTTTCCGAGCTGGACGCGAAAGGCCTCATCCCCAAGCTCGCGGGCGTGTGCATCTACGTCTCGGGGGCGTCCGCGGCGTCGGCCGAGCTCGCTGAGAACATCGGCCGGTTCTGGCAAGCGTACTTCCGGCGGGCCGGGGCGGACATGGAGCCGAGTCGGTATGCCCACGTCCTGCTTCACTGGCCGCCGTCCAATTCCTGTCATTCGACGACCTGACGACGGGCGTCCGCGGGACGTAACGCACGCCGCGGCCACCGCCAGCACGACGCAGTAACCCCAGCTCCGCCACGGCTCTCGGCTCCTCATCTCGCTCGGCCGCGATCCTCAGCGCGTCGCGCGGAGGTCCGACAGCCCCGTTGTTGACAAGTGGAATGTCTTGTAAAGTAGGTCGGCCGCATCCGGTTCTCAAGTAGTTCCGGCTCCGACTCGAACCAAAGGGAGACCTCGACCCATGGGGGACTGGGGATGAAGACAGCGGCAATTCTGGCTTTCGCTGGAGCTCTCGCGGCCCTCTTCGTGCTCGGCGTCGGCACGGGCTGGGCCGGCCATCGTCCGAACAACGAGGTGCTGGTCGGCGGCGCGATCTCCCAGACCGGGCAATACGCCGAGCCGGCCGGCCGTCAGGTCTACTCGATCAAGCTGTGGGTCGACGAGGTCAACGCTCGCGGCGGCCTCCTCGGCCACACGATCGTCTTGCGCCTGCTCGACGACAAGTCCGACATCCAGACGAGCATCAAGCTCTACGAGAAGCTGATCACCGAGGACAAGGTCGACGTGCTGTTGGCGCCGTACTCGAGCGGCATCACCGAGGCGGTCGCCAACGTGAACGAGCGCTACAAGATGCCCTTCGTCGCCTACGGCGCGGCGTCGACCCCGATCTGGGAGAAGGGGCGGCGCTACATCTTCAACATCGCAGCCGTCGCCGAGGACTACCAGAAGGGCGCCGTCCACCTCGCCAGGCAGATCGGCGTGAAGAAGGCGGCCATCATCGGCCAGGACAGCCTCTTCCCCCGCCAGTCGGGCGCCGGCGCCAAGGAGTGGGCGAAGAAGCTCGGCATCGAGGTGGTCCTCGAGGAGAACTATCCGGCGAAGCAGACGGACTTCACCGCGCTCCTGCAGAAGATCAATGCGGCCGGCGCTGAGGCGGTGTTCTCCAACAGCTACTTCGCCGACGCGGCCGCCCAGCTCCGGCAGATGCGCGAGCTGAACATCAACTTCAAGCTCTACTCGAGCACGGTGGGGCCGGCGCTGCCGAATTTCCCCGAGCAGCTCGGCCCGACCGCCGACTACATCCTCGGCTTCAGCCTGTGGGAGCCTTTGCCTGCCGTGCTCGGGTACCCGGGCATGAAGGAATTCATCGAGCAGTACGAAAAGCGCTATCACGAGAAGCCCAACTATCACGCCGGCGCCGCCTACGGCGCGCTGCAGGTCACCGAGGCCGCGGTCAAGAAAGCCGGGGGCTTCGACGGTGAGAAGCTCCGCGACGCCTTCGCGACGATCGACGTGCAGACCGTCTTCGGGCACTACAAGGTCGATGCCCGGGGCATGAACTCGCACGAGGGCCTGACCTTCCAGATCCTCAAGGGAAAGCGGCGCGTCGTCTGGCCGGAGAAGTGGGCGGAGACGAAGCCCGAGCTGCCGATGCCGGAGTGGAGCAAGCGGTAGGCCGCGGCGCCGGTGGAACGGAGTGACGTCCGCGGTCTCTACGGCCTGGCCGCGCTCCTGCTGTGCGCGTACGCCCTCCCATTCGTCGTAGGCGCCTGGGCCGGCACGGTCCACCTGAACGCGCGCTGGTTCGGAAACCTCGCCACCGTCGTCCTCGGTGGGGTCATGCAGGGCGGGGTCTATGCGATGTTCGCGGTGGGCCTCACGCTCATCTTCGGCGTGATGCGCATCATCAACGCGGCCCACGGCGAGATCGTCATGATGGGCGCCTACCTCACCTGGGCGTCGCTCTCCTACCTGGGCCTCGACCCGCTGCTCTCGCTGGTCCTCACGCTGCCCATGGCCTTTCTGTTCGGCGTGGCGCTTCAGAAGCTCCTGCTGAACTCGGTCGTGGGGGAGCCGGAGCTCACCGGGCTTCTGATCACGTT
>Ga0137386_10002597_pt1 | contig 11652 bp, 8 predicted proteins | sample SagtaG_4_FD_104910 | JGI IMG/M metagenome (GOLD analysis project Ga0137386, IMG submission 104910) | Vadose zone soil microbial communities from Sagehorn Ranch, Mendocino, California, USA - Sage2_R_100_16 metaG | ecosystem: Environmental > Terrestrial > Soil > Vadose zone | place: USA... | reverse complement strand
GGCGCCGCGGCACACAAGGCCATGCTCACGTTCGCGGTGAACGCGGTCGCGCAGGCGGCCGCCGTCGCCTCGCTGGCCGCGGAGGCGGAATTGCTCGACCAGGTCGAGCTGGTCGTCGCCGAACGATCTGGCATCACTCCTCTCACCGCGCCGCCGCTGACCGGCCTGGAAACCCGACGCCCGGGGGGCGAAATCCACTTGTCATTAGGTGTGGTCAATCTGGTGTCCGACTTGTGAGCTTTGCGGAGCCACAACTCGTGATATCAACTCGGCGCCCCGCCCGGACCATCGACCCGATCGCCTGAATTAACCGGAATGGGCACTTTCGCCGGGCGGCCTGCCCGATTGGCCGCTCGCGCTGCCCGGCCTAACCGAGCAGTTCGCTGATCGCGCGGCCGACGTTCTTCGCCACGGTCGACCCTGACGTGGCGGAGGCGCGCGGCGTGCCCGTGCGGCTGCTCTGCGGAGTACTCCTCGTCCTGCTCGGCTGCGCCGCCGCCGAGGTCAGCCAGATCACCGGGGCGCTCGGCCAGCCGTTCCTGCGCTAAGCCTTCATCGCGGGCGCAGCGATCGCCGTAGCCTCCGGGCTGAGCGGCTACTTCGTGGTGCTGCGCTCGCAGGTGCTCACCGGAGACGCGCTGAGCCACGTGGCGTTCACCGGGCGCGCTGTTCCTGACCGTCTATGGCCCTGCCCGTGCTCGTGGGATCCTTTGACCTGCTCCGCCGGCGCGCGGCTGCTCCCGCAACAGCCGCAGCGCCTTCGCGCCCACCTGGGGAAGTCGGGTTCTTCAGTCATCAGCCAGATCATGGGGATCCGCCGGCACGCTGATCCTGAGCGAACCGGGATGGACCCTGATCCTCACCTTCTTGACGGCCTTGCGGGCACCGCCGTCCAGCTCGCAGGGAAACTCCCGATTGAACCGGATCCGGATCCGCTGACCACGGGCGACGTGCACGAACGGTGACTTCTGCGGCTGGCCGGCCACGACCCGCCCGAGGGTCCTCGCCCACTGCGCCGGGTTCCTCGCGGTGACCACGCCAAGCTCGAGAATCCCGTCGTCCGGCCTGGCATCGCCGAAGATCTCGATGCCGCCAAGGACCTTGCCGACGTTCGCGACCAGAACGCAGGACAGCCTGCCCTTGAAGAATGGCCGGCCATCCACCTTGATCACGGCACGCATGCCCCGCGCGCCGAGATTCCTGGCGCCGGTGTAGACGTAGGCCAGGCGCCCGATCCTCTCCTTCATCCGCCGGTCGGCTTCCTTGATCATCCGTGCGTCGAATCCCGCACCGGCCATCACGGCGAAGTGCTCACCGTTCAGCGAGCCGGTGTCGATCCTGCGGCGCTGCCCATGCAGCCCCACCCGCACGGCCTCGGTGATGTCAGCCGGAACGTGCAGGCTCGTCGCGAGCAGGTTCGCGGTTCCAGCCGGAAGGATCGCGAGCACGGCGTCGGTCCCGGCCAGTGAGTCGACGCAGCGCTGCACCATCCCGTCGCCGCCCCAGACGAAGATGACCTCGGCCCCGGCCGCCAGCGCGCAGCGCGCGCGCTTAGGCGCCTTACGGCTCTTGTTCACCTCGTACCAGAGCGGCTGGCCGAACCCTTCCCTGGCCAGCACCTCCCGCAGTTCGGGCAGGCCGCCGCCGAAGCTCTTCCTGGCATGCGCAACGACCGCGACAGTCGTCATCTGCTGCCCTCCTTCCTCACTCCGCCGCCGAGGGCAAGTCCGGCAGACCGGATCGCGCCCAGCAAGCTTCCCCGGCCGCGGCCTGACATTCCGCTGCCTGCGCGCACCGCTGCGTGAACAGGCGCCGACTGGGCAGCTTGGCGCGCATGTCACCGCGCATACGTCGCTATTTCCGGGGACGGGGCCTTACTCCGCTGATCGCCGTCACCGTTGCCGCCCTTGTATTCACAGCCCTGCTAGTCCTGGTACGCCTGCGGTGGCGGCCGCTGGAGAGGGCGGATCACGGCGCGGCCTCCGACATCAACAGCCTGATGGCCGGGCAGCACACGCTTGTCACGATCGTCAAGGACGTCACCCTGCTGGGCAGCACCATCGCGGTTTTGGCGGTCGTCGCGGCCGGTGCCATCCTGCTGCTGATCAGGCGGCAGTGGCGGCTGGCGACCTATCTGGTGGTCACCGGCGCAGGCGCGCTTGTCCTCGACCCGGTACTGAAGTCCCTGGTCGGCCGGCTCAGGCCCGTTCTGGCGCATCCGGTCGCGCATGCCCCAGGGAACAGCTTCCCGAGCGGGCACGCGCTCGGCTCCCTGGTCTGCTACGGCGCCATCTTCGTGGTATTCATCCCGGCCGCCCGGGGCCGCTGGCGCACCGTGTTCACCGTCGTGATCGCGGTGCTCGTGGCCCTGATCGGGATCAGCCGGATACTGCTCGGCGTGCATTACCTGTCCGACGTGCTCGGCGGCTGGGCGATCGGCGTCGCCTGGCTGGGCGTGACCACGGTGGCGTTCGAGCTAAGCAGGCGCGCCGCCGGGCGGCCGGTCACCCATCCGGTCGCCGAGGGCCTCGAGCCCGAGGCCGCGGGCGATCTGGAACTGGCTCAGCCGGAACGTGGCTGGGGCGGGCCGCCGGGCTGGCGGTCCCGGGTCGCCGCCCGGCTACTCGTCGCGTGGGTACTGTTCCTCGGCCTGATCGTCGGGCTCGGCGAGCTGGTCGTCAAGGAGGGCAACGGCAACGACCTCGGCGACCGGACCATCCCGCGCTGGTTCGCGGCACACCGCACGCCGACACTGAACCGCTGGAGCCTGATCCTCAGCACGCTCGGCACCACGGTGGTCATCATCGCCGCGGCGGCGTTCGTCTGCCTCGTATTCGTCGGCGTCACCCGACGCCGGCGGCCGGCCGTGTACATCGCGACCCTCCTGGTCGGCGAGGTCGCGATGTTCCTCACGGCGGCGGCCATCGTCAGACGGCACAGGCCGGCCGTGCCGCACCTCGACCACGCCTTGCCCACCTCGGCCTACCCCTCCGGGCACGAGGCAGCGGCCTGCTGCCTCTACATCGGGCTGGCAGTCCTGGTCATCGGGTACGCCCGCGGCTGGTGGCGGTGGCTGTTCCTGATCCCGGCGATCGCCTTTCCCGTCCTGGTCGCGATCTCCCGCTTGTACCGCGGCGAGCATCATCCGACCGACATCGCGGGCAGCCTCGTCTTCGCCGCGCTCTGGATCCCGGCCGTGTCGCTGCTGGTCAAGCCCAACGCGGTTCCCGCTGCCCGGGCGCGGCCAGCGGCCGAAGCGGTCAGAGGACTTCCTCGGACAGGGCGTCGATCCGCGCCGCGAACTGCGCGGCGGTGGCCGGCCGGGCGGCCGGGTTCGGGTTGATCGCGTTCGCGATCACGTCCCGCACGCCGGGCGGCAGGCTCGGCGAGATCTCCGGAGCGCGCGACAGCACCCGGCGCATGGCCAGCATGGTGTTGTTGGTGGGCAGCTCACCGTACAGGCCGATCCCGGTCAGCGCGCGGTGCAGGGTGGCACCGAGCGCGAAGATGTCGGTCGCGCGGCCCGGCATCTCGCCCCGGATCACGGCCGGGTCGAGGTACTCGACCGAGCCGGTCGAGCCGATACCGGTGATGGTTAGGCCCGGCGTCAGCAGCTGACTGAGGCCGAGGTCGCTCAGCTTGGCGCGGCCGTCATGGAGCATGATGTTGCCCGGCTTGATGTCGTTGTGCGCAATGCCGGCCTCGTGCAAGGCGTCCGCGGCCCTGGCCGCGTCGGCGACCGCGGCGAGCACCTGCCCGGGCGGCAGCGCGCCGATGGCGTCAGCCAGCGATCCGGCCGGCAGGTACTCCATGGAGTAGTACAGGTCGTCGCCCTGCTGCCCGGCGTCGTAGAGAGTCACCAGGTACGGCGACCTGACGGCGGCGAACGCGGCCAGTTCCCTGGTCGCCCGTCGGAAGGTGTCCTGGCTGTTCGACCCGGAGAGCACCTTCACCGCCACGAACTCGGCGTCGATGTGCAGCCGGTCCGGGCGGCGGGCGAGATAGAAGACACCGTGGTTACCCGCGCCAAGAGGCCTGACGAAGCGGTAGTCGGCGATTCCGGCCCGGTCGGCCGCGAGGCGCGCATCAGGAATGTTCACGGCTGTCTGCTCTCCTGCTGGCTGCTGTCGGTGCTGCTGCTGTGGCTGTGCGTGCCGCCGGCGGTCGTGCCGCCGGCGGTCGATGCCGCGGTGCTGTCGCCGTCCCCGGCGCTGCTTGTGTCCCCGGCGTCCCGCGCGGCCATGGCCTGGACCCACTGGTCCATGTCGTCGCTTGCCTCGTTGGTGCCTGCCGCGACCGCGAGGTGCACATCGGTGTCACGCGCGGCGGGCCCGTCCGGTTCGCCCCCCACCAGGCCGCTCGCCGGGGCGACCACGATCGCTCCCGCCGGCTGCTTTCCTGCTCTGGCGGCGAGCCCGCGCTTGGTCAGGTCGGCCGCCAGCGAGGCGCACGGCCTGCCGGATGGCGTGAGGATGAGGTCGAACCCGCCGGCCACCGCCACCTGCGCGGCGACCTGCACGGCGGCATCTCCGTCTGCGCTGCGCACCCATCGGGCGACGGCAGCCGCGGGCGCGGGCGGCAGCGCGCGCAGGAAGTAGACGAGCTGGGCCGCGCCGTCCCGGCTGAGCGCCGCGCCATCCGCGATCCCCGGGCGGAGGACGACCGTGTCAGGCTCGGCGGCCGCCACGTAGCCGGGCAGCTCGGCCCTGACATCGTCGCTGAACCTGGACTGCACGGTCGCCGCGACGCCGTCAGGTCCGATCTCCGCGGCGAGATCCTTGAGCCTGGCCATCGTCTGGGTCATCTGCAGCAGCTCCCCGCCAAGACCCGCGCCGACCTCCAGCCTGCCGTCCGGACGGTGCGCGACCAGGTGCGAGAGCACGAGCTCGCTGTTCGGCCTGCTCGCCGCGAGCAGCGCCCCGACGTCGATCAGCGGGCCGGCCGTCGCCGGGTCATCGATCAGCACGAGTATCCGGTGCGCCGCCGCCTTGCCGAGCGCGGCCCGGTCCGCCTCGGCGATGTCACGTTCCATGATCCGGTTCGGGTAGATGACTTTCAGCAGCGGCCCGGCCATGCCGGTGGTGACGATGGCCATGACCACCATCAGCGTGAACAGGGACTTGTTCAGGATGCCGAGCTGGAGGCCGACGGTGAGGATCACGATCTCGGTCAGGCCGCGGGTGTTCATCAGCGCCGCGAGGGCGCCGGACTGCCGGTGCCTGACCCCGGTCAGGCGGGCGCCGTAGTAGGCGCCGCCGAACTTGCCCGCGACCGCGACCAGCATGATCAGCACGAGGTCGACCAGGCCGGACAGGCCGATCCCGCGCAGGTTCACGTTCAGCCCGGCGATCACGAAGAAGACCGGCAGCAGCACGAGGACGCTGACCTGTTCGAGCCGTTCCAGGATGGCCTCGCGCAGCGCCGGGACGTCCCTGGGCATCGCGATGCCGAAGATGAAGGCGCCGAAGATGAACTTCACGCCCATCCAGTCGGTCGCGTAGCTGGAGAGGAACACCAGGGCAAGCACCGCGGCCAGCACATTCGGCGTGAGCCTGCCCTGCCGCTGGTAGACATCGGCGAGCCTGCGCAGGGCCGGCCGGACCAGCCAGATCATCACTGCGGCATAGGCCGGCGCGAGCAGCAGCCTGAACTGGTTGTGGCCGGTGCTCGCGCCGGCGACCGCGATCACCACGGCGAGCAGGGCCCAGGCGAGCACGTCGTCGACGGAGGCAGCCGCGAGCGCCAGCCCGCCGACCCGCGTCCGGTGCAGGCCCCGGTCCGACAAGATGCGCGCGAGCACGGGGAATGCCGTGATCGACATGGCGGTGCCGAAGAACAGCACGAACGTGGTCGGGTTGTGCACGTGATACCGGTGCGCCAGCCACACCCCGAGGCCCGAGCCGAGGAGCAGCGGGACGACGATCGAGCCGATGGCCACCGCCGCCGCGACCCGCTCGCGGCCCTTGACGAGCCCCAGGTCGACCTCGTAGCCGACCACGAACATGAACAGGACCAGGCCGATATCGGCGAGCGCGGTAAGCGGCGGGATCAGCGTGGGCGGGAACAGCGTCGTCGTGATCTTCGTGCCCCAGATCGTCGGTCCGAGCAGGATGCCCGCGACGATCTCGCCGAGCACCGGCGGCTGCCCGATCCGCTTGGCGGCCATCCCGAGCAGTCGCGCCAGGATGATGATCAGCGCGAGGTCGGCCAGCAGCAGCTGGACGTCGGAGTCAGGCATCGCCCGCCTGTCCCCCCGGCTTGGCCAAGCCTGGCATGTGCACGCTCACCGGCCGCGATGGGACTCGTAACGGAACCCGCGACCGCCCAGGTCGACCTGGCTGCCGGTGGCAAGCACGACCGGGACCTGCGGCGCGAGCGGCTGGTCGGCCGGCTGGCTCGGTAGCAGCACCCGGGTCCCGTTCGCCGATCCCAGGTCCGTCACCAGCACCCGCCAGCCGTCGAGCTGAATCCTGGCGTGCACCCGCGACACGATGCCGGACTCGTCCGACACCCGCAGCGGCCTGGCGTTGCCCGCCGCGACCGAGGAGTCCAGGCCAGGTTCCCTGCCCACCACGTAGTCGCTGTCGAGCTGGAACACCGCCCCGTCGTCGAGCAGCAGCACGCCGAGCGGCGGCCTCTCGCCGGGCCTTGGCACGAGCGTCTGCTGGTTCATGGAGATGCCGCAGATTGCGCAGAAGAGCGCATCAGGGTCGTCGAAGTGCCCGTTCTTGCAGTACACCCCCTGGATGATCGGCCCGGCCGAGACGTAGCTGCTCGTGCCGGGCGGCAGGTCCCTTATCTTTGCCAGCGGCTGACGAGCGCGCTGCTCGACGCCGCTTGCCGAGCCGGCGTCGAGCAGCAGCACCGCCTCGAACGGCTCGGCGGGCTGGTACGGCTGCCCGGCTCCGGCCTGCTGGGCGGACTCGACCGGCTCCGGCGGGGCGGTGACCTCCCGCTCCAGGTCCTCGGCCGCGGATGCGCCGGCTCCGCTCGAGGGCAGGTCGCCCTGCGCGAGAGGCGGGGCCTGCCCGGCGGGCTGGCCGGGCGGCGCCCACAGGTCGGTGGCCTGGCGCCGCGGCGCGTCCGGCGGGCCGGCCACCGGCGTGTCGGGCGAGACCCACGCGGCCGTCGGCTCGAACGACGCGCCCGGCGACGATGTCTCCGGCGCGCGCGACAGCTCGGCCGGGGCCTCGGCTCGCACGGCCTCGGCTCGCGCGGACTCGGCTCGCGCGGACTCGGCTCGCGCGGACTCGGCTCGCGCGGGCTCCGCTGCGGCCGGCTGCGGCGCACCGGCCGACTCGGGTCCTGCGCCTGCCCCTCCGGCCAGGTCGGGCTCCCCGCTCGCACCGCCGGCCGGCTCGGGCTCTGCGCTGTCCTGCTCCGGGATCTGCGCGACCGGCACGCCGGCCAGCCTCGCCTCGGCGGCTCGCGTCTGGGCCGGCGCCGCCTTGGGCCCGCGGAGTTTGCCCAGGCGCACCGCTCCGCCGCCCGCGGCGCCCGGCACGCCGCCGGCGCCCTGCCCGGTGTCGGTGCCCAGGCCGCCGCCGGCCGCCCCTGCCTGGTAGTAGCTCAGGCCGCCCGCCCGCACGGTGCCGGCATCCAGCCTGGAGAACCGGTCGGTGCTCGCGGCACCGTTGTCGTCCGGGGTGAGCCCGCCCCTGACCCCGCTGACCGGTGAGCGCAGCGCGCAGCGCAGCAGCAGCCGCGGATGGCCCGCCTCGACCCGGACGGTGCCTTCCGTGGTGCTGAGGTCGGCCCACGCGCCGCCGCTGACGGCGACGGCCAGGCCGGACCCGGCCGGGCCGAACGCGAGTACCGACGGTGCGCCCTCTTCCGCGTCCAGCGCATCGGCGATCGCGCCGGTGAACTGCCTCCCGTCGCCGCGCTCAGCGGCGATCTGCTCAAGCAGGTCAAGCAGGTTGTCGGCGGTCTGGCTCTCCTCCAGGCTGCAGAGCAGGATCAGGTCGCCGTGCCTGGCCAGAACTCCGTCGCCCGGAACGGGGAACAGGCCGGGCGCGTGCTCGCCCACGCCATGCTCGGTCACACCAGTCTCCCGCCATGAAAGCGCCACCGGATGAACGGAACGCGCATCGGACCGTTGGCTACCAGCCACACTGCCAGCCAGACCAGGCCGAAGTCGATGACGAACGCCGCGCCTGGCACGGTTCCGCTGATGCCCGGTATCGCGCCGGCCTGGAGCAGCAGCCAGACGAGCAGCCCTTCCGGAATCGCCGTGACCAGGCCGAAGAGCGTCGGCCAGTCCTTCTCCCAGCGCCATTGCATGACGAAGTGGTACACCAACTCCCAGCCGACGCCCAGCACGGCCACCGCGGCGAGGATCACGAAGGTGTCCTGGTACACCACGGAGAGCGGAGCGGGTATCGACAGCAGCGGGCCGATGATGAGGGTCACGAGCCCGCCGACCACGGCGAGCAGCACCAGCCGGGTCTGGATCCGACCACCCAGGGTGGGTAGCACCTTCTGCCTCCTGTTTGACCTGATGTCCGCCGCGACGCGACCGTGGCCCCGGGCACGAGGCGCGGGGCTGGGGCCCGCGGCGGGCCTGGCTAGGGCTGCTTGTTACGTGCCCACCTGAGCCACTGCTGTATCGAGCGGAATGTACCGATCCGGCGGCAGAATCCGCGTCGCGCGAGATCGTCGGCGATCTCCTGCGCCGCTACCTGAAGTCCCAGGAAGGTATCCACGCCGGGAAAGTACCCGCCCAGGGTCGTGGCGCCCGAGGCGTACATGACGCCAGGACCGCTGCCGGCCCCGCGCAGCTCGAAGGTACGCTCGACGTCCAGCCTGCCCACCGGGTTGCGTCCGGCGCCGGAGTGCTCGAGCAGGTCGGCCAGCACCCGGTGCTCGGCGATGTCGGCCTCCAGCCCGGTGCAGTCGATCACGAAGTCCGCGGCGACCTCGACCATGCCTGCCTGCGTCTTGACCACGCTGACGATCTTGCCCTGGTCGAGGCGCATCTGCTCGACCGTGCCCGCCATCGTGCGGTACCAGCCCGCCTCCCGGCCCTCCGTCATCTGCGCCTGCCAGCGCCGCCGGTACGGCGTGTTGGTCCCGCCCATCAGCTTGTAGGCCGCGGCCCGGTCCTCGCCTTCCAGCCGGCGCATCCTCGCCTTCAGCTGGCCGCCCCAGACCGACTTCGGATAGTTGAAGCCCTGGTAGGCGAAACCGTGGGCGCCCTTACGCCGGTTCCACGCGTTGGGCCCGTGCGAGCTCGTGATGTACGTGCGGAACAGGTGCACGATCTCGGTGGACAGGCCGTGCTTCGCCCGGTCGTCCATCAGGCGCGCCAGCACCCGGGACGCGACGATGCCGCCGCCGCGCAGCATCACGACAAGGTGCTTGGTCCGCGCGGCCTCGTAGACGTGCTCGTGCTCCTCGTACGCGCTGACCACATGGTGGAAGTCCTGGTGCGCGGTGCGGAACTCCTGCAGCTCGGGCAGGAAGCGCAGCCCGGGGTAGCCCACGGCCAGGTGCACGAACTCGGCCCGGTAGGCGAGCCGTTTCGTCGGCGTCGAGCCCACCATCGGGGTCAAGATGACGAAGTACCCGCCGCCCTGGCGCTTGCGCACCATCCTGACCTGGCCCTTGACCAGCATCTGGGACCAGCCGATCCGCTTGCTCTCGCGCTCGAGCCCGGCGAACACCCGTCCCGCCTTCGGCGTGTAGTAGTCGGCCCCGATCGGCTCGATCAGCACCTGCCACAACGGCGCGAACGTGCGCTCGGACATGGCCTCGGCCAGGGCGTAGGAGGGGAATCCCCAGATGTTGTCCGGCCTGGACGCCGAGTCCGACCTGATCCGCTCGGGCTTGGGTATCTGCGAGACCCTGGTCAGGTACTCGTAGGTCTGCCAGGCGAAGTCGAGGTTGGTCAGGACCGCGATCCGGTCCGCGGCGACGCCGGCGATCCTGAGGTAGTCGACGGTGACGAACGAGCCGATCCCGCCGCCGATGCTGACAAGGGGCACATCCATCACCGGGATCCCGGCGGCCTGGAGCATCTCGTCGGTCCACTGATCGGATCTGAGCAGGTCGTCGGTCAGGTCCCCGGAGCCGACCGCCGCGCCTGGCCCGGCGCCCGCTCCCGCCGGCGCGTCGCCCGTGGCCGGCCGCCCGCGCTGCACCGTCTCCGGCTGTGCCGTTTCTGGCTGGGTCGGCGTCGCTGCTGCCCGGGCCACACCGGTCGGCTGATCGGTCACGTTCCTGCTCCGATTCGTGCATGTCCGCGGGACTTAAGGCCAGTATGTCGACAGATAGGACTGCGCGCATGGTCCGCAGGTTGCAGCCCGTCATCGGCCAATCACCTGAGAGTGTGGCATGGGACGTAGGAGCCGACAAGACGCCCCGCCATTACCGGTTTCACCGCCGTCACTGAGCAGGACAGAAGCCGCGAATCACCGTTTCGAGCCGGGCCCGTAACCGAAGGCGACCCATACTTGCCCCCTGGCGAATGGCATCCGGCGGCCGTCGGGCAGCGTGAACGTGGTGCCGCCGCCGGCTCCGGGACGCGACCAGTGCACGTGGTACGCGCGGCCGTCGCGCAGCACGACCGCGTTGCCGCTGCCGACCGTGCGGGCGTACGGGGGCCTGATCCCGAGTTCGAGGAAACCGGAGGTCCTCACCTTGACGTTCTGCACGACTACAGTCCTGCCGCCGAGTTGGCCGCCCTCGGCGGCCTCGGCCCGGCTGCCGTCCATCCACACCCGCCAGCGGTGCTGCGCGGCTGACCACCGGAAGCTGAAGGCCGCCGACTGGTACGCCACGTTGTAGACGCTCGTCGGGGTGCCGCCTGGCGGAGGCGGCCCGAACCTGAACCCGATGTCCCTCGCCTTGCTGGCGCCCGTCGCCTCGGCGAGCAGCCGGCTGGTTCTGGCGTAGAGGTTGTACGGCGCGATCCGGTGCGGGTCGCGGAAGTAGCCGCCGGCTCTCCCGTCGTACAGGTCGACGATCCTGGCGTGTTCGACCACCGGCAGCAGCCGCGGCTGCGCGCCGGAGAAGGCGAACGCGGGTTTGCCGAACTGCCGCAGCAGCTCGATGTCCTCCTCGCGCGAGCTGCGCACCGGGCCGACGACCGGCGGTACGTGCGACGAGAACACCGCCATGATCCGGCTCAGCCCGCCCTCCACCGGCAGCAGGTACACGATGTCGGCCTTGCTCAGGCCGGTCGGCGGCCTCGCCTGGGGGACGTTGTCGATCTTGAAGATCAGCTCGCGGCGCAGCGCGGAGACCCGCTCGCCGGTGAACGGGGAGAACAGCGGCCCGCCCGCCGCGCTCCCCGGCCCCGACGCTGAGTCCTTGCCCCCGCTGTTGCCGGTCAGCAGAAAGAACCCGCCGACCAGAATCGCCAACGCAACCGCGGAACTGACCGCCGCCAGCAGCGCCCTCCGGCTGATCCGCACTGGACACCACCTTCCGACCGGAGGGTATCACCGCAGGCAGGCGGCCCAGTGGAGCCGGAATCCGGTCGTCGCAGAGCACCTCGGCCCGTTGCGACGCGGCAGCCGAGACATGTCACTAGCTGCGGCTGCGCAAAGCTCACAATCCGGGCAGCGAACTGACGCCACGTAATGATATGTCGTTCAGCGCCGCTCGCCGCGCCGCCGGGAGAGGGCGGCGCAATGGTATTCTACTGGC
>Ga0137386_10002595_pt1 | contig 11655 bp, 10 predicted proteins | sample SagtaG_4_FD_104910 | JGI IMG/M metagenome (GOLD analysis project Ga0137386, IMG submission 104910) | Vadose zone soil microbial communities from Sagehorn Ranch, Mendocino, California, USA - Sage2_R_100_16 metaG | ecosystem: Environmental > Terrestrial > Soil > Vadose zone | place: USA... | reverse complement strand
CGGGCGGATGACCCGCGCGAGCGGAGCGAGCGCCGGCTAGCTCGGCCCGATCCGGTGCGCCACGATCCGCGCGGACAGCGAGACCATCGGCAGGCCGCCGCCGGGGTGGACGGAGCCGCCGACGAGGTACAGGCCGCGGACCGGGCCGGTGTTGGACGGGCGGAGCAGGCGGTGGGCGGCCGTCCCGTAGATGGCGCCGCCGGGGGCGCGGGTCGTCGCGGCGAGGTCGGCAGGGGTACGCACCTCGCGGAACAGCACCCGGTCGCGGACGTCGACCCCGCGCCGGGCCAGGGTGGCGAGCACCTGGTCGGCGTAGCGGTCGGCCCGGCCCGGTGCGGTCCAGTCAACGGTCGGGTGCGGGGGCGCGTTGACCAGGACGAACCACGCCTCGTACCCGTCCGGCCGCACCGCCGGGTCGTCGGCGACGGTGACGAGGACCGTCGGATCCGGTACGGGTACCCGGTCCCGGAAGATGGCGTCGAATTCGGCGTTGTGGTCGGGCGGGAAGAAGACGGTGTGGTGGGCGAGTCCCTCGGTACGCCCGCGGACACCGAGCAGCAGCACGAACCCGGCGAGGCTGCGGTCGGCGAGTGCCGCCGCCCGCTCGGGCGTGGGTAGCAGGTCCCGGTAGACCGCCAGCGCATCGGCGTTGGCGACGACGACGTCAGCGGGCACGGCTTCGTTGCCGGCGAGGCGGACGCCCGTGACCGTGCCACCGGCCGTGTCGATGCGCTCCACCGACACTCCGGTGTGGACGGTCACGCCGGCCGCGGCGCACCACGCCGTCAGCGCGTCGGCGAGGGTACCCATGCCGCCAGGCAGGTACCAGCCGCCGAAGGCCAGTTCGGCGTACGGGATCGCGACCAGCGCCGCCGGTGCCCGCCGCGGGTCGGTACCGGCGTAGGTCGCGTAGCGGTCGAGCAGCATCCGCAGCCGATGGTCGGAGAAGCGGTGGCTGACCGACCGCAGCGAGCGACCCGGCGCGATCGCGGCCAGATCGCCCAGCCGCCACGCCAACCGGAGCAGGTCCCGCGGACCGTCCACTGTGGACGTGAGGATGTCGCGCCAGGACGCCTCCCACGCGCGGGCCGCCCGGCGCCACAGCCGCCCCCACTCCGCGGCGCTGCGCGCACCGAGAGCGGCGTCGATCCGTGCGGTGAACGCCTCGTGGTCCGCGCAGGAATCCAGCGTGGTGCCGTCGGGGAAGACGTGGCGCACGATCGGATCCAGCGGTACCGGGTGCAGGTCGAGGTCGTCGAAGACCTGGGGCAACGTGAGCAGGCCGGGTCCGGTGTCGAACCGGAAGGTACCGGCCGGCGTGCGCCGCTCGTACCGGCCCAGCTTGCCGCCGACCACCTCCGCCTGCTCGAAGACGGTGACGTGGTGCCCGGCGGCGGCCAGGCGCGCCGCGACCGACAGCCCGCCGACCCCGGCCCCGATCACCACCACCCCGCTCATACCGGGCGTCCCTTCCAGGTGATCCGGTGCCGGTGCACGTACGACCGGACGACCAGGTAGGCGAGGATCCCGATGGACACCGGGTGGAGCAGGCAGTCCGGCACGATCCGGCTCCGGCCGACCCGGGCCGCGATCACCCGGCCTGATAGGCCAAGCAGGAGAGCGGCCGCGGCCGGCCACGGGGCAACGGGGAGAAGGGCCAGCGGTACCAGGTACCAGAGCAGGAGCAGGACCACCACGGGGGCCGCACCGGACGCCCACAGTGATTTGGCGTAGCCGTCGCGCAGTTCCGGCCAGGAGCCGTACATCCGGCAGGAGGCGAGGCGCGAACCGTCGGCCAGCGCGATCCGGCCGCCGGCGCGCTTGACGGCCCGGGCCAGCTCGACGTCATCCAGGACCCTGTCGCGTACCGCGGCGTGGCCGCCGGCGCGCCGGTAGCCGGCCCGGTCGAGCACCAGGAACTGGCCCCCCGCGGCGGCCAGCGACGGCCGCCGCGACCGTTCCATCAGCCGCAGCGGCAGGAAGGTCAGCCAGGACCAGGGCAGTAGCGGCTGGACCAGCCGCTCGCTCCAGGTCTGCGCGATCAGCCGGGGGTACGGGGAGACCAGGTCGAACCCGGCGAGCAGCCCGACGGCAGCGGCCACCGCGTCGGGCGCGAGGACGGTGTCCGCATCGACGAACACGAGCACCTCACCCGCGGCGAGTTCGGCGAGCTGGTGGCAGGCGTACGGCTTGCCCAACCAGCCGGGCGGCGGCGGCGCGCCGGTCACCAGCCGCACCCGGTCCCCGGCGACCGCCCGTACCACGTCCGCGGTGCCGTCGCGCGAACCGTCGTCCAGCACCACGATCTCCAGCCGCGGCACGCCCCGCTGCGCCAGCAGCGCGCGCAGGCACGGCGCCACCCGGTGCGCCTCGTCCCGCAGCGGCAGCAGGACCGACACCACAATGTCCACAGTGGACGGGGTCGGGGACGGGCGGCGCAGCAGCAGCGCGTTGACCGCGGTGTGCGCGGTGAGCAGCCCGACCGATACGGTCACCAACCAGAGCGCCATGCCACCGCCAGGGGAACCGCCACGAGGCCCATGCCCAGCGCGCCCCACGCCGCCGATGCCGGCAGGTGCAGGAAGGCCGCGTGGGCGAGCACGGAGGAGCCGTACATCCACAGGTACAGCGCGAGCATCGGGGCGTCGGCGCGGCGGTCGGGGGCCAGCCGGGCGAGCGGGATCATCAACAGCGTCGCCACGACCAGCCAGCCGACGTAGTTGGTCAGCGGGACACCGGGTACGCCGGGCAGCGCCGGGTGCGGGTGGCTCCAGTGCCAGTACCCCTCGGCCACCATCTGCGGGTCGAGGAACAGGTCCCAGGCGGCCAGGCCGAGACCGGCCAGCGCCACCCGGGCCGCGGCGCGCCGGGCCAGCACCCCGGCCGCGAGCCAGGAGGGCCACGCCATCCAGGTCCACGCCAGCGGGATCACTACCGGTACCCCGAGCAGGCGCGGCCCGAGTGCGCCGCTGTACTGGTACCGGCCGAACGGGAAGCCGGTATGGACGCCGAGTACCTCGACGATCACGCCGCCGATCGTCGTGCTGGCGACGAGCGCCCCGGCGACCCGCTTTCCCCGGGTCGCGGCCGCGTGTCCGACCGAGACCGCGAAGCCCAGAAGCGCCGTCGCGACCACGAGGGACGCCCGGTGGTGCGCGAGCGGGTAGCCGATCTGCGTGAGTACCAGGGCGCCGAGCGGCAGCCAGATCACAACGGCAGGGTACGGCCGAGGATCGCGAAGGCCCGGCCGTCGCCGGGGAAGTGGAAGTCGCGCAGCACGTCGACGAAGCCGAAGCGGCGGTACAGCCGCCAGGCGCGCGAGCGCTGCTCGTCGGCCTCGGGGGTGGACAGCAGCGTGGTCTTCCCGGTGGCCATGGTGAGCAGGGCGCGCAGCTGAGCGGTACCGAGACGGTGGCCCTGGGCGTTCGGGTGCACGTGCAGCTCGACGACCTCGAAGCAGTCCGCGAGCCAGGTCTTGCGCGCCGGCCGGGTCAGCGCGGCCCACACCTGGTCGTGCCACCACTGGCCGGTACCGGAGGTGTACCCGTAGCCGAAGCCGAGCAGCGTCCCGGTCGGATCCAGGGTCGCCACCGCCCGGAACCCGCGACGCCGCACGTGTGCCGCGATGTACCCGCGCCGGGCCTCCAGCAGGTCCGGCGGGTACCTCATCGCCTGCCCGTACACGCTGATCACGTCGTCCAGTCGCCGGGTGAGGTCGTCGGGCGTCCACGCCACGAGCCTCATTCCGGCTGCCGCGTCCGGTCGACCCACCCGATCACCTCGGTATCCCCACGGACATCCACCACCGCGAAGCGCGCGAAGAGCTCCTCGGCGTACCACTTCGCGGTGGCCGTACGCGCGATCGCCCGTCGGTGCTCCGGGTGACGGTACGCGAACCCTACGAGGTCCGGGGTGCTTCGCCACACGCTCACCGTGCCCTGCCAACCCAGCGGCGCCTCGCCGAACCCGAAGGCGGTCAGCAGACCCGGCGATCCGGCGAGGCTGTCGGCCGCCCGGCCCATCGCGCGCCAGAACACGAGCGCCTTCGCCGGGCGCAGCCGGGCCCTGGTCAACGCGAGCACCGGCCCGGTACCGGCCGGTCCCGGGCCGGGTTCGAACGGCGCGCGGCCGGCCCAGGTACCCCGGCTGGACAGCGGGCGCAGGTCGAGCCGGCAGCCGGCCACGGCGATCCGGTCCCACCGGGGGAAGGCCGGCGGTGCCTCGGCGACGGTCAGCGCGGCCCAGCGGGTCGGGTCGGCGTGGCTCGGACCGAACTCCCGGGCGGTGCCGAGCAGCTTCGCGAACCGCACGCCCGGCGCCCGGCGCACCCGGCGGGGCTCGGCGGCCATCCGCCACAACGCCGCCGGTACCCGGCTCGGCGGCACCCGCCAGACATGCAGGCTGACGGTCACGCGACCGCGGCCGGGCTTCCTGCGGTGAGCCGGACGAGCTCCGCGTAGGTGGTCGGGAAGACCGCGTGCGGGATCCCGCCGGCCGCCCAGATCTCGGCGTACCCGGCGAGCGCCGTGTCGACGAGGGTGTGCAGCGGTTTGGGATGGCCGAGCGGTGCCACCCCGCCAATCGGCTGGCCGGTGTGTTCGCGCACGAAGTCCGGCTTCGCCCGGGTCAGCGCGGTCACGCCGAGAAGCGCGGCGACCTTCGCGGTGTCGACCCGGTGCGCGCCGGACGTCATGACCAGCAACGGCTGGCCGTCGGCGGCGAAGACGAGCGAGTTGGCGATCTGGCCGACCTGGACGCCCAGGGCGGCGGCCGCCGCGGCGGCGGTGGTGACCGCGTCCGGCAGCATGCGCACCCGGCTCGGCCGTCCGGTGCCGTCCCGCGCGTCGGCCGAGTCCAGCGCGTCCTGGACGGTGCTGACGTTGGGGTGCATGTCCCCACGGTACGGTGCCCGGCGCGCCGATCCGGATCGGGCGTTGCGGTCTTGTCGTACCCGGGGTTTACTCTAGTAGTGGTTCGAACGGCTGTTCGAATCGATCGGGAGACGCGATTCGCGGCGCGCCTCCCGAGGCTAGGCCATGGCGGCCCTGTCGTGGCCGAGCAGGGGACCGGATTTTCGCGGGTCCGGAACCCGGGGCGGGGTGTCCGCCCACCGCCCCCGACCCCCGGGCGGTGGGCGGACGCCAGCCAGCCGGGCGTGGCGTGGGGAAGCTCCACGTCCGGCTGGCACCGCCCGACCAGTGCCCGTCGACCCGTCAGGAGACAGCATGCACACCCCGAGCACAGCGGGAGCCCTGCGGCCGGTGGCGATGGCCGACAAGCCGCTGATCCCGGCCCACGCGCTGCCCCACCGCACCCCGGCCGAGCTGCTCGCCCTGGCTCGCCATGGCCTGGCCGAGGCCGAGGAGCAGCGGGTCGACGGCCTTCGGTACGCCACCGCGCACCTCGCCGCGCTGCGTGCCGCCGCGGCGGTGCTGGCCGCCCGGGCCCGCCCCGCACCTGGCCGGCGTGGCCGGCTGACCAGCGTCTGGGTCCTGTTGACCCTGGTGGCCCCCGAGTTGAGCGAGTGGGCGGAGTACTTCGCCGCCAGCGCGGCCAAGCGGGCCGCGGCCGAGGCGGGCATCCCCCGGGTGGTCAGCCCGCGACAGGCGGACGACCTGGTGCGCGCGGCGGAGTCGTTCATCTCCGTCGTCGAGCTCGCGCTGGGCCTGGCCCACCCGTCCCTGCTCGACGAACTCGTCGCCTGAGGCAGGCGGGGCACGAGGGGGCGTGCGCCGTGGCCCAGATCCTGACGCTGAAACGCCGCACCGTTTCGACCGGCGGGCTTTCCGAACTCGTGCGGTCGCACGGGTTGACCGGGCTGGTCCGGCCGGCCAGCGCGCACGTCCTGCGATCGGACGGGGTCGGCGAGCGGATCCTGCCGGTACTGCCCGAGCTGCGCGGGCTGTTTCCGGCCGGAGGACTGCGCCGGGGCTCGACGGTGGCGGTCGCGCTCCGGGGACCTGGCCCCTTCGGTGCCACCTCGGTCCTGCTGGCGCTGCTCGCCGCGGCGTCGGCGGCCGGCTCGTGGTGCGCCGTGGTGGGGATGCCGTCTCTCGGGCTGGTGGCCGCCGCCGAACTCGGGATCGCGCTGGAGCGGCTGGCGCTGGTACCCGACCCGGGGCCGGAGTGGCCGTCCGTGGTCGCCGCGCTGCTCGACGGTATCGACGTGGTGGTCGCCGCGCCGCCCGGCCCGGTACCGGCCACCCTGGCCAGCCGGCTGGCCGCCCGCGCCCGGCAGCGGGGCAGCGTGCTCGTCGGGTACGGCCAGTGGACCGGTGCCGACCTGGTACTGGAGACGGCCGGCGGCGGCTGGTCCGGACTCGACCAGGGCCGCGGCCGCCTCTCCCGCCGCGCACTGGTCGTCTCCCGGCACGGTCGGGGAGCGGCGGCCCGGCCCCGCGAGGCGACCGTCTGGATCCCCCGCGACCCCGCGACACCGCCGGTCGAGAGCGCTCCGCTGCTGGAGGCGACAGCGTGAGCGGAGCGAGGCGCGGCGGCGTCTGGACTGAGGAGCGAAGCGACGAGGGAAGACGGCGCACCAAAGCGCCTCGCGGAGCGAACCAGGAGATGCAGTGACTCGGATGATGGTGGTCTGGTGTCCGGACTGGCCGGTTGCGGCGGCCGGGCTGATCGAGGGCGTGTCCGTCCACGAGCCGGTCGCCGTCCTGGCCGCCAACCGGGTGGTCGCGTGCTCGCCGGCGGCGCGGGTCGAGGGGGTACGCCGGGGGCTGCGCAAGCGCGAGGCGCAGAGCCGGTGCCCTCGGCTCGTCGTCCTGGAACACGATGAGGCGCGCGACGCCCGGGCGTTCGAGCCGGTGGTCGCCGCGGTCGAGGAGCTCGCTCCGGGGGTCGAGGTGGTCCGCCCTGGCGCCTGTGCGCTGGCCGCCCGCGGGCCCAGCCGGTACTTCGGCTCCGAGGCGGCGGCCGCCGAGCGCATCGTGGAACACATCGCGCAGGCCTGCGTGGTGGAGGCCCAGATCGGGGTCGCCGACGGGGTGTTCGCGGCCGGGCTGGCGGCCCGGACCGGCCGGCTCGTGGAGCCCGGGGGGACGCCCGCCTTCCTCGACGGGATCGACATCGCGGCACTGGACCGTCCCGAGTTGGTGGACCTGCTGCGCCGGCTCGGTGTGGGTACCCTCGGCGGGTTCGCGGCGCTGCCGGCCGCGGACGTCCTCGGGCGGTTCGGCCTGGACGCCGCGCTGGCCCACCGGCTGGCCGCCGGCCGGGACGAGCGCCCGCTCGCCGCCCGCCGGCCACCGCCCGACCTGGACGTCGGGCAGACGTTCGACGAGCCGCTGGACCGGGTCGATGCGGCCGCGTTCGCCGCCCGGCAGCTGGCGGAACGGCTGCACGAGCGGCTGGCCGGGCACGGACTGGCCTGCACCCGCCTCGGCATCGCCGCGGTCACCGAACACGGCGCCGAGCTGTACCGCACCTGGCGGCATGACGGGCTGCTCACCGCCGCGGGGATCGCCGACCGGGTGCGCTGGCAGTTGGACGGGTGGCTGGCGCGCAACCGCGCAGCTTGTCGGAGCGGCTACCAGCCAGCGCTCGTCAGCGAGCGCCGGCCGGGTGCGATCGTCCGGCTGCGGCTCTACCCCGACGGCGTGGTCGAGTACGCCGGGTTCCAGCTCCGCCTGTGGGGTGACGCGGGGGAGGAGCGCGACCGGGCGCACCGGGCGCTGACCCGGGTGCAGGGCATGCTCGGGCCGGACGCGGTGGTCACCGCGGCCCTCGTCGGCGGGCGGGATCCCGGCGACCGGATCCGGCTGGTGCCGTGGGGCGACGAGCGGCCCGAGCCCGCCCGGGAGCCCTGGCCGGGGCAGCTGCACGAGCCGGCGCCGGCAAGCGTGCCGCGCGAGCCGCTGCCGGTCGACGTGTTCGACGAGACCGGGGCGCCGCTCGGGGTGACCGCCCGGCTGGCGGTCACCGGGACTCCCGCCGGGCTGGTGTTCGCCGGGCCACCCGGCCGCCGCGCGGCCGCGGTGGTGGAACAGATCACCGGGTGGGCCGGGCCGTGGCCGGTCGACGAGCGCTGGTGGGCGCCGGACGAGGTGAGCCGGCGGGTGCGCTTCCAGGTCTGCCTGGCCGACGGGCGGGCCCTGCTGCTCACCCTGGAGTCCGGTCTCTGGTCGGCGACGGGGGTGTACGACTGATGGCGTGGGAAGCCTCTGATCTGCCGTGGTCGGAGTTCGAGCGCCGGCTCTCCGGTACCGCGCCGCTGGTGGTCGACCCGGTCACGATCGAGTACGGCGACGGTTCGGACGCGCCGCCGTGGGTGCGTAGCCGGCCCCGCTACGAGCCGCCGCCGGCACCCGCCCCGCGACCGTCCACAGTGGACTATGCGGAGCTGCACTGCCACACCAACTTCAGCTTCCTCGACGGTGCCAGCCAGCCCGAGGAGCTGGCCGAGGAGGCTCACCAGCTGGGCCTGACCGGGCTGGCCGTCACCGACCACGACGGGTTCTACGGGGTGGTCCGGTTCTCCGGCGCCGCCCGGGAACTGGGCCTGCCGACCATCTTCGGCGCCGAGCTGTCCCTGGACCTGCCCGGACCGCAGAACGGCGAACCCGACCCGGTCGGCCGGCACCTGCTGGTCCTCGCCCGCGGGCCGGAGGGGTACGGCCGGCTGTCCCGGGTCATCTCCCTGGCGCAGATAGCGGGCCAGGAAAAGGGCCGGCCCGTCTACGACCTCGACGAGGTCGCCGCCGACCTGGGCGGCCACGTGCTCGTCCTCACCGGCTGCCGCAAGGGCCACGTGCCCGCCGCGCTGGCCGCCGGAGGCGACGGGATCCGCGAGCTGGACCGGCTCGTCACGCTGTTCGGGGGGGACAGCGTGGCGGTCGAGCTGACCCAGCACGGGTACCCCGACGACGACGAGCGCAACGATGCCCTGGCCGGGCTGGCGCGGCGGTACCGGCTGCCGGTGGTGGCCACCGGCAACGTGCACTACGCCAGGCCCGGCGGGCACCGGTTGGCAACCGCGTTGGCCGCCGTCCGGGCGCGACGCAGCCTGGACGAGCTGGACGGTTGGCTGCCCGCCGCCGGAGCCGCCCATCTGCGCAGCGGTGACGAGATGGCGGCCCGGTTCGCCGCGTACCCGTGTGCCGTCGCGCGGGCCGCCGCCATCGGCGCCGAGCTGGCCTTCGACCTGCACCTGGTCGCTCCCCAGCTACCGGCCTGCGAGGTCGGCGCGGGGCACACCGAGATGAGCTGGCTGCGCCACCTGACCTTCCAGGGGGCGCTGCGCCGCTACGGCACCCGCGCGGCCCGTCCGGACGCGTACCGCCAGCTCGACCACGAACTGAACATGATCGAGAAGCTCGGCTTCCCCGGGTACTTCCTGATCGTCCACGACATCGTGGAGTTCTGCCGCAAGAACAACATCTACTGCCAGGGCCGGGGCTCCGCGGCCAACTCGGCGGTCTGCTACGCCCTGGGCATCACCAACGTCGACGCGGTCGAGTGGGACCTGCTGTTCGAGCGGTTCCTCGCGCCCGAGCGCGACGGGCTGCCCGACATCGACCTGGACATCGAGTCCGACCGCCGGGAGGAGGCCATCCAGCACGTCTACCGCAAGTACAACCGGCAGCGCACCGCCCAGGTGGCCAACGTCATCTCGTACCGGCCGCGCTCGGCGGTCCGCGACATGGCCAAGGCGTTCGGGTTCTCGCCCGGGCAGCAGGACGCCTGGAGCAAGCAGATCGACCGCTGGGGCTCGTCGGCGGTAGCCGATATCGACGACATTCCCGCGCCTGTTGTCGAGTACGCGAACCTTCTGCAGACCTTCCCCCGACACCTCGGCATCCACTCCGGTGGCATGGTGATCTGCGACCGGCCGGTCATCGAGGTCTGCCCGGTGGAGTGGGCGCGGATGGAGAACCGCAGCGTCCTGCAATGGGACAAGGACGACTGCGCGGACGCCGGACTGGTCAAGTTCGACCTGCTCGGGCTCGGCATGCTGTCCGCGCTGCACTACGCGTTCGACATGATCGAGTCGGAGCTGGACCTTTCCCGGATGCCGCTTTCCGACCCGGAGGTCTACGAGATGCTCTGCCGGGCCGACTCGGTGGGCGTTTTCCAGGTCGAGTCCCGGGCGCAGATGGCCACCCTGCCCCGGTTGCGGCCGCGCAAGTTCTACGACCTGGTCGTCGAGGTCGCGCTGATCCGGCCGGGCCCGATCCAGGGCGGCTCGGTACACCCCTACATCCGCCGGGCGCGCGGCCGGGAGGAGCCGAAGGTCCCGCATCCGCTGATGGAGAACGCCCTGAAGAAAACCCTGGGGGTACCGCTGTTCCAGGAGCAGCTCATGCAGCTCGCGATCGACGTGGCCGGCTTCGACGCCAACGAGGCCGACCAGCTGCGCCGGGCGATGAGCGCCAAGCGCTCGATGGAGCGGATGAACAAGCTGCGCGAGCGGCTCTACGCCGGGATGGCCGAGCGCGGCATCACCGGCCCGGTGGCCGACGACATCTACCTGAAGCTGTCCTCCTTCGCCAACTTCGGCTTCCCGGAGAGCCACGCGATGAGCTTCGCCTACCTGGTGTTCGCCTCGGCCTGGCTCAAGCGGTACCACCCGGCGGCGTTCTGCGCGGCACTGCTCAACGCGCAGCCGATGGGCTTCTACTCGCCGCAGACGCTGGTCGACGACGCGCGCCGGCACGGGGTACGGGTCCTGCGCCCGGACATCAACGCCAGCGACGCCAAGGCCGTCCTGGAGAAGGGCGACCGGCAACGTGCCGAGCCCGGGGAGCCGCCGGAGGGGTGGGGCCGGGGCGGGCCGGCCGTCCGGCTGGGACTGTCCGGGGTACGGACGGTCGGCGACGACGTCGCGAAGCGGATCGAGGAGGAGCGGCGCGCCCACGGACCGTACCGGGACATGGTGGACCTGGCCCGCCGGGCCGGCCTGTCCGCCACCCACCTGGAGGCGTTCGCCACCGCCGACGCGTTCGCCTGTTTCGGCCTGTCCCGCCGCGCGGCCCTGTGGGCGGCCGGCGCCGCCGCGCACGAGCAGGAGGGGCGGCTGCCCGGTACGGTCACCGGCGTCACCGCGCCGGCGCTGCCCGGCATGACCGCAGTAGACGAGCTGGTCGCCGACGTGTGGGCCACCGGCCTTTCCCCGGATACCCACCCGGCCGAGTTCGCGCGCGCCCACCTGGACAGCCTGGGCGCGCTGCGGGTCGCGGCGCTTGCGGAGGTACCGGACAAGACGCGCGTCCTGGTCGGTGGAATTGTCACCCATCGTCAGCGTCCGGGTACGGCAGGTGGTATCACCTTCATCAATCTGGAGGATGAGACCGGCATGCTCAACGTCACCTGCTCGCCCGGCCTGTGGCTGCGCTATCGGAAGGTCGCGCGGCTGAGCAACGCGCTGCTGGTACGGGGCCGGTTGGAGAGCGCCGATGGGGTGATCAACCTCAATGCCGACCGCCTCGAACCGCTGACCGTACCGATCCGCCCGCCGTCCCGTGACTTCCGCTAGACCCGTGACTTCCGCCACCGGCTCCCGGGGGAGTACACCGATCGCGCCGCCGCGGCGATCGCCTCCGCCCAGGCACACGCCCGCGATCTCGGCCACGACCGGGTGCACCCCGGGCACCTGCTGCTCGGCGTGATCGATGCCGCCGACGGGGTGGCCGCCCGGGTACTGTCGGG
>Ga0137386_10002582_pt1 | contig 11680 bp, 8 predicted proteins | sample SagtaG_4_FD_104910 | JGI IMG/M metagenome (GOLD analysis project Ga0137386, IMG submission 104910) | Vadose zone soil microbial communities from Sagehorn Ranch, Mendocino, California, USA - Sage2_R_100_16 metaG | ecosystem: Environmental > Terrestrial > Soil > Vadose zone | place: USA... | reverse complement strand
GACTGGGCCCAACCAGGTGCGGGGCTCCGATATCCAAGGCGGCCAGGCTCACCATCTGACCAAGGGTGACGTGATCTCCATCCCGGCAGGCACGCCACACTGGTTCAAGGAAGTTCCGAAATCAGTCAGCTATTTCACGGTGAAGGTCATTAAACCGTAATCTCCCCTGTCACCAAGAAAGCCGCGGTAGGACAGGTCACTAATTTCTGAAGTACAAGAAATTAGTGACCTGTCCCCGAATTTCTCGAATTCTATTTCTTCTGACTATCGACCAGTGGTCTCCACTTCACGATCGTTCCGTTATCAGCGCGAGGTTGTTTTCCTCGCAGAGGCACTGGCGACTCCCGAAACCGCACGTTATACTTGGCCCGCTAAAATCAGGTTTTTCACATTTCACTATTGGGGATGGCGCATTTCTTGTTTCTTGGAGGTCACATGAAACGTATTGCGGCGGGTCTATCGAGCGCGTGGCTCATTTTTCTTCTTAGCTGCGCGTCTGTATGGGCACAGAGTTCCACAGCCCAGATCAATGGAACTGTGAAGGATCAAAGCGGAGCGGTTTTGCCCGGTGTTGATGTGACCGCCACACAGACAGCAACCGGCGCCAAGCGAAGCGCCGTGACCAATGAGACCGGTTCCTACACGCTGACGAACTTGCCGATTGGGCCGTACACGTTGGAAATGGCCTTGCCGGGATTTCGCACGTATGTGCGCAGCGGAATCGTGCTGCAGGTGAATGACAATCCGGTGGTAAACGCCATCCTGGAAGTGGGCCAGGTTGCCGAGACGGTGGAAGTTCAAGCAAACGCTGCCCTGGTGGAAACCAGAAGCACGGGCGTCGGCCAGGTGATCGATAACCAGCGAGTCCTGGAGCTACCGCTGAACGGGCGGCAGGCAACGGAGTTGATCTTCCTTGCAGGAATGGCGACGCCTACAGCAGGCGCCGGCTTGGTTTCGAACGTCCGGAACTATCCTACAGTCGCCATCTCCGTTGCCGGTGGTCTGGCGACCGGAATGACGTATGTGTTGGACGGAGGAACGCACAACGATCCATACAACAACCTCAACTTGCCTCTTCCGTTTCCGGATGCGCTGCAGGAGTTCAAGGTAGAGACCAGTGCGCTACCAGCTCAGTACGGGCATCACTCTTCAGCCGCTGTCAACGCTGTAACAAAGTCCGGCACCAACGAATTTCACGGCGACCTTTTCGAATTCGTCCGCAATGGAGCCCTCAACGCGCGGAATGCATTCGCGCTGACACGGGACAACCTGAAGCGTAACCAGTTTGGTGGAACGATTGGCGGACCGATCGTCAACAACAAACTGTTTTTCTTCGCCGGTAATCAAACAACGATTCAGCGGTCAACGCCAAGTGACAGCATCATGTACGTTCCGACGCCCGCGATGCTCGCTGGTGACTTTACGGCGATCACGTTGCCGGCGTGCAATACCGCCGGTAGGCAGATCAATCTGGCCCTGCCCTTTGTTGGCAATCGGATCTCACCGTCGTCGTTCTCGCCGGCCGCAATCGCTATTCTGAAACAGCCAGGATTTCCCACAACGGCAGATCCGTGCGGTGCGTTCCGCTATGGCCGGAGAGCCGGGAGTAACGAATACATTACGCTGGGACGGGTGGACTACCAGGCGAGCAACAAACACTCCTTGTTCGGCCGTTACCTGCAGGCGCGCTTCGATCAACCGACGGACTATGATCCTAAAAACCTGCTTGCCCTGCTCAACGCAACGTTGGCATTTCGGGTCAATTCCTTTGTTCTAGGCGACACGTATCTGTTAGGTTCGAACACGGTCAATAATTTCCGCGGGACCGTCAATCGATCCGCTATTCCGAAGTTTCCACCTCAGTATTTCTCGGCAAACGATGTGGGAGTCAACATTTGGGTGGCTGTGCCGAAGTTCATGCGCTTCAGCGTTACGAGCGGCTTCAACATCGCCGGAAACAGTGCGACTCCGAGCACGTACAACACGACCTCCTTTCAGTTTTCAGACGATGTGAGCTTGGTGCGGGGCGCACACCAGATTGGAGCCGGAGTGAACTGGATCCACGGAGAGTTGAACGGCGTATCGAGACTCAACGCTTCCGGGCCCTTTACGTTTAATGGTCAAGTCACCGGATTGGGGCTGGCTGATTTTATGATCGGGAAACCGTCGGCGTTCACGCAGAGCAACGAAGCCGTGCTCTACTATCGCGGCAATTATTTTGGTCTCTACCTGCAGGACGCCTGGAAAGCAACATCGCGATTGACGATCAATGGGGGATTGCGATGGGATCCGTACTTTCCGCCACACACGAAGACCGGCACCATTGCGCACTTCGATCCTGCACTGTTTGCCTCGGGCGCGAAGAGCACCGTGTATAAGAATGCCCCAGCGGGTTTGATCTTTCCTGGCGACGCCGCTTTTCCAGGGAAGTCCGCCGGCAACAAAGACTGGATGAATCTCGCACCGCGCATTGGGCTCGCCTGGGATGCGACCGGCAACGGCCAGCTTTCGGTTCGCGCCGCTTATGGAATCTTTTATGACCTGCAGTCCCTCAACTACTACATCGGCTTCGCTCAGAGTTCGCCTTTCGGCAGTCAGGTCACGCTTCCGTTCCCACCGAGTTTTGAGAATCCGTGGACAGGGTATCCCGGAGGGAATCCATTTCCCGTTCCTGTAAACAGTAACGTCCCGTTCATAAACAATGCCTCGTATCAGACCATCCCGTTCGACGCCAAGTCGACGTACGCTCAGCAATGGAACCTCAGCATCCAAAAACAAATCGGAACAGACTGGTTGGCGCAGGCAAATTACGTCGGTACTGGAACCGTTCACGTCTGGACCGGAAATCAGGTAAATCCCGGCATCTTCCTAGGGCTGGGAGCCTGCTCCATCAATGGACAAGCCTCCAATCCGTGCTCGACAATCGGGAACGTCGATAGGCGGCGGAAGTTGAATTTGCAAGATCCGGTCAACGGCCAATATTACGGCAGCATCTCGCAGTTGGACGATGGCGGGACGGCCAGCTATCACGGGTTGTTGCTTTCCTTGCAGCGCCGGACTGCGCGTGGATTCACGGTCTCCGGAAATTACACCTGGTCGCACTGCATTAGCGACCTGGCCAATGCCGAACTCGCTGTCGCAGGCACGAATTACTTGATCCCGGACAACCGGCGGTCAAGCCGGGGCAACTGTCTGACCTCCGATCGGCGGCATAACTTCAACCTGTCAACGGTGTATCAGACGCCTCAATTCTCCGGCGGGGCAATGCGGACGCTGGGCAGTGGCTGGCAATTCTCGTCCATCGTCCGGCTCCGGGGCGGTGAGTACCTTTCGGTGGCAACTGGTATCGATCAGGCATTGACGGGAGCGACGGCTCAGCGGCCCAATCAGGTGCTTGGCAGTCCGTATTCCGACAGCAAGACCGTCGATCACTGGCTCAATCCGGACGCCTTTCTACAGCCTGCATTAGGTACGTACGGAAACATGGGCGCCTACAATGTGCTCGGCCCAGGATTAATTCAGATCGACATGGGTGTGACTCGAACCTTCAAAGTTCGGGAGACTCAGTCCGTGCAATTCCGAGCTGAAGCATTCAACGTTCCGAATCACTTGAATCCAAGCAACCCGGTGACGGCTCTCAACACCACAGTCTTTGGTAAGATCCAGGCGGCTGCAGATCCGCGGATCCTGCAGCTCGCGTTGAAGTACGTTTTTTAGCGGTCGAACAGTGAAATTAATCTTGAGTTATTCCAGGAGGAACGGATGTTACGGAGAAATTTCTTCATCATCGCTCTTGTCGCAGTGGTCAGTCTCGCAACCCTGCCGGCTCAGGCCCCGCAGCGGGGTGGGCCGGGACGCGGCGGTGCTCCGCAGGTAGTGGAAAAGATCCAGCAAGTGAAGCCGGGTCTTTATATGATCACTGGTGCGGGAGCGAATACCATCATTCGAGTCACGAACGAAGGGTTGATCGTCGTGGACACTAAAAATCCCGGCGATCCGACGTATGCCCGAATTATGGAGGAGATCAAGTCCGTCACCAATCAGCCGGTCAAGTACGTCCTCAATACTCATCATCATCCGGACCACATCGGGAACAACCAGAAATTCATCGACGCGGGAGCCCAGGTCGTTGGGCTCGATGCCCTCAAAACACACATGCTGAGCGATCCTCGAACCAAAGACATACCGGGCCCGCCGACGTTGACGTTTGCCAGAGATAATGTTGTTCGTCTTGGCGGAGTTGAGGTCCGAGAATACTTCTTCGGGCGCGGCCACACGGGTGACGACACGATGGTGTATTTCCCTGATCTGAAAGTTGTGATGGTGAGCGATCAGGTCACCGATGCCACACCGGTTATCGATTGGGCCAACGGCGGGAGCGCTGTCGAGTGGCATCAAGTGCTCGACGGTGTACTGAAGTTGGACTTCGACACGGCGATTCCCGGCCGCGGTGACGCCAGACCGAAGGCCGATATCCAGGCTTTCAAAACGAAATTTGACACGTTACTCGACCGCGCAACCGGAGCGGTTAAGAAAGGCGTCCCAAAGGATCAATTGGCATCGCAGATCATGACGGATGATCTGGGCTGGCAGTTCAACGCACAGTTTTACGGCCAGCTTTACGACGAACTCTCGAAGACGAAGTGAAAGTCCATGTAAGAGGGCCTCATTGAACCTCACCAAACGGAATGTAGCGGCCAAGGACAATAACCGCAAACCACAGCAGTATCGAGGTCGCCGCAATAAACTTGGCGAATGGGGGTGCGTCTTCCCGGGGTCCCAGTTGCTCCCAGACGCGGAAAGCCCCGGTACAATAAAACAGCAGTAAGTTCGATCCCGCAACCAATATAGTCAACATCTTGATCTGAAAAACGATGTTGACGACATAGAAGCCGGGCATGCCGATAAAGAAGAGAAGGCCAGTGATTATATTAATGATGAATCCCGCGATTCCCCAAGGTATGAACCGATGCAATGGAGCTAGCGGTAATTGCTTCAAAAATCCCAATATGCGGAGATTGAGTGCTCCAATTGTACCCAAAAGCAATATCAGGCCAAGGAAGTGAAGGTCCTCCAGTATTGGCCAAACCCACCTGGAATAATCGATCACGAAATACTGGATTGAAGGGATCATCTTGGAACCCACTGTTCCCACAGCCGATGTCGTTTCTTGGCCAGAGAGAATCTCCGGATGACGGATCTCACCCCCAGTGTTCCCGGTGATGGCCATGAGGCCTACGGTCACAATCGAAAAAAGCAGCACGGCTGACAAATTCCACCCTGCTGGACGGGATATCCATGGATCCTTCACCGTTCGACTAAACCGCCAGAGTCCGAGTAAGGCGACGGCGCCCGTGATCTCCATGAACACGAATGCCAGCAGCGCGGCGCCCTGATGCGCTTGAATCAAGGCCGTTGAGACGCCGGGGATTTCCTTAATTTCCTCCTCCGCAGCATTGCCACTGAGATACGTCGGGATCGCCAGGAGAGCGATGAGCGAGAAAAGTGCAAGGCTGGCTTGCTTCAGATCGTCGCTATGGACAACAAGAGAAACAAAGAATAGGCCAAGCCCAATGATAGTGCCGATAATCGGCCAGTGATTCAGTAAAAGGTGTAGATGTGCCAAATACACGTGGCAGAATTCTCCTACCCACTAAAACCATACTTCAGATAGGTGTATGTATAAGCCAGCAAGCGGCCCGCCGTGACAGCTCCAACCCAAAAGATCAGCGACCATGTCGCAAGGGCCTTGCCCTTCACCATCATGGCTGCGTCATTCAAGCTCGAATCGCTGAACACACGCTTGTTGAGCGTCTGCATCACCGTCACGGCAAGCCCGATCAGCGTTAGCTTGATATAAAAGTCCGGGTTCGTAAGGGCTTTTGTGGGATAAGCGATCAAGAGAAAAGCGCCTGATACGACCTGTATCCAGAAGCCGACCCATATAATCCCGTACAACCCCTTGAGTGGTGCCAGAGGCAGGTCGCGCGCAACGCCAAGAATTCTCAAATCAATTACGGCACTCGCGCCAACGAGCAACCCCATGCCGATAGCGTGAAAGGTAAGAACAAACCAGTATGCGAACGGCGAAGGTGAGTCCCGGATCCACGTACTAAGACCACTCTCTTCGATCGTCTTAAAAATTAGGGGAACGGCCAAGTTCGCCTCCTTAGAAACTGCTGCTGCCGGCCACCTTCTTCACAAAACAACTCGACCCCTAGAAATCAAAAACTTAAACAGGGAGCGCAATGTGTCATAGCGATAACGCCCGTGTCAAGTGTGCGAGTCGAGCGTCGGGATCGGCGGTCGCGGGGTTGGATTCTTCTAATAATCCCTTGACTTACGAAAGCTGGGCCCGAATAATCGGCATCCAGTATTCCACGGTACCAATCGGAGAATGACGGAGGCATTGATGAAGCGCAATCTTGTGATGATCCTCGGTCTGTGCATGGGGCTGCTTTTGGCTGCAGTACCCCTCCTTGCCCATCACGCGTTGGCGGCAGAGTTTGATTCGAGCAAACCGGTTAAGTTCACGGGAACAGTAAAGAGCGTGGACTGGATGAACCCCCATATCTATGTCAACATCGAAGCGAAAGACGAGACTGGAAAGAACGTTGTGTATTCCGTCGAAGGTGGACCGCCGAACTCTCTTTATCGCAATGGCTGGAGAAAGGACTCGTTGAAACCCGGTGATGTCGTGCAGGTCAGCGGTATGAAGGCCAAGAAAGCCGATTCGAACAGAATCGGAAACGCCAGAATCGTCACGGCAGACGGCAAGGCCGTCTTCAGAAACGGCCCTGAACAGTAACTCCCTTTTCAGCCAGTAGCGAATAGGCCGCGGATTACGCGGATTACCCGGTTGGATCTGTGTAATCCGTGTAATCTGCGGTTTATTGTTTTCTCACCGATCGCTATGCCCGCAACAACGGCCGAGTGAGGCACGTCGGCCCGCCCGCACCCGTAAGGCAGATCTCTCTACCGTCAAACTCCGAGACTCGACAGCCAGCGGCCTCCAGGCGGGCTCGTGACACTGGATTTCCACGAACCATAACGACATTGCGAGGAGACAGCACCAGGACGTTGCAGCCGAGTGTGTTGTATTCCTCCTCAGGGACGTCGATGAGTTGGATACCTCGCTCACCCAGCAATTCAAACAAAGGCACCGGGAGCAAGCGGCGGTAGACGATGGCAAGATCGTCGTCCAGAAGACTGATGAAGGACATGAGGTGCAGAACGTTCTGGGGCCCCTTCCAATAGGGCAGTGGCACTGGGATGACGCGAACTCCCAGGGGTTGTAACAAAGCGGCTAGAGATTCAACGCCGGCGGCATTGGTCCGGAATCCGCGGCCCACCAGGAGCGTTTGGCGATTCAACCAGATCATGTCGCCGGCCTCGGCCGTTGCGGAGCCATTGATGACGCCCAATATGGGCACTTCCCACTTCTTTAAAGCATCTGCGAAAGCGGGGCCTTCGCCGCGGCGGGCCGGCTTTCCGGTTTGAAAGATCACCGCGCCCCGATCGGTAATCAAGACCGGATCATGCGTGTAAATGGAATCCAATCCCGTGCGATCGTCGGCGGGAAGATACAGGATGTTCGCGCCGGACTCCTTCAACAGTAAAACGAGTTGTTGGTGCTCCTGTCTGGCGCGGTTCAAATCCGGCGGCCGCGTGTAGCCGAGAGGATTCCATTGCGATTCAATGGCGTCTAGGGACCGAAATGCCTCTTCGGGACGTTTGACGATGACGCATCGCAGGGGCGCCACCATGGTCTGACTTCCGAAGGATGTGTCCACCGCTGAAATCATCATTGTCCCGATGGGAACCGAATCGAGCGTCGCAGCGACTGCATTGTCGGTTCAGAGCCCGCGAAGAGATTCTCGGGGAATCGGGCGTGCGCGACCATGTTGATGTAGATAGGATCGGCTTTATAAAGGTTCAACCCCATGCCTGCCAGGTACTGCAGGCGCAGGTTTCGATCGCGATTGATCGAAGCATCCTGCATCCAGGGCTTCAGATCCGCCGCCTGACCCGCAAACGTCGCCATCAGGTCCTCGGCGGAAAAGATTCCAATCTGGCGCAGCGATTGCGTCATCCGGGCATATTGGGGGAGATTTAGTCTTTCCTGCACCTTGTCGACGTCGATCTTTGTCGGTTCGACCTGTCCCAGCAACACCACATCGTAGCCTTGCCCGTTTACCAGATTCGCGAACACGACGCCATTTGGAAACGCTTCGAAGAAAGTTGCGATCTCGCTCTTTACCGCTTCCTCGTTGCTCTCGTAAAGCTGAACGAACTGCGTGACCACGCCACCCGGGTTCAGGTGCTGCTTCGCCAGCTCGAAGAATTCCCGAGTGTAAAGCGCTGCGGCACCCTTGACCCATGGGTCAAGCGGATCAGACGTGATGCCGTCGAACTTTTCCTTCGTTGTGAGCAGAAAATGCCGGCCGTCATCCACGCGCACGGTGACTTTAGGATTACGGACAACGTCGAAGTTGTGCTCGGCAAAATAGGTCGAAACCACACGGGGAACGAGCGGTTCAATCTCCACTATCGTCTCGTGTTCCAGCTTGGGTTCAATGCTAACCGCTCCGGCGGTCACGCCGGCGCCACAACCGATAACAAGGACGGACCGCGGATTCTGAGGGACCAACGTTGTGAGGTGCCCCAGCATCCGCTGGAGCTTCATATCCGCCGGATCGCTTGAGGCCTGGACCTTGCCCGCATTGTGGTAGTTGCGGATGCCGTCGGGCAAGTCCGAAACAGCTACAGATGCGGTCAATCCTTCGCCGACATAAACTGTTTTGTTCTGAGCGCCCCGGACGGCAGCAAACCGGCCGTATTCGACAAATCTTGGTGACAATTCTGGAACCCGGCGGGCCAGCAGAACTGTGTACGCCGCTGCAAGAATCAGGAAGACCGACAACGCAAGATTGGATTTCTCCTTTATGGATTCGGGTTCGAATGCAACAGGCATGAGCGCAAATACGCCTGCCGTCGCCGAAAGGATAATCAGCAGTTGCTGGGAGTGCTGGCTGCCGATCCACGCCACCAACAGTAGACTGGCGCCGAGCGATCCCACGATCGCGCCGACGGTATTGGCCGCATAGACGCCCCCCACAAGACGCGCCGGATCCTGGCCTCGCGATGCCAGGGCCCCCAGCGCCAGCGGGAAACTCGCACCCCAGAGAATCGCTCCCGGCAATATCGCCCACAGCGTGCGGACCAGGTCCAATTGCAAATTGAACCACGGCTCCGCGGAGATGGACGGATCGATTGGCCAGTACGGCAGCGATTGAGTGAGCATATAAGCGGACCACGCAATCGCAGCACACAGCAGCATCTGGCACCAGGCCAGAGCCACGCGCGGCCGCCTCATCTGGTGCGCCAGAGTCGAGCCCACGGCGCTGCCGATTCCCAATCCAAGAAGGAAGACAGCCAGGATTAGCGAAAACGTATAAACCGTTGCGCCAAACAGCAGCGAGAGCAGCCGCGTCCAAATCACTTCGGCCGCCAGAGCCGTCATTCCGGAAATCGCAATTGTCAGATAGATCGTCCAGGACCCCGCACGCTGTCCCGTCGCCTCCCTGTTGGAGTCCGAGGGTGCGTACGGCGTCGCCCTGGAGATGCCAAGACTGAGCAGCGCCACGACGACATTGAGCGCGACGGCAACAAACGTCGCAAACGCAATGTCATGGACGCGCAACAAATAGAAGCCGGCAAGAAGGCTGCCGATCACGGCGCCACCAATATTCCCACCATAGAAAAATCCCAACCACGATACGCCCCGCGGTGTGGTCTCCACCCACCGGGATACCGCCGGCAGCGTCGCGCCCATCAAAAGCGTCGGTGGTATCAGGCAAACACCCGCTACCATTCCTCGAACCAGCATCCCGAAAAATCCCGAGCCCGCCCAAGCGGTATACACACCGCCAACCAGCGGCATCCCGAAAAAGATCGTCAGACCGATGAAGCCAATTCCAAGTTCCATGAACGCATACACGCGCAGCGGATGGTGCAGGCGGGAGATGAAGCGCGGAAAGAGCAGGCTGCCCAGACACATTCCGCCCATGAACGTTCCCAGCAATATGCCCAATGAAATCGTGGACGAACCGATAACGAGTTCCAGTAATTGGAACCACACGATCTCATAGATCAGGGCGGAACAACCGCTGCCCACAAACAGGAAAAGCAGCAGAGGAAGAACCCGCCGCGACGCCAGAACACTTGCGGACTCATCCAGAGTCGGTTCATGGACACTCATTTCACGCATATCGATAAGAACTCCAAATCATGCTTCGGTAAATTGCGGATGGTACCACAAACCGCTATTGCACCGGATTCGTGCCTTCGCGCAGCACGCGGGCCTGACACCGCTACGCAGTGCCTTACGCCCGGATTTCCCCTGTAATGCAGAGCGCCAATGCCAGTTCAACCGGGAACTCAGTTCGGCCCCTACGAAATCCTCTCTCTTATTGGAGCGGGAGGGATGGGGGAAGTCTACAAAGCCCGCGACACGCGCCTGGACCGCACGGTGGCTATCAAGGTCCTGATCGATCTGCCGGACAAACCCGAACTGACACAGCGCTTCGAACGCGAGGCGCGCGCGATTGCAGCGCTGAATCATCCGCACATCTGCACGCTCTATGACATCGGCCGGCACGAAGGCGTCGATTATCTCGTCATGGAGTACGTCGAAGGCGAGACGCTGGCCGCACGCCTGGAGCGAGGTCCTTGCCCGAGGAAGAAGCAGTCCGATATGGAATGCAGATCGCTGATGCCTTGGACAAAGCACATCGCCACGGAATCATTCACCGCGACTTGAAACCCGGCAATATCATGATCACGGCCGGCGGCGTCAAGCTCCTCGACTTCGGCCTCGCCAAACTCCGACAGGCGCCGGACAAACCTGCGCCCGCCCTACTCTCCGCCCTGCCAACCCAGGATCGGGAGCTAACGTTGAAAGGGACAATCCTCGGCACGCTGCAGTACATGTCGCCCGAGCAGATCGAAGGAAAGGACGCCGACGCCCGGACCGATGTGTTCGCTCTCGGCGTTGTCCTTTATGAAATGGTGACCGGCCGCAGGGCCTTCGAGGGTAAAAGTCACGTCAGCCTGATGGCCGCGATTCTGGAACGTGACCCTGCGCCGATTTCCTCTCTGCGTCCAGTCTCTTCCAGTTTCGATAGAATCGTCCGGACGTGCCTGCAAAAAGACCCGGACGATCGGTGGCAAACGGCGCGCGAGGTGGTACGGGAGCTGAAGTGGACGCTGGAAGAGAAGCTCGCGGAAACAACGGTTCCCACGCCCACGCCCGCAAAAAGGAGCGCGCGCACGGCCTGGATCGTGGCCGCCATCGCCGTAGTTGGTTTGCTCGTGGCCCTCGTCCCCGCATCGCGGCATGTGCTCGAACCACCGAAAGATGTGGCAGTACGCCGTTTCACCATCGAGCCGCCGCTCATGCCGGGCCCGGCCATCGTCAGCCTGGCAATCTCGCCCGATGGGCACCGGTTAGCATTCACCGCGATCGGACCGGATAACAACACGCCAATGCTGTGGATGCGTCCTATGGATTCGCTGGCAGCGGAGGTTCTGCCCGGAACGGAACAGGGCCTTGGTCCGGCTTGGTCTCCGGATAGCCGGTTTATCCTTTTTTTTGCGAACGGAAAGCTCAAAAAGATCG
>Ga0137386_10002580_pt1 | contig 11687 bp, 18 predicted proteins | sample SagtaG_4_FD_104910 | JGI IMG/M metagenome (GOLD analysis project Ga0137386, IMG submission 104910) | Vadose zone soil microbial communities from Sagehorn Ranch, Mendocino, California, USA - Sage2_R_100_16 metaG | ecosystem: Environmental > Terrestrial > Soil > Vadose zone | place: USA... | reverse complement strand
GCGAGTATCTGTCTAATGTCTTCTCGATCCTTGAAGCTTCTCTCCGCCGGGCGGGTTGCCTTGATCATCAGCAGCTTTGCGAGAATGAGCGCTTCTGGAGATTGATAGAAGGACTTTAGTCCGGGCGCGCTTCCGGGGCGTCGCTCGATCTCCCCTGTTGCCTGGATGATGAAGTCAGCTCTGTTCTGAGAGGCCTTGTCTCTGAAAGTGACGATGTTGTATCCTTCTCTCAATTGTCTCTTGATCCTGGTCCTGTCCACTTCGAGCCCGAACCTAGCGAGCCTGTCCAGGAAAGGGTCGAGTTGCTCGTCGGAGAGTTGGACGATGAAGGCCACATCCACCGTTGTTCGGGGCAGACCGTAGTAGCTGGCTGCCATGGCACCCGTTATCGCGTATTCGTAGCCGGCTTTGTTGAGGAGGGAGACGAGGGCTTTGAAGAACTCAGTGAAAGACCGCGTCTTCAGCGGGCCCTACGTCCCTGCTCGAGTCTCTTGTGAGCCAGCTTCACCAGTCTCGCCTTTGATATTCCAGGGTTGCGGTCTAGAATGGAGTCAATCATGATGGCTGATACGGCCGAGCTCATCTCGGCGGCAAGTTTGACGCGGGCTTCACCACTCAACGTTCGAACCGTCCGACCCGCCGAATTGACAGTCTCTACCTTCCGCTTGCGCTGGGACATTCTCAACCTTCCCGGACTTGTTATGATTATGTTGGTGAGAATAAAAACTGACCGTCAACACATAGAGAAAGAAATCCCGATAATGATGAATATCCAGGGTCAACGGGACCAATTATGGTCGAGAACTTTTTCCGGGTGTCTTAAGTATCGACGGGAGTCGGACATTCTTCATGGTCGGCTGGGGTTTTGCGTTCGGTAGAGGCATCGTCATATTTCTCTGGAGCATTGTCTGGGCGATGGTCGCGGGAATAGTCGCAGTATTAATCACTGGTGGCACTCTTGCAGGGGTTATTTCTAATCCGGCCGCTGTAGCGTCGAATCCCGTGGCTTTTCTCGCCGCGTTTTTCATCGGGATCTTTCTCAGCGTCCTAATCGCGACCATTGGCCTCTACGCGAGCATCGTGAAGGTAACCGTTGATGGAGCAATCTCTCAACTGGAGAAGTCGGGACTGACAGCGAGATCCTCCTATTCGATAGGGTCGCAGCCAACATTGACAGCGGCTCCCGTGCTGAGGAAATACTGTCCGAACTGCGGCAACAGCATCCCCGGAGGGACGATGAAGTGTCCCAGCTGCGGAGCAAGTCTCTGAAAAAGCTGAATTTGACAGGGAACCCTCTAAGTTTCGGCGTGAAGTCACTTTTTCTTGTAGCGTATTTTCTTCGTGGGGGCCTGTCCTTGCCATTCGATCATGTCTGACGGTTTGACCCAGTGTGGGGTGCCGTACAGGTACGGCATTGTTGGGGCTCAGGGTCTCGTGCTGCTCGGGCCGCTTTTCTTCTGGTTTGATGTGGACTATCTCGAAGTTTCCTGCAGTGTCGAGTACGCCGTAGTTGAGCAGATGTCTTGTGTAGAGGAATTTGTGGAGTAGAAACTTGATCTTCTTGTTGGTGAGGCCGGTGACTTCGACGATCTTCTTGTGCCGAGCTATTTGGCCGCCTGACATGGCTGTCATGTATTCCACTAAGGAGGAGACTTCGTCGTCGTGGAGGTCGTCGGCCACAACCTTCGTCAGGCCGTTCGCCCTGTTTCCTTAGTTGGGCGGGCTTAGTTTCTTGTCTAGGAACTCGACGACTGCCTTGTACTGGCGCGCCAGATTCTCTGTCTTCTGGAATCCATGGCCCTCGTCCCAGACCACGTTCATCTCGTAGTCCTTGCCGAGCACGTTGAGCCGGTCGGCGAACTTCTGGACTGGCTGTAGTGGGCAGCGGCTGTCGTTTCCCCGGTGCCAGATCAGTAGTGGGGCTTTGATGTTGTCGGCGAAGTTGATGGGTGAGCGGTCTGCGTAGAGCTGGGGGTTGTCTTCGGGCTTGCCGAAGTATCGTTCGATGAAGCTGCGGAAGGCCGCGTCTGATAGATCGTACATTTCTCTCCAGTCGGTGATTCCGACGATTGCCGCGGCTGCGGCCCAGTAGTCGGGGAGTTTTGTGGTCGCGAGGAATGTCATGAATCCTCCATAGCTTGCGCCGACGATGGCGATCTTCGACGGGTCCACGTCGGGTCGTGTCTTGAGATACTTGGCGGCTTCTTCGACGTCTTTGAGGTCTGCGCCTCCGCAGTCGTGTATGTTGAGGTTCTGGAACTCGACGCCGTAGCCGGTGCTGCCGCGTATGTTCGGAGCGAAGAGCGTGTAGCCTGCGACTAGGAAGGATTGGATGGCCGGGTTCCAAGCGTCGGCCACCTCCCATGCGGGTCCTCCGTGTATCCAGAGGACGCAGGGGCGGCGGCCTTCCATTTGTGCGGGTCGGAGGAACCATCCGTGTATGGGACGGCCGTCGAATGAGCCGTAGACTACAGGCTCGGCGCGTCCGAGTGGGAGGTCTGTGTAGTGCTCGTGGAGCGTCTCGACTCTCCCGGTAGCTGTGTTCAATCTGGACAGGGTGGGCGGCGTGGAGAGTGAGGACCAGGAGAAGACGAAATAGTCGCCAGACCGGGCGGCCTTTACCGAGCTGCCGAAGAAGCCGGCATGGTAGCCGTCGGGGAGCGGAACCTCTCTCGGTTGTTCTGACGTGTCGACGGGTTCGATGTAGAGCCGGGTCCGTCCCTTGTTCGCGGCGAGGTAGTAGACTGATCCTCCGTCCGGCATCCAGGAGAAGACTGGAAAGTCGAGGCCGAGATCGCCACCCTTAAGATAGCTTAGCTCTTGCGTCTCTGTCTTGTAGAGTGCGAGTTCGTACCGGCCTCTAGCGTCTGTCTTGAACAGGACAGTGGGCTGTGAGGGGTGCCATCCGCCGTTCGTATTCTCCGAGCCAGGCTTTGGAGTGTAGACCAGTGGCTCTTGTCCTCCTTCAGGGAAGAGGAAGACGAGTTCCGCGGCTGTGGGGTGTTCCGTCGTCTTGGCGGAGACGCATATGCGTGAGTCGTCCCGTGACCATTCGGGGCTGAAGACCCAATGCCGGTTCTGGTAGACTTGCGTGTGAATACCGTTGCTCGAGTCGACGATCCAGAGCCCGTTCGCTTCCTTCGTCGCGCCTGCGAAGGTTAGCCGGTCGTCGCCGTTGGACCAGTTGAAGTCGAATACCCTGGTCGAGGTCAGTTGTGTAAGCTGTTCCTCTTCTTCGCCATCTTCTAGGGCTATCGTGAAGAGCTGGTGTTCTTCTTTTCCGCCAAAGTCTCTCGAGAAGCAGACGGTCTCCGAATCGTTGGAGATGCGGGCCCATGCCACTCGCTCTTTTCCGTGGGAGACGGGGCGTAGTGGGCCTCCTCTCGTATCGACCGCAGCTAGCTGGTATGAGCCGGTCCTGTTAGACAGTCCGAGCGCCGTCTTACCATCCTTTGAAAGGTCGAACAGCTCAATGTCTGGAATCCCGATAACGCGTTCAACATAGGACACCCGAGGCGAGACAAGCAGAGGCTCTGTCAAGGCAAGCCCAGACTACTACAGAGCAGGTATTAGATTTTTGCAGCCCTCCCGGGGCTAACGGTCTCTTTCGCTCCTATCCTAGGAATTTCTCGTAGACCAGGATCTTTCCGGTCTTCTCAAAGCTCGAACGTTGCAGGGCTCGAATCAAGGGCGATTTCGCGGGGAGGAGGACCCGGAGCTTTCTGCGCCTCTTCTGAAGCATCAAGAACCGTGACATTCGCATCAGCCTTCCAACCTCACTCGGCTCTCCCGCAACAAATCCCACCGTCAAGACTTCGTCCTCGGCTAGGAGGATGCAGCAGGCTCTCGGCTGTTTGCTTCTTGATGTGAGAAGGACGCGGCCGTGGGCCGCATGTTTTCTGAAAGCTTGAGCTGTCAGAGGATGCCAGGTCCACCCGTCAGAATACATTGCACGATTCTCGGCAAACTCGGGACCCAAGCTCAGCCAGTTCCAGAGAGCCTTTGTCGAACGTTTTGGTTTCGTGACACTTGCAGGTTTGGCGTGGAGTCCTCTTGTCGAGTCGAGCCGTTGGAAGGTCTGGAGGAGAGGGAACCGTATCTTCTCCAAGTGTTTCTTGGAGGCTAGGTTTGAGCTGCCTGTGCAGAGGCGTGCAACACGCGCTCGTCTCCGTCTAGCCCATCGTACGAGTGCCCTGTTCAGCTTTCCAGCGATTCCGAGGCCCCGATATTGCTCGTGGACTCTCACGCCTTCGAGCCAAGCGACGTCGGGGGTCTGGAGGCTGGCATGGGCGACGCCTACCGTTCTTCCCTTGACAATCGCGACGACGAGTCTGCCGTCCTTGTCGGCGAGCCATTCGTCCCAGACCCCGGGCAGATAGTCGTGGCCGTTCCAGATGTTCTTGCAAATCTCTAGAATCGGAGCCTTGTCGGCCGCGGTTGCGTTCCGTATCTTGACACGATCAGATTTCGGATTCTTTAACGAATCTCGTCCGGGCTGCAAAATCTGTAGAGCCAGCGAAGCAGGAAGACTCAACTCACTTGTATGTACTTTTTCACCTATGGGCCCGCAGTTTCGCTCTCGTGCATGACCAATGAGCCTTTAGGCGCGTATAACTAGGTCGAACGTTCACAAGATCATTTTGGAAGTACTGCCGGAGGATCTGTAACAGTCGTCCGATAACACTTGAAGAAAATCAGGTATCTTTCCAGCGAGGAGGTAGAGTGGTTCCATGATCGAATCCTTGAATTGACGGGAGGTGAGCGCGGCGATCTGGCGAAGGCCAATCTTGAGTTCGTTCTGGAAAGGGTAAAGAACGTTGGAGAAAGGCTGGATCGCGACAAGCCTATCGTGAAGAAAGCGGCCTTTCTACTCTACAGCCTCGTGATTCACCATCCTTTCATAAACGGGAATAAGAGGACGGCATTCGAAGTTGTAGAAGCGTTTCTAGAACTGAATGGGTACGTTCTTCGAGCCAAGACGGATGAGACATACAGTCTATTGTCCGATTTGGGGGCTGGCATAGCATCCCAAGCGCAGGCCGAGGACTGGATAGCAACGAATTTAGCCAGGAGAAGACAGGGGTCTAAGACAGAGTCATGACCCAACGGCCTAAGAAGAAGAAGGGCGTCGAAAAGGTCAGTATAGATCAGGAGTTCAGGAGAATCGCGGAGAAGAATCTCCGTAAAGATCGCGAACTCCTGGAAAAGCTTGCAAAAATCTAGGCTCTAGAAGAGACCATCTTGAGGAAGACCTGGCGTGCGTCGCAAGAGGCTAGAGAGACTCTGGCGGCTGTCAGAAAGAAGATCCGGGAGCTGAATGTCACGCGTGAGGTCGTTTCTAGGGAGATTCGGGGGGTGAGGAAGGAGGGAGCCAGGCGGGCCCGTTGAACCCGCGAGTAGTAGTCGACACTAGAGTTTCGCCCTTGGGAACCAAGCTAGGAGGGTTGACTTTGAAGACGCCGGCGAGTTGCGAGGAAGAAGCGCTCGCGGCGGTCTTAAATAATACGTGTATTATCAGTAATATTGGCGGTTGATGGAATGGCTCGCAGGGGCTCAGGTTCGGGGAAGATGACCCGTACGAGTATTAGCCTGCCAGGTGCGCTGAAGCGGCAGATGGATGCTGCGGGAGTGAACTGGAGTGCCTACCTGAGAGAAGTCATTTCCCAGCGGATCAAGCAGGAAGGGGAGAGGAATGTGGCCGAGGCTGTTCTCTTGAACGAGAAGCTCCGGAGAAAGGCTCCGAGCGGCTGGGAGAGTGGGAGGGTGATCCGGGAGTGGAGAGGCAGAAGGCGGTAGTGGACGCTTCGGTCTGCGCGAAGTGGTTCCTGGACGAAGACTACTCCGAGAATGCTAGACTTCTCCGAGACTCGTTTGTAACCGGAAGACTCGGTATATCCGTCCCCTCCCTCCTCTTCTACGAGACGCTGAACGCGCTCAGATACAGCAGGCTCTACGACGCGAGAGAGCTAGGACTAGCGGCCGAGTCCTTGTCCAAGTATGGCTTCGACGTATGGAGCCCAAGGGGACAGGTCTACAGCGAGACCGCTCACGTGAGCGTGGGGCATGATGTTTCCGTCTATGATGCATCTTATGTCGCATTGTCCATGCTTCTCCATGCTACCTTCTACACCGTGGATCGTGAGCTGCTGGAAAAGTTTCCACGGGTAGCACGACACGTAAAGAGTTTCCAGTAACTACGAGGAGGTCGAGCAGTTTAAAGTGCCATTTTTGCCGGGGACCGCTAGGCCGGACGACTGTCCCCTATACGGTTCACAGGAACGGATACCATCTCATCGTCGACTCCGTCCCCGGATCGCTCTGCAAGCAGTGCGGTGAGACGTATTTTGAGGAGGATGCGGTCAATAGGATCCAGAAGGCGGCCAGGACACTTGAAGCGAAGGTTCCTAGGCTCTATGTTCAGAGAACGGAAAGACGCGCTTCTGTGAAGCGCTAAACCTCCAGCCAATGCCGACACGAGCAGGTTCACGAGGATGGCGCGGCCTTGGGACCGATTCGATTCTACCATGGCTTGGCTCTTATAGATTCCTGAGTTATTGTTAGGCCGGACAAGTGGACGAGTGCGGCGCTAGAGTTTCTTCTTTGGGAACGTATGCTAGGAGGGGTCTGTTCTGTGGGTGAGACTTCTTGGCTCGCTTGTAGACTTCGAGAGGGCTCTTGCCAGAGGCGACGATCCGGTCCCTGATTATGGCGACATGTTTGCCGGCGTAGCGCTTGTTGATCTCGGGAGCTTTTGGACACGTAGAACCGAAACTCTCTGCTGCCCGCAGTCACAGGTCCCCTAGGCGGGCGCTGTCTTGATGCCAACACGCGATTCCGCTGATCAAAGTCGACTTCCTATTTGTAACCATTGAGATGGGATGGGACGAGGATCCTATCGAGGCGCTGTCAGATGGGCAGGAGTGTCTTGAGGTCTCGACCTAGCGTTGGGAGACCCTCGCTCTTACGGTAGGCGTTCAGAAGACCTCTCGATCTTGAAAGAGCTTCCTTTGTGAGTGTAGCGTGTGGGGCTGTGCCTCTTCCGGTTCTCTTGATCTCGATGCGAATGATGCCTTCGCTCTTCAACTCTTCATTTCCTTCGCTGATTAAATGTCTCCATTTTGGAGGGTAGCCTTGCGACAGGAAGGCGACGGGCACGTGGCTGCCGCCAAACCGCTTCTGCTCGTAGAGCTTGTTTATCACGAAACCCTTCGCGTGGCTGAGCGTGCCGAGCTTAGTCGCCATTGGAGATTATTCCAATCGTCTTGGAGTTTCTTCCATAACCCTTATTATGGACTTGGCAGCAAATCTATCCTGATCAGGATTGAGAGGCGTAAAAGAGGGTGTTTTGACACAGGTCTTCGGGGGGCCGGTAGCGAAGGTTCTCGACCAGTCCGTGTATGTGGGCGTCATGGAACAGACGATTCCTATGCTGGCCGAGTCGACCGGCTTGTCATTTAAGACTGCTCAGAAAGCCGTTCTGAAACTGAACAAGTTGGGCCTGGTGAAGCAGTCGAGAAGAATTGGAAACACCCAGACCTACAGGTTTGAGGTTCGGAACGATCTACACGGGCTGATAGACTGGGCGGAGAAGCTGAAGATCAGTCGTCTGCGCCGTTAAGATATCGATCTGGAAGAACCAACGCAAATACTCGACCGGGAGATTTGAACAGTCCTTAATTCTGATCTTAGGAATCTCAGGAGGAGGGGTGCTGTGTGGCCAAAGCGTTGACCGTGTCCAAGGTAGAAGAGCTGGACGTCGACTATGATAAGGAGACTGATGTGCTCTACATCAGTTTCGGCCCGCCGAAGGCTGCCTCTGATAGTACCGTACTCAACAATGACATAATACTGCACTACAAAGGCGATAGAATCATCGGCATAACTGTACCCAGCTTCCGAAAAAGAGTCAAATGAAAGTGCTGTCCCTTGAAGGAGAGCGAGCGTTGAAGCGACCAGAAGGCAGAACAGCTAAGGCGCTGGCGATGATTCGAGAAGGGCGGTGGACCATCCGTCGGGCGGCTAGCTTTGCTGGGCTCACATGCGGCGAGATGCTTGAAAGGATGGCAGAGGTGGGAGTCGGCTCGGGACCAACCCTCAAAGAGTTGAGGGAAGACCTTGATAAGCCCTGAGTGTAATCGAACAACTCGATGTGAAAGAGGAGGCTGACGACCTCTTCGACCATACGAGTTCCGCACTGCGGGTCTTACACCGTCCAGAGGGATTGCGACCCCACATCAGTTAGTTAGAGAACTTTTCGAGGCCTCTTTACCACAACTATCATCACGGCGAGCGTAGCAACAGCGAAGTAGGCACCTAGGACGTATGGCCAGTTTCGCATGATCAGTCCAATCAGAGCCGAGATAGCACTCGACGTGGATCCTGCCAGGCCAGACGGGTTTGGCGTCGGACCTGGATTTGATGGCGAGCTCTCCATAACGATCATGGAGCGTTGCAGGACCAGGGGTTGTGTGTCACACCAAAGATTTACTGGATTGTTGTAGATTACGATCGTCCCTTGGTATTGCCAGCCGACTGTGACTGTGAATGTGTGATTTCCCGGGTGAGCGTTCTGGGGGATCGTCAGGTTTAGTGAGCGAGAGTTCTGGCCGTTTATGACATCAATCGTTCCAGTATACCCCAGCCCACAGAGAGTGGGACCGCCCGCGTGTGCCGAGAAGAGTGTGAAGGTTCCAAAGTCTGACGTCAGAGTAACACTTACTATTCTGATGGGGAGCTCCCCCTCGTTCTGGAACGTGTTCTGGAGGCTAATCTTTTCACCTTGGCCGGCTTGGAGCGGGTATTGCATCTCGTATAGGAGGTACACTTCAGGGACGACTACGGAAATCGATGTAGAGTTGTAGGCAGCCCCGCTCGTGCCTACGATATTCACTGTGTAGGATCCTGGATAGGATCCCCGCGATATCGCGCTGGAGACGACAACCGAGAAGGTCGCCGGAGTGGCCGGGTCTAACCTGACTTGAGCAGGCTGTAGGGAGACGTTGAGAAAGTAGGAGGCGAGAGATGGAACCGTTGCGGTCAGACTTACCATTCCTGAGAATCCGTTCAGGCTGTTCACGGTGACGAGTGTCTGGTTGGTTCCCGAGAGCGGGACGATGAGGAATGGTGCCTGAGAGAACTCGAACTGTCCCGGCTGCCCGTACACTCCCGGAACGGTGGTGTGAGTTACTGGGAGGTTTGTGGCGCTGTCGATTATCGTATCGTTGAACGGTTGAATGAACGCGCCTGGAGCGTTCTTGACCTTGAAGGTCACGGTGAACAGTTGACCCTGCCATGGGGAGTCGATCGGTGGAGGCCAACTTGACACCAGAGCGGAGTGTGCGATTCCGGGACCGTCGGAGGAGGTGCAGCCAAGCCCAACGCCGTTGACGCAGTCTGCGAGTGTTGTGGTGAGGACGGTGAGTATCGCGCTGGTGTTGTTGATGCTTTCTGGTTCTAGGATGTTAGGGTCGACTCTGACGTAAATGTCCCAGCTCTTGAAGTGATCCATGCCGGTCACCATTATGGCGAAGGTGACGTTGGTGCCCGTCTGCTGAACCGGCTGGCTGGAAGGACCGATGTACACTACGCCCGCAGCCTTGACTTGGGGAACAGCACAGCCCAGGAGGGCTAGTCCCGTGATCAGAATGACTAGGAGAGAGGAGAGACGGAGAGAGTAGCGCCGTTCATCCCACATGATCTCGACACGCCACCCTGGCTTTGTTAAGACGCCCGAGATAGTTTAGCATTGCTGATTTTCACGGTCCTTACGCCAAGGTTCTGCTCAGACTCGTTCAAGAGTAGGCTTGTTTAGGAATGTGATGCGGCGAGCTTAGGATCATACGGGCCTAGGTCGCCGAATAACGCCAGTCCTCTCCTAGCCTGCGGGGCACAAATCAATAGCTTCCTTCTCGTGTCTGAGCAACACCCGATAGATTGCTCAACATTAGGGGTGTCGGATCAGTGGAGCAGCTGGCGCGAACGGTTGCGCGCCAACTCCTCATGAATGGAACAGGGACTATCGTTAACTTTCTCAGCTGCACGCGGACCCTCAGACATGAAATTGGAACTGGCGATTAACACGGAAAAACGACCGGACATGATATCAGACATTTAAGAGCAGGAGAAGCCGTGACGGGTTCTGTGGCCGGTCCTAGATCCTGACGGTCTCTCGTTGATCTTGCGATGGTTACGTTCACTTTCATCTTGATCTTCGCCTCAAAACGTTAAATTGTGCCCAATCCGCGTATTGATTCAAGAATGAGTTTTGCAGCGGCCGAGAGGGCTGCGAATCGAGTAATAACGAACGTGGACACGCATTTCAAGGAGCTGAAAGCGAAGGCCGACAGACTTGATCAGCAGCTTACCGACATTAGCGCGAGAGTAACTAAGATCAGCGATCAACTGAAAGAGATTGAGAAGTCGATCAAAGCGATCAAGGAACGCGTGGTCTAATGACGCCTAAGGCTAGGCTGCTCTCCAAGATTTCAATCCAGGCTGTCAAGAAGGATATCGAATACGCGGATAGTCAGGCGATCAACGAGTCAATAGCCGCCATCAGTGCAAAGTACCGTATTACTCTGCTGAAGTATCTGGGAGATCTTGCCCGAGGAGAGATCGACTCAGTCTCCGTCACAAAAGACAAGCCGTACTGCTACTTCTTCGCACGTCGATTCGAGGACAGTCTCTCGGTAACCGTAAAGGAATCGGATAGAATAATAGAATTCTCATATCCCATAGCCGAGCTAGAGAGACTAATCCTGACTCGATGAACTCCAACAATCCCCAATCAGCTCTCTATATGGCGAAGGTTAGAAGGTTGGCCGAACGAGCAGACCATCTTGAGCGGAGTTTCGAGCCTTTGGATAGCCTCTCGGTCCAGTTAGACCAAGTGCGGAAACAGTTCGATCGGTTCGAGAATTCTTTTCGCAAAATGGAACGAAAGTTCGAAGACATCTAGTGGTAGACGACAGTTTCGCTCTCGTGTCTGAGAAATAGCCGAAACGTAGCTCAACAGTACAGATGTCGAGTCAGCGGAGCGACTGGCGCGAACGACTACACGCCAACCCCTCACGAATGGAACAAGAACTAGCAATCAAGCTACAAGACAACCAAATAACGTACCAAACACAAGTCGAAATATCGGTAACCACGGCCGACTTCTACTTCCCGCTGGAAACTAGACCATTGATCGTGTTCATAGACGGCCCGGTCCACCTCAAAACAAGCCAGATGACCAAAGACGAAGAAGTACGAACTCTCCTACGAAAGAGAGGATACAGCATCCTAGAACAACAATACGACAACTATAGCGGCAAGAAAGAGACCAACCATACCAAGAAATACTCGACAACTTGGGATAGGATATCCGGGTCTGATAGATAATCGACTCCGGGCTGAATGGGTTGGGAGAAGAGAATGTTTTTCTTGTAAGTCGGCTGGCCTAGAAGGGTGGAGAGGATTCTGGATGGATAAGAACGGGTCCTCGTTCGATGACTGGACGGATAACCATGCTTGGTTTAGGACGAACTATGCCCGCCTTGCACGCCGGTTCGATCACCAGAACGTTGCCGTGTATGGGAAGAAGGTGGTCGATCATGATAGTAGCTTGTCCAAGCTTCTGAATAGGGTTGGAAGGAGCTACCCGAGGGACAGGGTCGTGGTCGAGTACGTTACTCGTAAGAAGCGAG
>Ga0137386_10002575_pt1 | contig 11694 bp, 8 predicted proteins | sample SagtaG_4_FD_104910 | JGI IMG/M metagenome (GOLD analysis project Ga0137386, IMG submission 104910) | Vadose zone soil microbial communities from Sagehorn Ranch, Mendocino, California, USA - Sage2_R_100_16 metaG | ecosystem: Environmental > Terrestrial > Soil > Vadose zone | place: USA... | reverse complement strand
GGCGCTGGTGGCGCTGCCGCTATGGCTGCCGTCGCTGCTGGCGCCCTCCTCCGGGCAGGATCCGACCAGCTTCGGCCTCGACCTGTTCCGCAACCTGGTCGTGCCGGTCCTGCTCCCAGTGGTGAGCTTCGCGTTCTCCACCGCCGCGCTCGGCAACGAGCTGCGCCGCGGCACCATCACCAACCTGCTGCTCAAGCCGATCCCGCGCTGGTCGGTGCTCGGCGCCGAGTACCTGGCCGCGGTGCTGGCCACCCTGGGGGTGCTGCTGCCGGCCGAGGTGGTCGGGCACCTGCTGGTCGCCCGCGGGCTCGGCTCCGCGGTGCTACTGGAGGGCATGCTGGCGGCCACCGTCGTGGGCGTGCTGGCCTACTCGGCCATCGGGCTGCTGCTGTCGCTGCTGCTGTCGCGGGCGCTGCTGGTGGGCCTGGCCTACGCGCTGCTGTGGGAGGGCGCGGCGGTGGGGGCGGCGCCCAGCGCCTCGTCACTGTCGGTGCGCGGCTACGTCGAGGGCGTGCTCGCCGCCATCCTGGACAACGGCGGCGGGCCGGAGCTGGCCACCCGTCTGGGGCCGGCGTCCGCGACCACCCTGGCCCTGGTGGTCACCGTGGTCGCGCTGGTGCTCGCCCGCGGCCGCCTCGCCCGCATGGACCTGCCGTAGGAATGCGCCGTGACGCTGTCGTCTCCGCCCCCGATGTCACTCGTTACCATCTCGATCCCTGGACGATGGTTCGAGCATGGCGGACGAATGGTGACGCTTGGATCCGCCGGCAGATAGGCGTGCTCACGATTGGGCAGCTCCAAAGAGAACAGGGAGTCACGGGGCTCTTTGACGTCGTCGAACTACACGATTCACTTTCGTCGGCGGATGAGCTCGAAGCTTATGAGGATGCTCTTCAACGTCTGGCTGAGCGGTGATACCGGCCGAAGTTCCGGCCGGCCCACTGCTAGTCGATACGGACGTCTTCTCCATGTGGTATCGACAACGAGGACGCTGGCAAGAGTTTCGAAATCTTACCGAGGCCCATCCCTTGGCGATGTCGTTTGCGGGCGTGGCCGAGGCTCTAGCACCAACCTATCTGAGGAAGGGGCATCGCGCCTGGGACGACGCAGCGAATCCGCGATGCGATCGGTCGATTCGTCATCATCCCGTATGGGGAGGAAGTTACCGGATCTCTGACTTCTCCGCGACGGTTCTCGTTGCAGTGCCTTCCTGTGGACTTCGCGGCGTCACACAGGGGCGCGGTCCGCGGCGGGTTCGTCCATGGCGGCGAGCAGGTCGGGGCGGAGGGCGCGGACGGCGGCGACGATCGTCAGGAGGGCCAGGCCTGTCACGGCGGTGACCAGCGGGAGGCCGACGCGGTCGCCGAGCCAGCCCTGCATCACCAGGCCGAGCGAGTGGCCGCCGCCGATGCCGAGCATGGCCAGGCTGGCCGTGCGGGCCCGCAGCACCCGCGGCGACCGGACCTGGCACACGGTGGTCACGCCCGACAGGACGTTGAGATAGCAGAAGCCGAGGACGCCGATGGCGGCGACCGCCAGCGGGAAGCTCGGCGCCAGGCCGTAGGCGGCGGCCAGCGGGCCGACCGCCAGCAGCGCCGCCACCAGCAGGCGTCGCCTCCCGACCCGGGCCGCCAGCGGCCCAGCGGTCAGGGCGGCGCAGACCGCGCCGATGCCCTGCGCGGTGACCAGCGCCGAGGTCCCGGCCGCGCCCTTGTCGAAGACCTTGATGGCCACCGCCGGGACCAGACCGATGAACGGCGAAACCAGGAAGGTGGTGGCCAGCAGCAGCAACAGCGCGGTGCGGATGCCGGCGTCGCGGCGCGCCGCCGCGACCCCCTCGCCGATGGTGCGCCACACCCTCATCACCGCCTCGCCACGATGGCGCGGCGGGGGCACGGTGATCAGCGCGAGCGCCAGCAGCACCGCGCCGAAGCTGGCGGTGTTGAACCAGAACGCCCAGGCCAGGCCGCCCGCCGCGATCACCAGCCCGGCCAGCGCCGGTCCGATCACCCTGCCGAGGTTGTACTGGGCACCGCCAAGGGTCATGGCGCCGAGCAGGTCCTCGCCGGCGACCAGGTCCGGGATCATCGCCTGCGAGGCCGGCATGTAGGACGCGAAGGCGGCGCCCTCCAGCAGCACGATGGTGGCGACCAGCGGGATCGACAGCCGGTCGGTGACCGCCAGCAGCGCCAGCGCCGCCGCCAGCACGGTCTGCAGCAGCGCGATCGAGACCAGGTAGCGGCGCCGGTCGAAGCGGTCGGCCAGGGCGCCGGCGATGGGCCCCAGCAGCACCGTCGGCACGTAGGTGAGCGCCGCGATCGTGCCGGTCCAGCCCGCCTGGCCGGTGGTCTGGGTGACGTAGACGCCGACCGCGACCGTCTCCATCCAGGTGCCGATGTTGGAGACGAACGCCCCCGCCCAGATGGTCGCGAAGGCGCGATGCCGGAATGGCCGGAACGGCGACACCCTGGCGGGACCGGGAGAGCGAGAAGCAGCCGTCGTCACACGCCTACGGTACGCGAGTTCGGCAGGTCGATTAACGGGTCCGATTCCCCGAACAGCGGCGCAAGCCGCTACCCTGCGAGTATGTCGTCGCAACGGGACCTCATCGAATTCAAGGGCGAGCGGCCGGAGCTGGAACGCCCGTTCCTGGTGGTCCACCTCGCCGGCTGGACCGACTCCGGGGTCGCCGGCCAGACCGCCATGGGCTTCCTGCAGGCGCGTTGGAACGCACGCACCACCGCGACCTTCGACAGCGACGAGCTCATCGATTACCGAGACCGCCGTCCGCTGGTCCGCCTGGCCAGCGGGACCATCGAGGCGGTGAGCTGGTCGGAGATCGAGCTGTCGCTCGGCACGACCGTCGATGGTCTGCGGGACGCGCTGCTGCTCAGCGGGCCCGAGCCCGACTTCCGCTGGCACGCCTTCGCCGACCAGGTGACCGAGCTGTGCCGCCAACTGGGCGTGACCGAGGTCTTCGGCCTGGGCGCGTTCCCGGCCCCCTCGCTGCACACCGATCCGGTGGCGGTGGTGAGCACCTCGGCCGATCCCGAGCTGGCCGGCCGGCTGGAGACGGTCCCGGCGATCGTCGAGCTGGCCGCCGGCATCCAGAGCGTGCTCGAGGAGCGCCTGCACCAGGCCGGCATCCCCGCCACGGGCCTGTGGGCGCGGGTGCCCCCCTACCTCGCGGGTGGCAGCCACCCGCCGGCCGCGCTGGCGCTGATCCGCACGCTGGAGCGCCTGGCCGGGGTCGCGATCGACGCGACCGAGCTGGAGGCTGCCTCCAAGGAGCACATCGAGCAGGTCGAGCAGGCCATTCGCGAGCGGCCGCAGATCGCCGAATTCGTGGAGCAGATCCGCACCATGGTCGAGCAGGGGGCAGAGCAACGCCTGCCGTCGGGGGACGAGATCGCCGACGAGCTGGAGCGCTTCCTGTCCCAGCAGCCTCCGCCCGACGACGACAACCGCTCCATGTGATGGGCGTCGCCGTCGAGGTCGCGCGGCGGGCCGACGGTGCGCTGCGCCCGGCGGTCACCCCACGGCCTCGCCCCGCTGCGGGCCACTGCCGCGCAGCAGCGCGCGGACGCGGGCGACCAGCTCCTCCAGGGCGAACGGCTTCACCAGGTAGTCGTCGGCGCCCGCCTCGAGCCCGCCGTCCCGGTCGCCGGACCCATCGTAGGCGGTCAGCAGGATGATCGGGGTGCTGTCGCCGGCCTCGCGAAGCCGCCGGCAGACCTCCAGGCCGTCGATGCCAGGCATGCCGATGTCCAGGATGAGGCAGTCGATGGCCTGCTCGCGAAGCACCTGGAGCGCGGTCTGCCCGTCAGCGGCCGAGGTCACGTCGAATCCCTCATAGGGAAGGCTGCGCCCCAGCACCGAGCGGATGCTGTCGTCGTCATCGACGACCAGGAGCCTGCTGGACATCGTCGCCTCGCGGTCGGTCGAGGCGCGAGTACGGCCCGGTCGCACCGCAGCGTGCGTGCCGCGCCGCCGCGCCGCTGCGGTCAGGGCCTCCAGCCTGTTCGTTCTACCGCATCGACATTGGAGCAACCTGTGCAGCACATGAGAAGTAGGTATGAAAGCGGGGAACGCTTCCTCGATTGCTCACATTGCTCATATAGTACACATTCACGCCGCTCGCGCTGATCCCATCGATCGGGCCACGAGCCCCGGCGCCTCCCCCTCTTCACCGCCCGACAGCCGCTCCGGCGTGGGCGGGTTCAGTCGACCGCCGCTCGCGCCGACTGTGATGGAGCCGACTTCGACAGGTGGGCCCGAGGCGCCGAGGGGGGGTCGGGATGCAGGACGTGAACCTTGTGCTGGCCGACCGGTACCAGGCGCGTGAACGGCTCGGGAGCGGGGCCGGCGCCGGTGTCGAGGAGTACCTCGGGCGCGATCTACGGCTCGCCCGCCCGGTGGTCATCCAGGTGATCCGCGGTGCCGGCAAGGACGGCTTTGCGCCACAGGCGCGGCTGATGGCCAGTCTCGACCACCCGGCCGTGGCCAGCGTCTACGACTGGGGCCAGCAGGAGGGCCTCGCCTATCTGATCCGCGAGTACGTGCCCGGCCAGGACCTCGGCAGGCTGCTGATCGAGCGCGGCGTGCTACCGGTCCCGCAGGCCGCGGCCATCGGCGCCGAGGTCGCCGCCGCCCTGGCGGCCGCGCACCGGATCGGCCTTGCGCACGGCAGCCTCGACGCTGCCGACGTGATCCTCGGCGACCAGCGCGTCACCGTGGTCGGCTTCGGCGCCGGCTGGATGCGCGAGGCCGCCGGCGTCGCCCCCGAGCGTCTGGACACGACCAGGACCGGCGGGCCGGGCGCGACGGGCGGACCGGCCGTACGGGGAGGGCGCGAGCCAGGCGCGCAGGCGGATCTGCGGGCGCTCGGGGGGATGCTCTACCAGATGATCACTGGCGCCTCGCCGGAGCAGTGGCCGGTGGTGACGCCGATGGCCGGGGCCGGACTGTCGCTCCCGCTCCGCCAGGTCATCGAGCGGCTGATGGCTCCGGAGCCGGCCGACCGCTACCGGGCCGCCGAGGCCGTCCGCGCCGACCTCCTGCACCTCACCCACGGGCAGGCCGCCTCCGCGCAGCCGGCGGCACCCGCCTCGGGCAAACCGGCCCCGGCGGGCTCCGCGGCGGCGGACCCGGCCTCCACGACCGCGCCGGTGCGCGTGCCCGCCGAGGCCCCGCCGAGCTGGGTGTCGGCGACCCAGGGGACGGCCCGGCCTGGATCCGCGGCGCAGGGTGGGCCGCCCGGCGGCGACGCCCCGGAGGATCAGGACGCGGCGGGCCGGCGACGCAGGCGCTGGGTCGGAGTCTGGCTGGCGGTGATCCTCGGCCTGGCGCTGCTCGCCGGAGCGGTCGGCGGGGCGCTGCTGCTCACCCGCGATCCCGGCGACCGCGCCACCGTCAAGACGCCGGACGACCCTGGGCCCACCAGCATCACCACCGTGCAGGCGGCGGACCTGCCCGACGTGGTGGGCCTGGACGAGCGGGTGGCCACCAGCACGCTGGAGCGCGACGGCTTCGTCGCCAACATCTCCCTGCGCCCGTCCAACCAGGCGCCAGGCGTGGTCACCAGCCAGAGCCCCGGTGCCGGCCAGCGGCCCCCCAGAGGCGCGATCGTGTTCCTCACCGTCTCCAGCGGCCCCGCGGACAGCACCGTTCCGGGCGGCACGGCCGTCCCCGGCGGGCCCGTGGCCCCGCCGACCACCAAAGCGCCGGCCTCGCCGGCGGCACCGCCCACCACCGCGGCGCAGGCGTCCCCGTAGGGTCACTCGTACCTGAGCGCGGCGATCGGCTGCATGCGAGCGGCCTTGCGCGCCGGGTAGACGCCGAAGAACACGCCAACGGCCACGCTCACGCCGAACGCCAGCGCGATCGACCAGCCGGTGATGGCCGCCGGCACCGGCGACACGCGGCCGACCACCAGGCCGACGGCGATCCCCAGGAGGATCCCGATCACCCCGCCGCTGACCGTGAGGGCGATCGCCTCCAGCAGGAACTGGCGCAGCACGTCGCGGGTGCGCGCGCCCACCGCTTTGCGCAGCCCGATCTCGCGGGTCCGCTCGGAGACGCTGACCAGCATGATGTTCATCACCCCGACGCCGCCGACCAGCAGCGAGATCCCGGCGATCGAGGCCAGCACGATGGTGAGGATCGACAGCACCCTGCCGACCACGCCCAGGATGTCGCCCTGGGTGAGCACCTGGAAGTCCTGGTCGGGATGCGAGCGCGTCACCACCTCGCGGATGATCCGCTGCTCGTCGGGGACGTCGCCGGGGGAGATCGCCTTGACCGCGATGCCGTCGACCCGGCTGACCCCGAACAGGCGCTGCGCGGCCGTCACCGGGATGAAAGCCTCCTGGTTGCGGTCGACCCCAAGGGTGGTGCCGACCCGGCTGAGCACGCCGACCACCCGGAAGCGGACGCCCCCGATGGTCACGAACTTGCCCAGCGGGTCCCGTCCGGGGAACAGCAGCTCGGCCGGATTGGCGCCGAGCACCACCACCCGGCGACGGACGGCGACGTCGGACCCGCTGAAGAAGGTGCCGCGCTCCACGGTGCGGTCGAAGACGAAGGGGATGGTCTCGTTGGTGCCGTTCAGGTTGACCTGCGCGCGCCGCGGGCCGACCCGTGCCAGCTCGCCGGAGGCGACCGTGGCCGCGACCCGGTCAGGATCGCCGACCGCGTCGCCGATGCGGCGGACGTCCTCGAGGGTCAGGCGGGAAAGGGCCGGCGCGGAGCCGATCGAGAAGTCGCCGGGCGCCACGAACAGGATGTTGGAGCCCAGCGACTCGATGCCGGAGGTGACCTCGTTGCGCGCCCCGCTGCCGATCGCCACCAGCAGCACCACGCTGGTCACGCCGATCACCACGCCGAGCATGGTGAGGCCGGACCGCAGCTTGTTGGCCTGGAGCGCCTCCCACGCCAGCCGGACCGCCTCGGTGAGCCTCACCGGTGGGCCACCCCGTCCAGGCGCCCGTCGCGGACCAGCAGGGTGTGATCGAAGCGGGCGGCCACGCCGGGGTCGTGGGTGACCACCACCAGCGCCACGCCGCGCTCCGCCCGCAGCCGCGTCAGCAGCTCCAGGACCTCGTCGCCGGAGCGCGAGTCGAGGTTGCCGGTCGGCTCGTCGGCCAGCAGCATCGCCGGCTCGGCCGCCAGCGCCCTGGCGATCGCCACCCGCTGCTGCTCGCCGCCGGAGAGCTCTGAGGGCCGGTGCAGCAGGCGCTGGGCGAGGCCCACGGCCTCCAGGGCCTCGGTGGCGCGCCGGCGCCGCTCGGCCCTGCCGAGCCCGCGGTAGACCAGCGGGAGGCCGACGTTGCCGAGCGCCGTGGTCCTCGGCAGGAGCTGGAAGTTCTGGAAGACGAAGCCGACCACCTGGTTGCGGAGCCTGGCCAGCTCATCGTCGGACAGCCGGGCGACGTCGCGCCCCTCGAACGCCAGGCTGCCGCTGGTCGGCCGGTCCAGGCCGCCGAGCAGGCCGAGCAGGGTGGACTTCCCCGAGCCGCTCGGTCCCATGATCGCCAGCGAGTCCCCGCGCGCGACCGCCATGTCCACGCCGTCGAGCGCGCGGACCTCGACCCCCTCCATGCGGTAGACCTTGGTGATCCCGCGCGCCTCCACGACCGGGAGCCCCTCCGCGGACCCGATCAACCCCGTCCCCCCTTGGTGGCGTCCACGCCGTCAGCCCCCGGGCCAGCTCTCGCCGTCGTGGAGGCGCTCGGCGCCGCGGCTGACGACCCGCTCGCCCGCGCGGAGACCGGCGGCGATGGCGGCGCGGTCGTCGCCGTCCACCGAGACCCGCACGTCGCGAAGGTGGACCTTGTCGCCCTCGATCACGAACACCGCCTGCTGGCCGCGGTCGCGGCCGATCAGCGCCGAGCCGGGCACCGACAAGGAATCGCGCGCCTGGCGCACCTGGATGTCGGCGGTGGCGGTCATGCCCACCCGTGGGACCGGCCCTCCGCCGGCGGCCAGCACCAGGTCGACCTCGTAGCTCACGCCGCCCGCGGCCGACTGGCTCGACGAGGGCGCCACCGCGATGCGCCGCACCTTGCCGGAGAAGCCGGCGCCGGGGAAGGCGTCGAGCTGGACGTCCGCCGGCTGGCCGACCTTGACCAGCGCGATGTCGGTCTCGTCGACCTCGGTGGCCACCTGGAGGTCGCTGAGGTCGTAGACGGTGGCCACGGTCTGGCCGGCGGCGAGCTGGTCGCCGACCCGCAGCGGCGGCCCGCCCCCGCTCTGCCCGCCGCTGCCGCTGGTCAGACCCTGCACCGCCTGCTGGGCGCTCTCCGGGAGCTGGGAGAGGTCGGGCAGGCTGGTGGCGGGGCCGCCGCTGGAGGCGCGGCCGAGCTGGAGCGTGCCGGAGATGGGCGCGCGCAGGGTCAGCGCGGCCTTCTGCTCCATGGCGAGGTCGAGGGCGAGCTGCGCCTGGCCGCGCTGGGCGGCGGTCGCCGCGTTCAGCGCGCCGCGCAGGGCGGCGGTCTGCTGGTCCACCGCGGCGACCGCCAGCTCCGCCGCCTGGGTGGCGCGCCGCTGGCTGGTGGCCACCTGCTGCTCGGCCTTGTCGAGCCTGGCCTTGACCTGGGCGCGCTGGGTCGGCGGCAGCGCCGCCAGGGTCGAGCGCAGGGCACGCAGCAGCGCCTCCGAGGTGGTGCTGAGCTGTTGCTGGACCTGCTCGATGGCGGCCAGCGCCGAGGCGACCGGGACGCTGGGGACCAGGCCGTCGAGGGCGGAGGCGGAGTCCACCGCCGCTTGGGCCTGGCGGATCGAGCTGTCGACCTGCGTCGAGGAGAGCTGCGCGACCACCTGTCCGCGCCGGACCCGCTGCCCGTCGCGGACGCGGAGGTCGGCCAGCTTGGCCGCGGCGGGAGCGTGGAGGTCGGACTGGGCGGCCGCCTGCACCGATCCGGGGGCGCTCACCCGCTCGACCACGTCGGCGGTGCGCGCGGGCTCCGCCGCGAAGCGCGTGTCCGGCCCCGACCCGCAGGCCGCCAGCGCGAGCGCGCCCGCCGCCAGCCCGGCGACCGGTACCGCCGCGACCCGGACCCAGACCCTGCTGACCCGCATCCGGCGACCTCTCACAGCTCGTGCCAAAACCACCGGGTCAGCATAGTTGGTGTGGGGGATTCGGGGGGCGGAGCGCAGCGGAGCCCCCGATGAGTAGGGGGACACCAGTGCGTGTCGATCTGCCTAGCGCTTCGCCAGGTTGGAAAGGAAAAAATAGAGGTTGGCGGGGCGCTCGGCGAGGCGGCGCATGAAATAGGGGTACCACTGGTCGCCGTAGGGGACGTAGACGCGCAGCCGGTAGCCCTCGGCGACGACCTGCGCCTGCAGGTCTCGGCGCACTCCGTGGAGCATCTGGAACTCGAAGGTCGAGCGGTCGCGGCCGTGCCTGGCGGCCAGCGACTTGGTGAGCGCGACCAGCCGCTGGTCGTGGGTGGCGACCATTGGATAGGCGTTGTCCCGGACGAGCACGTCCAGCAGCCGCGCGTAGGCGGCGTCCACGTCGGCCTTGCGCTGGAGCGCGACCTCCGGCGGCTCCCGGTAGGCGCCCTTGACCAGCCGGACCGGGATGCCGAGGCCGGTCAGCCGCTCCAGGTCGGCGGGAGTGCGGTGCAGGTACGCCTGGAGGCAGACGCCGACGTCGTCGTAGGACTCCTCGAGCGAGGCGACCAGATCCAGGGTGCGGTCGACGTAGGCCGCGGACTCCATGTCCACGCCGACCATGGCGCCGACCTCCTTGCCGCGAGCCGCCACCTTGGCCGCCTCTTCGGCGGCCAGGTCGCGGCCGAGGTCAAGGCCGAGCGCGGTCAGCTTGACGGAGATGTTGGCGTCCAGGCCCTCGTCCTGGATGCGGTCCAGCGCCGCCAGGTAGGCGGCGGTGGCGCCCCGAGCCTGGCTCTGCGACTCGGTGTTCTCGCCCAGGTGATCCAGCGCCACCGACATCCCGGCGCCGTTCAGCTCGCGGATCGTCCGTTCGGCGTCGTCCAACCGATCGCCGGCGATGAACCGGCGCGCCACGCGCCAGGCGACCGGGTTGTTGGTCACCTGCCGCTTCAGCGTCGACGACGCGGCGGCCTTCAGCAGCGTTGCCTTGAGCACGCCCCACCTCGCTTTGCGAGAGCAACCTCGACGGCCCCCCTTTTGAGGAGGCCGCTGGACCCTCGTTGGCCCAGCTTCGAGTATGGCATGGCGGGTCGCCCGAGCAGGGCATCCATGGCGCAGGCGCGCTTGGGGGCCGTGGGGGGAGCGGGTACGCGGTGACCAAGCCCTACACGACCTCGACGGGGACCAGCTCCAGGCGACGCCCGAATTCCTGCTCGAAGAGGTCACCGCCCTGCTCGGCCGCCCACACGTCGCGGTCGGGCAGGTCCCGAGCGCGCAGGTCGAGGCGGGCGACCCCATCCTCCATATGGACGTCCACCTGCTGCACCACCTGGAAGTGGTCGGCGTCCAGGCCGTCGGCGATCCGCAGCAGCGCCGCCAGGCGCCGCACCAGCACCCGCTCGCCCTCGGATAGCGCCTGGTAGTCGGGGTGGCGCTGGGAGGGCAGCGCCTTGCGGTGGTAGCGGGCGACGTTGGCGATCACGGCCAGCTCCTCTGGGCCGAACCCGTCGAGATCGGCGTTGCGGATCAGGTACAGCGAGTGCTTGTGGTGTGCGGACTGCGCCACGGCAAAGCCGACGTCGTGCAGCAGCCCGGCGAACTCGAGCAGCTCGCGCTCGAGCGGTCCCAGCCCGTGCAGCTCGGCGGTCTGGTCGAACAGGGACAGGGCCAGCTTGGTCACCTGGCGGCTGTGCGGCTCGTCCCAGCCGTTGCGGCGCGCGAATTCGAGCACCGACCGGGTGCGAGGGTCCTCCACGGGCTCGGCACGGCCGCTGTCGTGCTTGGCGAGGTAGTCGAGGATCACGCCCTCGCGCAGCGCCCATGGCGCCAGCACCAGCTCGCGGAGACCGAAGGCCTGCATCAGCAGGGCGGCCACCTGCGAGCCGGCGACCAGGGTGGCCGCGCGGAACTCGTCGAGGCGGGCCAGGCGGGCGCGGTCCCGGATGGTGCTGGAGGCGATGTAGCCTGCGACCACGTTCAGCGCCTCGCGGGTCAGCACCGGCGCGGTCTGGCCGTCGATCCCGGCGAAGCCGAACTCGTGGGCGGGCGTGGGCGCCTCGGGCAGGGCCCTGGCGAACACGCCGAGGTTGCGGAAGGTCTTGGAGGTCGCGCAGACGATCTCCCACGGCTGCTCACGGACCCGCTCCGCCAGCGGTCCCAGCAGCGCGAGCGCGTGCACACGCAGGGAGGCCAGTTCCTCCTCGCGCGGTGGGTCGGAGCGGATGAACCGGCGGGTGAGCCTGGCCACACCGAGCGGCAGGCTCTCGACCAGCTCCGGCCGGTCGCTCTCGCCGCCGGCTACCTCCAGGCTGCCGCCGCCGATGTCGACCACCAGCAGGCGCTTGGCCGAGAACGCCGTCCAGCGGCGGGTGGCGAAATAGGTGAGCCGCGCCTCCTCGGCGCCGGAGAGCACGCTGATCGACACGCCGGTGGCCTCGCGGACCCGGCCGAGCGCGTCCGCGCCGTTGCGGGCCTCACGGATCGCGGAGGTCGCGAAGCCGACCAGCGCCTCGGCGTGGAGCCGGTCGGCGGCCGCGCGCTTGCGCTTGACGCTTTCGATCAGGCGCTCGACGGCCT
>Ga0137386_10002569_pt1 | contig 11709 bp, 9 predicted proteins | sample SagtaG_4_FD_104910 | JGI IMG/M metagenome (GOLD analysis project Ga0137386, IMG submission 104910) | Vadose zone soil microbial communities from Sagehorn Ranch, Mendocino, California, USA - Sage2_R_100_16 metaG | ecosystem: Environmental > Terrestrial > Soil > Vadose zone | place: USA... | reverse complement strand
GCTCGGCTTCGACGGCTCCTCGATCCGCGGGTTCCAGACGATCGACGAGTCCGACATGCTGCTCGTGCCGGACGCGTCGAGCGCCGCGATGGATCCGTTCACGGCGGTGCCCACGCTGGTGCTCATCTGTAACGTGAAGGACCCGGTCACGGGCAAGTGGTACTCGCGCGACCCGCGCTACATCGCCCAGAAGGCCGAAGCGCACCTGAAGAAGACGGGCCTCGCCGACACGGTCTACATCGGTCCCGAGCTCGAGTTCTTCTTCTTCGATTCGATCCGCTTCGACCAGACCTACAACTGCGGGTACTACTTTATCGACTCCGAGGCGGGCTTCTGGAACTCCGGCAAGGAGGGGACGGCCGAGCAGCCGAACCTCGGCTACAAGCCGCGATACAAGCAGGGCTACTTCCCGGTCCCGCCGATGGACAAGTTCCAGGACATCCGCTCGGACATGGTCCTGGCGCTCGAGAGTGTGGGGGTACGAATCGAAGTTCACCACCATGAAGTCGCGACCGCCGGGCAGACAGAAGTCGATATGCGATTCGATACCCTGACCAAGATGGCCGATAAAGTCATGTGGTACAAGTACTGCGCTAAGAACACTGCGCGGAAGTGGGGGAAGACGGCGACGTTCATGCCGAAGCCGCTCTTCCAGGACAACGGCTCAGGCATGCACACCCACCAGTCCCTCTGGAAGAACGGGAAGAACCTGTTCTTCGAGCGGGGGGGCTACGCCGACATCTCCAAGAACTGCCTCTACTACATCGGCGGCATCCTCAAGCACGCGCCGGCGCTGCTCGCGATCATCGCCCCCTCGACCAACTCCTACAAGCGACTGGTGCCGGGCTACGAGGCGCCGATCAACCTCGTCTATAGCCAGCGCAACCGCTCGGCGTGCGTGCGGATCCCCGTCTATTCGAAGTCCGAAGGGGCCAAGCGCATCGAATTCCGCACCCCCGATAACACCTGCAACCCGTATCTGTCGTTCGCGGCGTGCCTGATGGCGGGGCTCGACGGGATCGCCAACAAGATCGATCCGGGTAAGCCGGTCGACAAGGACCTCTACGAGCTGCCGCCCGCCGAGGCGAAGAAGATCAAGCAGCTCCCCGGCGACCTCAGCATCGTGCTCGACAACCTCGAGCAGTCCCACGACTGGCTGTTGAAGGGCGACGTCTTCACGCCGGACGTGATCGAGACGTGGATCGACTACAAGCGCAAGAACGAGGTGGACGCCGTACGGCTGCGCCCCCATCCGTGGGAGTACGCGCTTTACTTCGACATCTAAGCGGCGGGCACCCGGGCTTCGCCACGCCCGCCGCGCTCGCGTAGCGCTCGGGCCCCCGGGCTTCGCCACGCCCGCCGCGCTCGCGTGGCGCCCGGGCCAAGCCCATGTAGGCTCCGCTTCGGCTCCGGTGAGACATCGCCGGGGCCGTTGCCTTCCCAGGGGCGCGCGTCGCACGCGCCCACCGGCCGGTGCCGCTTTGTTCGGCAGGCCCCTCGACGCTGCTCATCCAGAGGGCAGCGGGCATCGGTCTCGTCCGCGTTAACCTCTTGCCGAACTTGATGATCGCTCGTCGAGCAGCCTCGGCATACGCATTGCTACCGCACTGCGCGAAGCGACGCTGACGTCGCGGCTGACCGGGACAACGACGCCCCGCCGGGGCGTCGTTTTTTTTGCCACGAACGGGATGTGGGGTTCGATCGATCACACGGGGGAAGAACGGAGACGACAATGAAGAGGACGTGGAAAACGCTCGCGGTCATGCTCGTGCTCGCGGCGACGGTTGCCGCGGTCAAGGCGCAGGACCAGAAGCCGGCGCAGCCAGCGGCCCCGGCGGCGGCCGCCGCGCCGGCTCCGGCGCCGCCGCCGAAGCCGGACCCGAGTGGGACGACGACGGGAACGATTGCCGACGTGCCGGCCAAGGAAGCCGGGAAGCCCACGCTCGTCGAGGTCGCGGATGCCGTCGGCCACAATCGCGTAGCGATCAACATCATGTGGACGCTGCTCACCGGCTTCCTCGTCATGTTCATGCAGGCGGGCTTCGCACTCGCCGAAACCGGCTTCACCCGCGCGAAGAACGTCGCCCACACAATGATGATGAACTTCATGATCTACGCGATCGGCATGACCGGCTACTGGATCATGGGGTTCGCGCTCCAGATGGGCGGCCTCGGCCCGATCAGCACGATGGGCGGAACCGGCGTGCTCGACGGGGAGTTCACGATCAGTCTCTTCGGAAAGGATTTCGGTCTCTTTGGCACGAAGGGGTTCTTCCTCGCGGGCTCCACCTATGACGTCGGCGTGTTCGCGCTCTTCCTCTTCCAGATGGTGTTCATGGACACCGCCGCGACGATTCCAACCGGCGCCATGGCCGAGCGCTGGAAGTTCTCGTCGTTCTTCATTTACGGCTTCTTCATCTCGATGATCACGTACCCCCTGTTCGCGAACTGGGTGTGGGGCGGCGGCTGGCTCTCCCAGCTCGGCAAGAACTTTGGCCTCGGGCACGGCTATGTCGACTTCGCCGGTTCGTCCGTGGTCCACATGGTCGGCGGTGTGACGGGGCTCGCGGGCGCGATGGTGCTCGGCCCGCGGCTCGGCAAATACAACAAGGACGGGACGCCGAACCCCATTCCCGGGCACAACATCCCGATGGCGGCGCTCGGGTGCTTCATCCTCGCGTTCGGGTGGTTCGGCTTCAACCCGGGCAGCACGCTGGCCGGCAGCGATCTCCGTATCGCCGTCGTCGCCGTCAACACGATGCTGGCGTCGGCCTCGGGCGCGATCTTCGCGATGCTCTACATGTGGATGAGGTACGGCAAGCCCGATCCGAGCATGGCGATCAACGGCATGCTCGCCGGTCTCGTCGCGATCACGGCGCCATGCGCCTTCGTGTCGAGCTTCTGGGCGTTTGTGATCGGCGCGTTCGCCGGCGTGCTCGTCTGCTGGAGCGTCTTCTTCCTGGAGCGGACCATGAAGGTGGACGATCCGGTCGGCGCGATCTCCGTGCACGGCACCTGCGGTGCCTGGGGAGTGCTGAGCCTCGGGATCTTCGCCGACGGCACCTACGGCGACGGCTTCAACGGCGTTGCGGGAACGGTGCGCGGCATCCTCTACGGCGACGCGAGCCAGCTCGTGGCCCAGATCATCGGGCCGCTCGCAAACTTCGGCTTCATCTTCGGCGCCTCCTGGCTCTTCTTTAAGGCGATGGACGTCGTGATGGGCATGCGCGTGTCGCCCGAGGTCGAGCTCGAAGGCCTCGACGTTCCCGAGATGGGCACCCACGGCTATCCTGAGATTCAGGGCCCGGGCAGCCTGGTGCACGGGCTGGTGGGCGGGACGTCGCGGTCACACGAGGTCCCGGCGGGCGTCATTGCGGCGCAACGGGGCCGGTGAGGAATCCACGATGCGGAAGATCGAGGCGATCATCAAGCCGTTCAAGCTCGACGACGTGAAGGAGGCGCTCACCGGAGCTAGCATCGTCGGCATGACGGTGACCGAGGTGCGCGGCTTCGGGCGCCAGAAAGGCCACACCGAGATGTACCGCGGCGGGGAGTACACCGTCGACTTCCTGCCCAAGCTGAAGGTCGAGGTCATTGTCCCGGACGACAGGATTGACAAGGTCGTCGCCCTGATCGCCGCCGCCGCCAAGACCGGGTCCATCGGCGACGGCAAGATCTTCGTGTCCACGCTCGACGATGCGTTGCGCATCCGGACGGGCGAGCATGGCGAGAACGCACTCTAGTTGAATCGGGGGAAGGGAATGACTTCAAAGCTCACCCTAGCCTCATCAGCTGTCTTCAGAAGTCGGTTGTTCGCCTTCCTTTTAGTGACGCTCGCGGCATCGCTCGGCGCTGCAGCCGCGGACGCCGCCGAGGTCAACGGGATCTATACGGAGCCCTCAACCAAGGATCTTGGCGAGCTGACGAAGATCGACCTGTTCAAGGGCCTCAAGTTTCGCGGGTGGATCGACACCTATCTCGAAGGCAACTTCAACCACCCCCGCCAGTCCACGGTCAACGAGAATCAGGCGCTTTCGGTCATAAGATCGAGAGACCTGACGATCGAAGGCAGGACCTTCGACGTCCATGACCGATCGTTCAGCCTTTCGTTGGCGGAACTGGAGTTCGAGAAAGTTCCGGACGTGGGCGGGGTCGGCTTCAAGCTCGATCTCGCCTGGGGCGACACGATGGACATCATCGTCGATTCCATCAAGGCCGCCATTGGCAATCAGAGCGTCAGCGACTTCGACAGGTACGTTCAGCACGCGTCCATCGCCTATGTCGCCCCGATCGGGAAAGGACTGCGATTCGACGTCGGCAAATTCGTGACGCATATCGGCGGCGAGACGATTGAGACCATCAAGAACAACAACTACTCGCACGCCTTCTTCTACACGTACGCGATCCCGTTCCAGGATACCGGTGTTCGTGTTCATTACGACTGGACTGACGCCTTTTACACAGAGCTCTACGTAGTGAACGGCTGGAATGCGACATCGGACAACAACAAGGCCAAGACGCTCGGGCCGTCGATCGGCTGGTCCCCTTCTCCGAAGTTTTCCGTCTACCTCAATTATCTCGTCGGCAATGAGCGTACCGACAACGACAAGCAATTCGACAATCTGCGCCATCTGGTCGATGCCCAGGTCAACTTTGCGCCCATCGAGCCGCTTAACTTGAGCCTCAACGCCGACTACACCGTCGAAGAAGGCGCCATCGGTGGCAGAAGAGACGCGCAGTGGTACGGTCTGACCGGGTGGATCCGCTACAAGCTCACCGACGCGCTGGAACCGTCGTTCCGAGTCGAGTGGTACCGGGATGAGGACGGTTTCACGACGGGCGTGGCGCAAACCCTTGTCGGGATAACAGCCACGCTTAACTACAAGATCGGGCTGGGCAAACTCGCGAACATCCTGCTGCGCCCCGAATATCGGGTCGACTTCTCGAACAAGAACTTCTTCACGAGAGGGAGCGATTTCAGGTCGGAGAAGGTCCAGCATACCCTGGGGATCGGTGCCGTGCTCTACTTCTAGCCACCGGTGCTGCCTGGCGTATATGCGCCGCGGCGAACGAGAAGGTCTTCAAGCTCGAGGACCACGGGCTCACGCCGACGGCGAAGAACCAGGACACCATCAGCCTCGCGCTGTACTACTCGTTCTTCTGAGCCGCGGCTGCTCCCGCAATAGGCAGCCCACCCGCCTGCTGCCGGGCGAGTGGGCAGGCCGACCGCCCCGCTCGACCTAAGTGGCTGATCTTGCTCGTGGGCGACGTCTGGCATTCGGCTTGCTACACGCAAACGGCATGGCTCGAGGTCCGCGCTGGCGCGTGGCGATTCTCGACGACCACGAGCGCTCCCGCGCGGCGCTTCGCGGCGCGATCTGGGCCGCCGGCGGCGAAGTCGTCGGCGAGGCGTTGAGGTGCACGGACGCCCTTCCGCTGATCAAGCGCGCCAGCCCCGACGCGGCGATCTTCGCCGTCGGTCTGCCGGACGGCGACGGCATCGAGGCCGCCGCGGACGTCATCGCGACGGCCGACTGCCCGGTCGTGCTCTTCACCAGCCATACCGGTGACGACTTCGTCGAGCGCGCACGGGCGGGGGGCGTCATGGCCTACCTGCTCAAGCCCCTGCGTCCGGCCGAGCTCGCTCCCGCGCTCGACGTCGCCATCGCGCGCTTCAGGGAGAATCGCCAGCTCCGACAGACGCTCGAAGGGCGGAAGGTCATCGAGCGCGCCAAGGGGTCCCTCATGGCGCGCTTCGGGCTCACCGAGGACGAGGCGTTCCGCCGCCTGCGCCGTGCCGCGATGGACAATCGCAAGCCGATGGTGGAGATCGCGAGGGCGTTGCTCGTGTCGGAGTCAGTCGCGCGCGGCGTGCCCACGGAATAGGCAGAGGACTCACGACCGGTCGCGCTAACTCTCGGAAATTTCGCGCCCCTCGTTCGGTACAGGCCTTGCACCTCGGCCCTCTCGAGTGGACAACGGCGTCCCTCGTGCGCGCGGCAGCGACGCTGCGCCGACCGAAGGGATCCCCACAGACCACCCGGCGGCATGAAAGGCACGCCGGCAACGCCACGAAAGGAGACGCCATGTCCGCTTGGTCACGTCGTGAGTTCCTCAGGGGCTCGCTTGTCGCCGGCACCGGGCTCGCCGCCGGGATCGGCTTTCCCAAGATCTTGACCGCCCAGGGCAAGGAGCCGATCAAGGTCGGGATCCTGCACTCGCTCAGCGGCACGATGGCCATCAGCGAGGCGCCGATCAAGGAAGTCGTCCTGATGGCCATCGGCGAGATCAACAAGGCGGGCGGTGTGCGCGGACGCAAGGTGGAGCCCGTCATCGAAGACCCCGCGTCGAACTGGGATCTCTTTGCCGAGAAGTCCAAGAAGCTCCTGCTCCAGGACAAGGTGGCGGCCGTCTTCGGATGCTGGACCTCGGTCAGCCGGAAGTCGGTCCTGCCGGTCTTCGAGAAGAACAACGGCCTGCTCTTCTATCCGGTGCAGTACGAGGGCGAGGAGTGCTCGAAGAACGTGATCTACACGGGGGCGACGATCAACCAGCAGGCGACGCCGGGAATCGACTATCTGATGAGCGCGGAGGGCGGCGGCAAGAAGAAATTCTACCTGCTCGGCTCCGACTACGTGTATCCGCGGACGACGAACAAGATCCTCCGGCTCTACCTCACGAAGGTGAAGAAGGTCCCCGAGTCGGCGATCGCGGAGGAGTACACACCGTTCCACCACCAGGACTACCAGACGATCGTCGGCAAGATCAAGAGCTTCAGCGCGGCGGGCGACGCGGCCGTCATCAACACGATCAACGGCGACAGCAACGTGCCCTTCTTCAAGGAGCTCGCCAACCAGGGTGTGACTGCCGACAAGACGCCTACCATGTCGTACAGCTTCGCCGAGGTCGAGCTGCAGACGCTCGACGTCAAGCCGCTCGTCGGGCACCTCGCCTCCTGGAACTACTTCATGTCGCTCAAGACGCCCGACAACCTCAAGTGGGTGAAGGCGTACAAGGAGTGGTGCAAGGGCCACAGCATCCCGGACAAGCAGTGCGTCACCGACGACCCGATGATGCACGCGTACATCCACGTCCACCTCTGGGCGAAGGCGGTCCAGAAGGCGGAGTCCACCGACGTCGAGAAGGTGCTCAAGGCGCTCGAGGGTCTCGAGATCCCGAGCCCGGTGGGCAAGTACAAGGTGGACGAGAAGAATCACCACACGTGGAAGCCGGTCTACATCGGCAAGATCCGGGAGGACGGTCAGTTCGACGTGGTCTGGAAGACCAAGTCGTGGGTGCGACCCGCGCCGTGGAGCGAGGTGACGTACCCCGGTCGCGACTGCGACTGGAGCAACGGCGGCAAGGGCTCCTTCGACGTGGTCGGCGGCAAGCGGATGTGGCTGTCGGACAAGTCGTAGTGCGCGCGCTCGCCGTCGTCCTCGCGGCGGCGTGGGTGCTGACCGGGCTCGGCGGCGTCGCGGCCGCCGGGCCCGGCGCGCCGGATCTGGAATCGGTGGCGCGTCGGCTCGCCGCACCGGCGACCCAGAAGGGTGCGCTCGGCGAGCTCGCGGGGTCGAGCGACCCGGCGGTCGAGCGCCTCCTGCGGGCGCTCAAGGACGGGGCGCTCTACTCGTGGAAGGGGCGGCTGGTGATCCTCGGTGACGACGGCGGTCTCACCGACGTCGCCGGGCGCCCGGTCCTGGACGCGCAGGGGCAGCCGGCGCAGCTCGAGTCCGGCCAGGAGGCCGTCGCCCTCGACGAGGCGCACTTCGGCCTCGCGCAGCGTATCCTCGAGCGCTTCGAGGTCTTGGGCAAAGATCCAGCGAAGCGGCAGTCGGCGGCCTTCAAGCTCGGAACCTCGGGCGATCCCTCGGCGATCCCGGTGCTCGTGCGGGCGATCGAGGGCGAGACGAATCGCGACGTCCGGCCCGCGCTCGAGGACGCCCTCGCCAAGCTCCGGCTCCGGGCGCCCGACGCCGCGGACCGGCTCGGCGCCGTCAAGCAGCTCGGGCGCCGCGCCTCGGAGGCGGCGGTGCCGCAGCTCCAGGCGCTGCTCGCCGACGAGACCGATCCGGCGGTGCGTGCGGCGACGCGGGCGGCGCTCCAGGACATCGATCGCTTCGTGGCCCAGCGCAACATCGTTGGATACCTGTTCAACGGCATCAGCCTGGCGGCCGTGCTGCTGATCATGAGCCTCGGGCTCGCCGTGACCTTCGGCCTGATGGGCATCATCAACATGGCCCACGGCGAGATGCTCATGCTCGGCTCGTACACGGCGTACGTCGTCCAGGAGATCTTCGCGGCGCGGTTCCCGGCCTACGCGGACTCCTATTTCTTCGTCGCGCTGCCGCTCGCGTTCCTGGTCGCTGGTGTCGTCGGACTGGCCCTCGAGTGGGGCGTCATCCGGTTCCTCTACGGCCGGCCGCTCGAGACCCTGATCGTCACGTGGGGTGTCGGCATGATCCTCCAGCAGGGCGCGCGGCTCTACTTCGGCGATCAGACGAGCGTGAACTCGCCGACGTGGTTCCGGGGCGGCGTGGAGGTGCTCACGGGATTGATCTTCCCGTGGAGCCGGATCTTCATCGTGGGGCTCGCGCTCGTGGCGCTCGGCGCGCTCTGGCTCCTCCTCTACCGCTCGTACGCGGGATTGAAGGTGCGGGCCGTGATGCAGAACCGCGCGATGGCCGCGTGCCTCGGCGTGTCGACCCGGCGCGTGGACGCGGTGACCTTTGCGCTCGGCACCGCGCTCGCCGGCGTGGCGGGGTGCGCGCTCGCGCTGATCGGCACGGTCGACCCCGAGGTCGGCAAGACCTACATCGTCGATTCGTTCATGGTCGTCGTGCTGGGGGGCGTCGGCAAGCTGGTCGGCACGGTCGTGGCGGCGGTCTGCATCGGGCTCTCGAACAAACTCATCGAGCCGGCGATCGGCGGCACCGCGGCGGCGGTCTACGCCAAGGTGGCCGTGCTCGTCATCGTGATCTGGTTCCTCCAGTGGCGCCCCACCGGGCTCTTCGCGCAGCGGGGGCGCGCCGCGACGGAGACCGCGTGACGGCGCCCGTACGGCCGTGGGACCGGGAGCTCGTCCGGGTGGGGCTCTTCGGCGCCGTGTTCGCCGTCGGGCTGCCCACGGCGAACGGGCTGGGATTCGTCTCGGACTATTACCTGAACCTCTTCGGCAAGTACCTGGCCCTCGCGATCCTGGCGCTCGGCATGGATCTCATCTGGGGCTACACGGGCATCCTCTCGCTCGGCCAGGCGATCTTCTTCGGGATCGGAGCGTACTCGATCGGCATGCACATGATGCTCGAGTCCTCCGGCAAGGGCGTGTACGGCGAGCCGGTGCCCGACTTTATGATCTGGAACCAGGTCTATGCGCTCCCGCTCTTCTGGAAGCCCTACACGTCCGCCGTGTTCGCGATCGGGTCGTCGCTCCTGCTGCCGGCGCTCCTGGCGACGGTCATCGGCGTGCTGACCTTCCGGCGGCGGCTGCGCGGCACCTACTTCGCCATCCTCACGCAGGCGATCGCGTTCGCGGTGTGGCTCATGCTGAACCGCAACGAGATGAAGCTCGGCGGGACCAACGGCCTCACCGACTTCAAGTCCGTGCTGGGCTTCTCGCTGTCGAGCCCGGGGACGCTCCGGGCCCTCTACGTCGTCACCGCCGCCGTCCTCGTCGGTGCGCTCCTCCTCGCGCAGGCGATCGTCCTGTCGAAGACCGGGCTCGTCCTCGAGGCGATCCGCGACAACGAGCGGCGGCTGGAGTTCCTCGGCTACGACACGGCGGGCTTCAAGATCTTCGTGTTCGCGGTCTCGGCGGCGCTCGCCGGCCTGGCGGGACTGCTCTACGCCCCGCAGGTGGGGATCATCACGCCGAGCCAGGTCGGGGTGCTGCCCTCTCTCGAGATCGTGATCTGGGTCGCCTTCGGCGGCCGCGGCACGCTCTGGGGCGCGCTCGTCGGCGCGATCTCCGTGAACTGGCTCCGGAGCGTGCTCACCGGGACCTACCCGCGGCTCTGGCCGATCATCCTGGGCGGGCTCTTCATGGCGGTCATCCTGCTCTTCCCAGCCGGTCTGATCGGGCTCGCCGTCCGCGCCAAGGCGCTCGTGGCGCGGCGTGGGCGCGCCGTCGCCCCCGCAGCGGTCGCCGCATCGGGCGTCAACCAACACACGGCCTGAACCGTGGACACGCTGCTCTACGTCGAGAACCTCACGGTGTCGTTCGAGGGGTTCCTCGCGCTCCGGAACCTCAACCTGATCGTCGAGCGCACGGAGCGCGTCCGCCTGCTCATCGGACCGAACGGTGCCGGCAAGACGACGCTCTTCGACGTGCTCACCGGTCACGTGGCGCCGTCGGCGGGGCGCGTCCTGTTCCGGGACACCGTCAATCTCGCGGCGATGTCCCCGCACGCGATCGCCAACGTCGGCGTGATCCGGAAGTTCCAGACGCCGTCGGTCTTCCCCGGGCACACGGTGTTCGAGAACATGCTCCTCGCCGCCGGACGCAAGCGCTTCGTCTCGACGCTCGCCGCGTGGCGCGCGTTCACGAGCCACGAGGCGATCGTCGCCACGCTCGCGCAGATGGGGCTCGCCGGGCGCGCGGGCGACCTCGCCGGCACGCTCTCCCACGGCGAGAAGCAGTGGCTCGAGATCGCGATGCTCCTCGTCGACGATCCGACGCTCCTCCTGCTCGACGAGCCCGCGGCCGGGATGACCCGACCGGAGAAGGAGCGGACGATCGCGCTCATCGAGGGCATCGTGGCGCGCTCGAGCTCGTGCGTCATGCTCATCGAGCACGACATGGAGTTCGTCCGGCGGGTCGCGCGGCAGGGCCACCGCGTCACGGTGCTACACGAGGGCACCGTGCTCTCGGAGGGCTCGCTGGACCGTGTGCAGGCCGACGAACGCGTGATCGAGGCGTATCTCGGACGCGGCAAGGTCCGAGGGGCCGCCTGATGCTCGCCGTCCACGGGGTCGACGTCTACTACGGCGAGAGCCGCGTCCTGTCGCGCGTGGACCTGACGGTCGGCGACGGCCAGGTGGTGTGCGTCATGGGGCGCAACGGCGTGGGGAAGACGACGCTGCTCAAGACGATCGTGGGGCTCCTGGCGCAGCGCACGGGCACGCTCGCGTTCCGCGGCGTGGACATCACACGCCGGCCGCCCTACGAGCGCGCACGGCTCGGCCTCGGCTACGTCCCCCAGGGGCGTGAGATCTTCCCGGCCCTGACCGTCCGTGAGAACCTCGTGCTCGGCGCCCGGCAGAAGTCGCCGGCGCCGGCGCAGCTGGACTACGTCCTCTCGCTCTTCCCCGGGCTCGGCGGGATGCTCGGCAAGCGCGGCGGGGACCTCTCCGGCGGCCAGCAGCAGCAGCTCGCCATCGCCCGAGCGCTGATCGCCGACCCGGCGCTCCTGCTCCTCGACGAGCCGACCGAGGGCATCCAGCCGTCCATCGTCGACGAGATCGCCGACGTGCTGCGGCGGATCAAGCAGGAGGGCCACCGGTCGATCCTGCTGGTCGAGCAGTACCTCGAGTTCGCACGCTCCATCTGCGACCGGTTCTACGTCATGGACAAGGGCTCCGTGGCCCTGGAGGGCGACCGGCAGACGTTCGACGTCGACGCCGTGAGCGCGCTGCTCAGCGTCTGACCGTCGGGGTGATCAGGGCTCTGACCGCGAAGGTGACGAACCGCTGAGCGAAGTTGCGGCGGGG
>Ga0137386_10002556_pt1 | contig 11734 bp, 9 predicted proteins | sample SagtaG_4_FD_104910 | JGI IMG/M metagenome (GOLD analysis project Ga0137386, IMG submission 104910) | Vadose zone soil microbial communities from Sagehorn Ranch, Mendocino, California, USA - Sage2_R_100_16 metaG | ecosystem: Environmental > Terrestrial > Soil > Vadose zone | place: USA... | reverse complement strand
GGGCTCGCCTCCGCCTGCTTCGCGAAGGCCTTTGGAATCATCTTCCTGGGGACGCCGCGCGCGCCCCTCGGCCGAGCGGTGGCGGACCCGGGCGCGCGGATGATCATCCCCATGACGATCCTCGCGGCGGCCTGCCCCGGCATCGCCCTTCTCTCCCCCTGGATCGTCCCGGGTCTCGGCCCGGCGGTCGCGGAGATCACCGGGCGAGCCGGCGCGGCCGTGGTCGATCCCCTGGGAGAAGCGGGGTCGTGGCTCGCCCGGTTCGTCGCCTGCGCGGCCGCCCTGATCGTCTTCACGGGATTGCTCCTGCTTCTCCGGAGGCTCCTGCTGGCGCGTCGCGAGGTGCGCGAGGCGGAGACGTGGGGCTGCGGCTACCCCGCCCCGACGCCGCGGATGCAGTACACGGCCTCGTCCTTCGCCGAGCCCCTGACGAGTCTCTTCAGGCCCGTCCTGGGGACGCGCCAGCGGGCCGAACTTCCTTCGAGTCTCTTTCCCCGGCACGCCTCCTTCTCGACCGAGACACCCGACACAGCTCGCGAACTCCTCTACGCGCCGCTCGTCCTGGCCGTCCAGGATGTGGCGGCGCGATGGCGCGGCTTGCAGCGGGGCCGCTTGCAGCTCTATGTCCTGTACATCGCCGCGACGCTCGTCGTGCTCCTCCTGTGGGAGTTCGCGTGGCCACGGTGACGTTTGCGGCGTTTCTCCATCTCGTCTTTGCGGCGACCCTCGCGCCCCTGCTTCCCAGCCTGATTAGCCGCGTCAAGGCGTTCTTCGCCGGTCGCACCGGCCCCTCACTCCTTCAGCCCTACCGGGATCTCGCGCGCCTTCTTCGCAAGGGGGCTGTCTTCAGCCCCACGACCACGAGCCTGTTCCGGCTCGCGCCCGCCGCGGGGCTGGCCAGCATGCTCGTCGCCCTCACCGTCGTGCCAGCCGGCGGGTCTCCCGCCCTCGTGTCGTTCCCGGGAGACTTCCTCGTCCTCGTCGGCCTGCTGGCCCTCGCCCGCTTCATCTTGATCCTGGCGGCGCTCGACACGGGGTCCTCCTTCGAGGGGATGGGCGCGAGCCGCGAGGCCGCCTTCGGAGCCCTGTCCGAGCCAGCGCTCCTCCTCGGCCTGGCCGCGGCGGTGCGGGTGTCCGGTGAGCCGTCCCTGTCGGGGATGATGGCCGCCGCGAGCGCCGGCGCGTGGGCGACGGCGGTCCCGGCGCTCCTCCTCGTCCTGGGGTCGCTTCTCGCGGTCTTCTTGACGGAGAACGCCCGCATCCCCGTGGACGACCCGAACACCCACCTGGAGCTGACGATGATCCACGAGGTGATGGTCCTCGATCATTCCGGGCCGGACCTGGCGCTCATCGAGTTCGGGGCGGCGCTCAGGCTCTGGGTGTTCGGCGCCTTGATCGTCGGCCTGGCGACGCCGCTGCGCACCGGGCTCCCGCTGGCCGACGCGGGGATTTTCCTCGCCGGGATGCTCGCGCTCGTGGGGTTCGTCGGGGTGCTCGAGTCGGCCATCGCGCGGCTGCGGCTTGTGCGCGTCCCGCAGTTCCTCGTCGGGTCGATCGCCTTTTCTGTCCTTGCTCTCGTCCTCGTGCTGAGGTGACGGCGTGACGCCGTGGCTCGACACGCTGATGGTGCTCGTGGTCTTCACGAGCCTGAAACTCCTCGGCTCGAGCCGCCTGGGGTCGTGCATCCGCACGGCCGCCTTCCAGGGCGTCCTTCTTGGGTTCCTGCCAATCGTCGCCCACCCCGGGAGCCTCGCGCCCCGCCTGCTCTTCATGAGCGCGGCGGCGATCGGATTGAAGGGGATCGTCTTCCCGTGGCTCCTGTTCCGCGCCCTGCGGGGCGCCAGGGTGCGGAGGGAAGTGGAGCCGTTCGTCGGCTACACCAGCTCGCTTCTGATCGGTGTGCTGGCGCTTATCGCCTCACTCTGGGCGGCGCGGCACTTGCGCGTGCCGGGCAGGCCGATTTCCCCGCTGCTCGTCCCCGTGGCGCTGTCCACGATGCTCGTCGGGCTCTTCCTCATCATCAGCCGGAAGAAGGCGCTCAGCCAGGTTCTCGGTTACCTCGTCTTCGAGAACGGCATCTACGCCTTCGGCGTCGGGGTGGCGTACGAAGCGCCGCTCCTCGTCGAGCTGGGCGTGCTCCTCGACGTGTTCGTCGCCGTGTTCGTCATGGGGATCGCGATCTTCCACATCCGCCGCGAGTTCGACTCGATCGACACGACGCGGCTCGAGACGCTGCGGTACTGAGGGCGCATGATCCTTTCCCTTCTCCTGGTCCCGGCCGTCGCGGCCGTTGTCGCTTTCCTGCCGAGCGTCGCGCCCCTGCGCCGCTGGCTTCTGGTTCTGGCCGCGGGGCTTCATGCGGGCCTGTCGCTCGCGACCTGGGTGACGCCCGCCTGGCCGGAGTGGCACGGCATGCTGGCGCTCGACGCGGCGGGACGCCTTGTCCTCACCGTCACGAGCGCGCTCTTCTTGTTCGTCGCCCTCTACGTCGTCGGGTACCTCGGCCGCGAGGTGAAGGACGCGCGGCGGGATTTCGAGGAAGGGTTCCTGTTCACGAACGCGCCGGAGGCGGTCTTCGTGGCGTGCCTGCTGCTCTTCCTGGCCTCCATGACCCTCGTCTCGGTGAGTCAGCACTTCGGGATGACCTGGGTCGCGATCGAGGCCACGACGCTCGTGAGCGCGCCTCTGATCTACTTTCATCGCCACCACCGATCGCTCGAGGCGGCGTGGAAGTACCTGATGATCTGCTCGGTCGGCATCGGCCTGGCGCTCCTCGGGAATTTCTTCCTCGCCCTCGCGGCGACCCGGCCGCTCGGGGGCACGACGCCCCTCCTCGTGCAGACGCTCGTCGCGGAGGCGGGCGCCTTGCAGACCGACTGGCTGCGGCCGGCGTTCATCCTGCTGCTGGTCGGGTACGGGACCAAGATGGGCCTGGCGCCGCTGCACACGTGGCTTCCCGACGCCCACAGCGAGTCGCCCTCCGCCGTGTCGGCGCTCCTGTCCGGCGCTCTCCTCAACTGCGCGTTTCTCGGGATCCTGCGTGGCCTGCAAGTGTGCCGGGCGGCCGGGCTGGGCGACTTCGCGCGATCGCTTCTCGTCGTCTTCGGGCTCCTCTCGATGGCTGTGGCGGCCGTGTTCCTGACCGCGCAGACCGACTACAAGAGGATGCTGGCTTACTCGAGCGTCGAGCACATGGGGATCCTGGCGCTCGGGATCGGCATCGGCGGCGGGGGGGCCTTCGGGGCCCTGTTCCACATGGTCAACCACTCGATCACGAAGGCGATGCTGTTCCTCCTGGCCGGGAACATCCTCAACGCCTACGGCACGAAGTCGGTGAACGAGGTGCAGGGGATCGTCCGCCGATTGCCGGCGTCCGGCTGCCTCTGGGTGACGGGGCTCCTCGCCATCACGGGAACGCCGCCGTTTTCGCTCTTCCTGAGTGAGTTCCTGATCGCCCGTGCGGCGATCGACGCCGGCCGCCTGGCCCTCGCCGCCGCGTACCTCGCGCTCCTGGCGTGGATCTTCGCCGGCATGTCCCGGAGCATGCTGCGCATGGCCCAGGGCACGCCTCCTGCGCGCGGCGCGGCCGCTCCCGCCGAGTCCTTCCTCGCCGTCGCCCCGCCGGCGGTGCTCGCGGTCGCGGTCCTGGCGCTCGGCCTGTTCGTTCCCGGCCCGCTGCTGTCGCTTCTGCGGCAGGCTGCCTCCGCGTTGGGAGGGCCGTGATGGCGGGCGTGTCTCCCCTCGCCATCGGGAACGCCGCCGCCGTCCTTCTCCGGGACGTGCCTGAGGTGAGCGTAGAAGAGTTCCGCGCGACGCTCTTCGACGAGATCGCGACGGGCGGGAGAATCTCCGCGCTCCTGGGGACGGGGCGTGACGCTGGCCGGCTGGAGATCCTCGCGGTGGTCGCGCGGCCGGCCCAGCAGCGGCTCGGCCTCCTTTCCACCGTCGTCGCGGAACGCTACACGTCGCTCACTCCAGACTGCCCGCAGCTGGCGAATTTCGAGCGCGAGATCGCCGAGCAGTGGGGGGTCAGACCCGAAGGGCATCCGTGGCTGAAGCCGCTCCGGCTCCACGAGAGCTTCCGCGAGAGTTTCAGCGCCGGCGCCGCCGCGCCGATACCGCCAGCCGACATGACGTTCTTCGCCGTCGAGGGGGAGGAGGTCCACGAGGTCGCCGTGGGGCCCGTCCACGCGGGGATCATCGAGCCGGGCCACTTCCGATTCCACTGTCATGGCGAGACAGTGCTGCACCTCGAGATCTCCCTCGGCTACCAGCATCGCGGCGTGGAGACGGCGCTCGTCGGGGGCCCCGACAAGAGGACGATCCACTACATGGAGACGGTGGCGGGCGACACGACCGCGGGGCACGCACTGGCGTATGCCCGGGCGGTGGAGGCCCTCGCGGGATGCGAGCCCCCCGCAGGGGCGGAGGCGCAGCGCTCCGTTGCGCTCGAGCTCGAGCGGCTGGCCAACCATGCGGGCGATCTCGGCGCGCTGGCGGGGGACGTCGGATATCTTCCCACGGCCTCGTTCTGCGGCCGGCTCCGCGGCGAGTTTCTGAACCTCACCGCCCTGGTCTGCGGCAGCCGCCTCGGACGCGGCTGGATCCGGCCCGGCGGGGCCGCCTTCGACATTGGCTCCCGCGCGGGCGAGATGCGGAGCCGTCTCGCCGCGGCCTTGGAGGATCTCCGGCGCTCCGCCAGTCTTCTTTGGAACACCTCAACGGTCCGCGCCCGGTTCGAGGAGACGGGAACGCTGACGCCCGAGGTCTGCCGGATGCTGGGGCTCGTGGGGCCGGTGGCGCGCGCCTCCGGGATCGCGGAGGACGTGCGGCGCGATTTCCCCTGCGGTGTCGACCGTCGCGTGCCCGTGCGGGTCGCGAACTGGCAGACGGGGGATGTCTTCGCCCGCGCCCAGGTGAGATGGCTCGAAGCGCAGGAGTCGGCGCGGCTCGTCGACACGCAGCTCGCAGGCATCGCCGCTGGTCCCGTTCGCGAGGACCCCGGCGCCCTCCAGCCGGTGGCAATCGCCGTCTCTCTCGTCGAGGGATGGCGTGGCGAGATCTGCCACGTCGCGACGACCGACGAGCGCGGACGCTTCGCCCGCTACAAGATCGTCGATCCGTCCTTCCACAACTGGCCGGCGCTCGCGTATGCGATGCGGCTGCAGTCGATCTCCGACTTCCCGCTCTGCAACAAGAGCTTCAATCTCTCTTACTGCGGGCACGACCTGTGAGGCGGATGCCATGCTGAAGGCGTTTCTCGAGCGGCTGCGCCAGGGTAATCGGACCCTCCGGTACCCTTCGAGCGTGCCGCCGATGCCCGAGAGGTTCCGCGGCCTGCCCGTCCTCGATCCGGCGAAGTGCCCGGACGGGTGCCGTTCCTGCGTCGAGACCTGCCCGACGGGCGCTCTGCGTCTGGATGGCGGGCGGCTCGCGCTCGACCTCGGGCGGTGTCTTTTCTGCGGAGAGTGCGAGAAGGCCTGTCCCGCGGGGGCGGTTCGATTCTCGCCCGACCACCGGATGGCGGCCCGGACCAGAGAGGACCTGGTGATCGACGGCGAGACCGTGCGGCTGGCGCGAGCCCTCGACCGGCAGGCGCTGCGCCTGTTCGGCCGCTCGCTGAAGCTCCGCCAGGTCAGCGCCGGAGGGTGCAACGGGTGCGAGGTCGAGGTGAACGTCCTGAACACGGTCGTCTTCGACCTCTCCCGCTTCGGCATCCAGTTCGTGGCCTCGCCGCGCCACGCCGACGGCCTGCTCATCACCGGTCCCGTCACCGCCAACATGGGGGAGGCTCTCAGGAAGACCTACGAGGCGGTCCCGTCCCCGCGCCTGGTGATCGCCGTCGGCGCCTGCGCCATCTCGGGCGGTCCCTACATCGACCACTCTCAGGTCGCGAACGGGGCCGACGCCGTCGTCCCGGTGGACGTCTACGTCCCCGGCTGCCCTCCGCACCCCCTGACGACACTCGACGCCCTGCTCCGCCTGCTGGGCAGGATCCCCGCGACCGACCCTCGTTCGACAGACCCGCCGTAACCGGCGCAGCACGCCGCCTATGCGACGTTCGGACGCTGCGACTACGTTGCGATTCTGGAATTCCCGTCTGAGAAGGAGGCCGCCCGCGCCCTGGCCAAAGCCGCAGCGCGTGGGACAGCTAACTTCGAGACCATGACCGCCCTGTCCCTGGAAGAGCTCATCAAGATCGCCAGGGAGGTCTGAGCAGGCTTCGCTGTACCCGCCCCGGGTGTCGGAAGGTCCCGAACACCAGGCGATGCTGCCTTCAACTTGTCGAAGCTCAGCGGTGCGGCGCAGGAGGCCCGGATCCTTGGGGCGGCGCGGCGTCCGCGGGCGCCTCGTCGAGGATCGCGCGGAGGGTCGCCGCGTCGAGGTCGGTGAGCTCGCGCAGCCTCTGGATCGACAGGCCGCGGCGCTGACGGACGAACTGCTCCATCTCCTCGCGCGTCGGCTCCGCATTCAGATAGAAGACCCGGTCGAGGAGCGTCTCGATCTCCCGCTCCTGCCCCTCGGGGTCCTTCTTGCCGGCCTTCAGCTCGAGCGTCACGTTGGTGCTGCCGAGCTGGGCGAAGGCGGCCAGGGTCCGGCCGTAGTTCGGGTTGGCGTAGGATGGCTGGGGGATGGCGCTGGCGCGGAAGCGGTCCGCCTCCTGCTGCGTCCGGTAGATCGTCAGGTCGAGGCGCGTCCCCCCCTCGTTCGTGACTCTCTGGAGGAAGACCCGCTCCATCCGTCCGAAGAGAACCGGGGCGTTCTCGCGGCCGTGGCCGATGCCGTCGAGGCTCACGACGTTGGGCACGTGGGCGCCGGTCACCTGATCCAGGTCGATCCGCAGCCTGAGGGTCAGCCCTTCGTAGCGACCCCGGACCGACCTGTACGTGTCGTGGTTGACCGCCTCGGCGCGGCGCGGAGGGGATGCCACGAGAAGCGCGACCATCAGGAGCACGAGGACGATCGCGAGAGAGGGGCGGCATCGAACCGGCATGCCTGCATTGTACGCCCGCCCGGACCGCTGAGGAAGCCGCCGTCGGGCCGGCCGGGGCCGGGTCCTGGGATAAGATCGATGCCATGAGACGCGGCCGCGCCGTCCTCGCCCTGCTCCTTCTTCTGGCCGCCGCCTACCTGGCGGCGTCGGTGCGGCATCTGGTCGCGCCGGGTGGCCTCTTCGTCGTCGACTATCCGCTCCTGCGCGTGCCCCCGCGCGTGGCAGTGCCGGGCTGGCGCTTCGTGCCGCGGCTGATCGGCCGCGTGGCGCGCTACCCGACAGGGCCATCGACCCTGCGGGTCGACCTGAGCGGGGCCCGTGCCGCCGCCAGCCGGGAGGGGGCGAGGCTCGACGTCGAGGTGGAGGTGAGCTACTCCGTTCCGGCCGAGCGGGTCCTCGAGCTGCACCGCGCGCGCGGCGCCGGCTACGCGAGCTGGCTCTCCGACTTGATCGAGCGCGAGGCGACGGCCCGGCTCCGCGAGGTCTCCTACGACGTCGTGCGCAACCGCGACCCGGAGTTCCAGCGCGCCCTCCAGAGCGCGGTGGCGGAGGGGGCGAGCCGGGACGGCGTCGCCGTCACGCGTTTGCGGATGGTGCAGGTCGCCGCCCCGGGCGAGACCTCGACCGCCATCCTGAAGGCGGCGCAGAAGCCGCTCGATCGCCGGGTCGTGCTGATCGGCGTCGACTCCTTCGACTGGCGGATCATCGATCCGCTGATGGCTCGGGGAAGGATGGCGAACCTGGCGCGCCTCGTGGCGCGCGGCGCGCGCGCCAACCTCCGGACGATCAGCCCGATCCTCTCGCCGGTCGTCTGGACCAGCATCGCGACCGGGGTCAAGCCGTCCCGGCACGGCATCGTGGACTTCGTCGTGGCGGCGCGCGACAGCGGCGACCTCCTGCCGGTGACGAGCGCCATGCGGCAGGTGCCGGCCCTCTGGAACCTGATGAGCCGCCAGGGGACCGACGTCACCGTCGTCGCCTGGTGGGCCACCTGGCCGGCCGAGACGGTGCGCGGCCGGATCGTCACCGACCGGGTCGCCTTCCAGCTCTTCGAGGATCAGATGCAGGAGGACTGGACGAGCGCCGACCCCGCCCGGAGCCGCGGCAAGACCTACCCTCCGGAGCTGTTCGAGGAGATCCGCCCGCTCATCAAGGTCCCCGCCGAGGTCGGCGACCAGGAGGTCGCCTGGTTCCTTCCCGGCTCCAGGCTCCGCGGCGGTCTGACCGCCGAGCAAAGCGATCGGCTCAAGCAGTTCCGCACGATCCTCGCCGGGGGCGAGACCTACCACGCCATCGCGAAAAAGCTCCTCGGCGCCGGCGCGCCGGGGCTCGGGATGTTCTACTACGAGGGGCCCGACACGACGTCCCACCTGTTCATGCGCGACCGGCCGCCGCTCCTCCCCGGCGTCTCGCGGGAGGACATGGCGCTCTTCGGCGGGATCGTCGATCGATACTACGAGAGGCAGGATGAGTACATCGGCGAGATCGTCGACCAGGCCGGCGCGGAGGCGACGGTCCTCGTCGTCTCGGACCACGGATTCAAGTCCGGGAGCGACCGTCCGCCGCACAGCGACCCGCGCATCGGCAAGGGGGACGCCGCCGACTGGCACACGCCGGTCGGGGTCTTCGTGATGGCGGGGCCGGACGTGCCGGCCCGCCTCGATCTCGGCGTGGCCTCCGTCCTCGACGTCGCGCCGACGATCCTCGCCCTCTTCGGCCTCCCGGTGGCGCGCGACATGGACGGCCAGCCGCTGACGCAGGCGCTCGCCCCCGCCTTCCTGGCGCGGCACCCCGTCGCCTGGATCGACACCTACGGCGGCGTCCGTCCGCCGGCCGAGGAGATCGCCGGCGGCGCCGCGGCGGGCGCGGCCGCTGGCGAGACGGCGGCCGCGGGCGGGGCGCGGGCGGCCGACGACGCGGCGCTGATCGAGAAGCTCCGGAGCCTAGGGTACATCGGCGAGGATCGCCTGACGGCGCACAACAACCGCGGGGTGATCGCTCTGAACGAAGGGGACGCCGACGCCGCCATCGCCAGCTTCGAGAAGGCGCTGGCGGCCGGCGGCGAGGCCGGGCCGATGATCCGCGCCAACCTCGCGCGCGCCTTCCTGCAGAAGGGAGACCTCGACACGGCGCGACGCTACGCCGAGCAGGCGCTCGCGGCCGATCCGCGCAGCAAGCAGGCCGAGTCGATCCTGGCCGGCATCGAGATGAAGAGGAAGGATCTCGCCGAGGCGGAGCGCCACCTCCGGCGGGCGATCGCCATCGACCCGGCCTTCGTCCAGGCGCGCGCACAGCTCGGCAGGCTCTACGCGCAGCAGGGGAAGGACGACGCCGCCCTCGCGGAGTTCCGGAAGGTGACCCAGATCGCGCCCCTGAGCCCGATCGAGTTCAACAGCATCGGCAACATCTACCGCAAGCGCGGCGAGACCGACCGGGCGACGGAAGCCTACCGCGAGGCGCTGCGCTGCGACGCGCAGTACATCGGGGCCTACAACAACCTCGGCCTGATCCTCCAGGAGAAGGGCAAGCTCGACGAGGCGAAGGCGCTCTACGAGAAGGGGCTCGCCATCCGACCGGAGAACCCGATTCTGCGCAACAGCATGGGCACCCTCCTGGCCCTGAAGGGCGATCGGGAGGGAGCGCTCGCGCAGTTCAAGCGAGCGGCGGAGGCCGATCCCGCGTGGCCGGTCGCGCAGGGGAACATCGCCACGCTCCTGTACGAGAGCGGCCGCTATCCCGAGGCGAAGGAGGCCTTCGAGCGCTGGGTGCGCCTCGAGCCCGACGCGGTCGAGCCGCGTCTCGAGTACGCCCTGGCGCTCCTGATGGTCCAGAAGTGGGACGACGCCGTCGCCCAGTTCGACGCGGTGCTGCGCCGCGACCCGAAGGAGATCCGCGCCCGCATCGCCCTCGGCGAGACGTTCCTGCGCACGGGCGACCTCGAGAAGGCGCAGTCCCACCTGGAGGAGGCGTCCCGCCTCGCAGGCGCGATGCCGCGCGTCTACAACAGCCTGGCCGAGGTCTACGTCAAGCGCGGCCTGAAGCAGGACGCCGCCCGCGCCCTCAAGAAGTCGCTCGCGCTTGATCCCAAGCAGGAGGACGTGCGCCGCCGGCTGGCCGACCTGGGCGGCTAGAGGGTGTCATCCCTCCCTCAGGGCCGGAAGGGACGCTTCTGGGGAGAGAACCGCCAGACGATCCCGGCATGCAGGCTGTTGAAGGAAACGCTGTCCCGGCTCCGCTCCACGGCCGGCCCTGAGTTGCAGCAACCGGGTGCTGGCAAGGGATTCGCGACCAGTCCCTCCCAGGTTGATCCGGAGTAGCCCGCGTAGTAGTCGAGACGGCCGTACGACCAGACTGCCCGCAGATCGTAATCGCGGATCTCGCCGCGGACATGGTCGTCGGATGAGCTGACGCTGCTGCCCGCGAGGGGCGAAGGGACCGGGCTCTGGTCGCCATCGGCGTTGGTCTTCGCTTGGAGCATGGATACTGCCATGCTCCCTTCCAGGCTAAAATGCTTCGTGAAGCCGAAGACCGCCGTCGCCCCCAGCCGGATCCCGATCGCCTTCGAATCGATGTGTCGGTTCTGTAGATATGTGGAGAACGCGCCCACGTCCTCGAATCCCAGATCCTCGTCGAAGGTGGCGGAGCGGAGGCCGGTCAGCCACTTGATCGTCAGCTTCTCCCCTACCGGCATCGGACGGACGTAGTCGATGTCCAGTGTCCTGGCCTTCACCTTAGACCTACCTGTAAGTGAGGAAGGAGGCGCGATGCCGTAATAGACGACCGAATTGTAGTTACCGCCGACGAGAGTCGGGTAGACATAGCCGCTCTGGGTGCTCTCGTTAGAATCGTCGTGGTCGAAGCTCCAGTAGGAAGCCTGCAGGCTGCCGAGATCCCTGCCGAAGTCATATCCGATGCTTCCCCGGACGGTCGTCTTCTGCTTGTTGTCGACCACGAGGCGCTCCAGGATCCCCGAGGCGGAGGTAGAAACGTTGGCGTAATGCTGGTCGAGGCTGTTCGGCTGCGTCATGGCCGCGTCGAGGGCCGCGAACCATCCTTTGTATTGGTCGTCGTCGGCGCAGGCCGGCGCGAACGAGACGAGCGCCGCCAGAACCGTGAGAGCAGCAATCGCGAGGTCGGGACAGCATCGAGAGGCCAGCTTCCGAACCAGCATCGGTCGTATCCCCAGTGTGATGACACGTTGTTGGAGCCGCGAAACGCCCTGCTGCGTCACGAACCGGACCCCATCGATGGTGAGCCTGGCGACGTCACCTCCTTCCGCCCAGGATCGACCCGAGGACGCCGCGCGGGATCTGGCGGCCGAGCTGGCTGCCTGCGGCGTCGGGCGCCGACGGCACGTCTGCCGGGACGGCGGCTCCGGCTGTCGCCGCGGCGAGCGCCCGCACGGTGACAGTCTTGCCGGGGCCGGTGCCCCCATCGATCCGTCCGTGACGGTTGGCCATCCTTGGCAGGAGGGCGAGGCCGTGCTCTCCGCGGCCTGCGAGAGAAGGCTCGGGAACGGCGCGCATGGAGAAACTCCGGGCCGGAAGTATCTCACGAATCGGCCGCGAGGAATCCACCCTGCCGCCTCGGCGTCGGACCTATCCCGGGATCCGATGCCTCGTGGTCGAGCCGACGCCTGTCGCCCCACCGGACGTCGAGCGCGCGCGGGTCGACGGCCTCGAGGCCGTAGTGCGCACCACCATCACGACCGGTGACGTCCAGAACTCCCAGGCGGCCGGG
>Ga0137386_10002554_pt1 | contig 11736 bp, 7 predicted proteins | sample SagtaG_4_FD_104910 | JGI IMG/M metagenome (GOLD analysis project Ga0137386, IMG submission 104910) | Vadose zone soil microbial communities from Sagehorn Ranch, Mendocino, California, USA - Sage2_R_100_16 metaG | ecosystem: Environmental > Terrestrial > Soil > Vadose zone | place: USA... | reverse complement strand
CCGGGCACCACAGGCGTACCCCGAACCCCAACCCGGGCAAGGGGCACGCCTCGCTGCGCTCGGTCGCCGCCGGCGACCCCCTGCCCCGGGTTGGGAACCAGGGTCCGGTCGCAGACTGCCCGACCGAGAAGACCCACACACACCCGCGAGATCAAGGACGTATTCCGCAGAAACGATCAGTCAGATACACCCACGGATGTGTCAGTAGGGCCATTTTTGGGCCCTACTGCCAGGACCAGGGCCTTTTCCGGCGGATCCAAGTACAGCCCGACCACGTCGCGGACCTTGTCAATGAACTGCGGGTCGTTGCTCAGCTTGAACGTCTCGGCCAGATGCGGCTTGAGCCCGAACGCCTTCCAGACTCGTCCGATGGTTGACTTCGACAGCCCGGATTGCGCCGCCATCGACGAGCGGGACCAGTGCGTGGCATTGGCGGGAGTTGCCTCCAACGTCTTAACGATCACCTCCTCGACCCGCTCGTCGGTGATCCTGCGCGGAGCGCCCGGCCGCGGCTCGTCGGCCAGGCCCTCCAACCGCCGGTCCAGGAAACGCTTGCGCCACTTGGTAACCGTCTGCGGCCAGATACCCAACTGCGCGGCCACGTCCTGGTTGGCCCGCAGACCACCGTCTTCCGCGCAGCCCAGCACGATCCGACATCGCAACGCCAATGCCTGCGACGACTTCGCCCGTCGCGACCAGCGAACCAGCACCTCCCGTTCCTCATCCAACAACACCAGAGGCAGTTTCGGACGCCCACGGCCAGCCATACACCACACACTACGCTAATTCATCGAACTTCCGGCGCAGGACACTAGTTCGACGGTGAACGACAGGGACCAGGCCGGGGTGGCCGCCCGACCCTCACGCCGCAGCAGCACCGACCCGGCCTCGGTCAGCGTGACGGTGCGGCTGGTGCGCTCCAGCAGCGCCACGCCGAGCGGCCGTTCGGGCCGCCGGATCACCGACGACAGCGACGCGCGATCCCGAGCCGGTGGGCGGCCTGCCCAAGTGCAGTTCCTCGGCGACGGCGACGAAGTAACCGCGGCTCCCGCGTCTCCATGCCGCCACGGTACCGGCGGGACAGCCCGTGCCCCGCCCGGAAGGCTGGCGGCGGGGCAAGGTGGGATGGCGGGATGCCGCAGCAGCCCACAAGGCGCCGACCTCGCGACACGCACGGACGGCCGTGGAGACCAACGTGATCGGCGCCATCCGCGTTACCAACGCGATGCGGTCGATGCTGCGCCGCTCGGCGTCGCCGCGGATCGCGACATGTCGAGCACCGTCGGCTCCCTCACCCGGCAGGGCCGCCGACGCCGCCGAGGTCGCGTCGAGCACGCTGTCCGCCGCGTACGCGCCGACGAAGACCATGCTCAACGTCGTCATCATCCAGTACGCCAAGGAGCTGCGCGACACCAACTTCCTGATCAACGCCGCCTGCCCCGACGCAAAACGAGCTGGCCAGAGTCCGGATTGCTCCGGACTCTGGCCAGCTCGTGCCCGCCGCCGGTGGTTACACGCTAGCGGGACAACCTGTCATGAAGTTCAGCGGGGTTCCAAGGATTTTGCCGGGCATCTCCGCAGTGGCTTGGGGGATGTCCCACCGCCGTTAGCGAGCGGCGGTGGGACATCGCGTTGACTCCACTTCGATCATACGGTCATGTCGGCTTGGTATGGCGGCATCTTGCCGAGAAACGAAGGCTACATCCCACTACCAAGGACGACAAACGGCACCTAGCTGCGTTCGCTAACAGAATCGGCCTGGCACACAGTGGACTCTTTCAGTGCTGTGCCTTACGCCTTGACCTCCGAAAGCTTTGCCTTGCGTATAATAGCTACCGCCAGTGCGCCGTCTAAATTCAAGATGAGCATTAGGGTGGTTGTAGAGCGGGCCGTAGGGCTGCGTTCCTATTCTTGGGCCTCTGACGTATTTATGATAAATAGCAACTGCCGAGGCCGCCATCCGTGCCGCACCTCCGCGAAACACGTCTCGATGGTCATTAACCACGTGGCTTGCCGCGCCCCACAGCATACCCGTCGCGAACTCAAGAACGATCCCGTTCAAGCCAGCGCCGGGGCTAATGCATACCCAGCAAAACTTGGATCCTAGTAACACGTTCATGAGGTTGAAACCGGCAAAGATCCACCCGGTTGCAAGCATCTTGCAGTGCACCGAGTCACAAAGCGTCATCGCTATGTTGGCAGTGATAATGTGGACGGCTCTCATTCCGAAAGTCCCAAACACCGCCTTAAACGTGTCCTCGCCGGTGAGGTCGGTCTGGTTGATGGGGTCGTCAGGGTAGATGTAGTCGTTGGCGTTACCGCCTTCGACGGGGTCGACGGACAGGAACCGTCCCAGCAGGGGCGAGTAGGGGCGTGCGCCCATTTCGACCAGGGACAGTCCACCGGCGTGTTCGTAGGGACGTTGGTTTTGTCCCAGCCAGCCGTAGTTCATCTTGCCGGGCTGGTTGGCCGGCACCGCCTGCGGGTCGATCGTCCCGTCGGTGCGCATCGGCTCGCCGAACGGGTCGTTGGCGAAGGTTCCGCCGGATTGTCTGCCGGTGCCGTCGGTGGAGAAGAAGATGTCTCCGCGGACGGTGACATGGTCGTATTCGGGTGTGGGTGTTCCTCCCGGGTAGGTGTAGGTCAACAGCACCCCGCCGGGCAGCGAGATGCTGCGCGACAGCAGCCGCTTGGTCCCGTCCATCGTGAGATCGGCCGAGTCGCCATCCTCGGTGTAGCCGTAGAGCACGGTGGCCTGGGTGTCCCCGGCGGTGGCGTCGCGGCGTACCAGGCGGTCGGTGGCGTCGCGGGTGTAGGTGATGCTGGCCACCTGGGTCGGGTCCGTGCTGGTTGTCGACGCGGTCAGGTGCCGGTCCGCGCCGTCGAACCCGAGGTTGGTGGTGGTGGCGCCGTTGGTGAACGATGTGGTGTTGCCGTGGGTGTCGTAGGTGATCCCGGTGAGGGTGGTGGCCCCGGTGGTGGCGATCAGCCGGTCAGCGGCGTCGTAGCAGTACGACGTCGTGGACGTGTTGGTGCCGATCTGGTCGACCAGGCGCATCCGGTTGCTGTTGGTCCCGGCGTTGGCCTGGGTCCCGGTGGGGCAGGCCGGGTTCGCGGTGGAGGTGTAGTCGTAGGTGAAGTGGTGTCCTTTCAGGTACGCGTCGGTCAACCGACCCGCGGTGTCGTAGGCGAAGTCGTTGCCGCCGGTGGGATGATTACTCCCCGACTCCCAGTCGTTGTAGATGATGCCCGCCCGGGTGCGGTCCACTCCGGACGTGATCTGGATCGAGTCCGAGGTCTGCCACGTCAACGACGTGAGCGCCCCGGCGGAGTTCTTGCCGATCGCCGCCAGCGAGGAGCCGTTGCCGTAGGCCACGGACGCCGGTTCACCGTTGGCGTCGTAGGTCGCGGTGGCCAGCGTGGTGGCACCCAGCTTTTCGGTGAGCGGCCGGCCGGCGTCGTCGTAGGTGAACGTCGAGGTCTGCGCGGCATCCAACGCGTTGGGCGGGGTCAGCACCTGTTGGGTCAGCCGTCCTGCCTGGTTGTAGGTGTTGGTGGTGACCGTGCCCTGCACGTCGGTGTAGGACACCAGCTGGCCTACTAGGTTGACCTTGGTGGTCACCGTGCCGGCGGTGTCGGAGACCGAGGTGGTCAGCGGGTCACCGCCCACGGCGTAGTTGTTGGTCACGGTGCGCGACCCCGCGGTGGCGTTCGCCGGGAACGTCACCTGGGTCACCCGGTCCCGGGCGTCGTAGGTGGTGCAGATCCAGTCCCCGCTGGTCGCCCCGGCCACCACCCGTCCACTGGCGTCGTAGACCTGCTCCTGGGTGCGGGCCCCGCCCGTGGCCGGGGTGGGTGAGGTGGTGAGCTTCGGCATGCCGGCCTGGTTGACCAGCGGACTGCCCGTCACGCACGGGTTCGCCCTGGTTTCGGTGTCGCCGTAGTAGGCGTAGCTGTACTGGGAACCCGAGGGCATGGTCGCGCTCGTCTCGCGCAGATAGCCGACCCCGGGGGTTTCGTAGCCGGCCTGGCCGGTCAGGTTCAGCCCGGCCGGCGCGGCGCTGGTGGAGGTACCCAGGGCGTACACCGCGTCCAGGCCGTTGTCGGTGTACTTGGTGGCCGTCACCCCGTCCGGTACGCCGTTGGACTCGGACACCACCGCGGAGGTGGTCAACCCGTACCGAGGGTGCAGGTACTGGCCGGGCACGACCTGCTGCGCGCCACCTGGGGGAACCCAGTCCAACTCCAGCTGCGAGTTGCCCCCGTTTTGGTAGTACTCCACCCGGATCCGTTTGGTGGCCCCGGCGGCGGGACTGGTGTAGGTGCCCTGCGACCACGTGGCCGCCTGGTTGTGCCAGTTATCGATTACCAGGGTGTCGTCCACCCACACCCGCACCCCATCATCGGAGAGCGCCTTGAGCACGTAGCTTCCGGACTGCGGGAAGGTGATGTCCCCGTTGGCGCGCAGCGACCACTGCGTCCAGGGGGTACCCGTGGGGCTCGGTGTCCACTTCTGGTTAGCGTTTCCGCTGCAGTCCCAGATCTGCAGCTGAGTGGCATCCGTGGTGCTCCAGTTGGTATCGTCCAGACATCTGCCGGACTGCGGGTTCACCAGTTGCCCATTGGTGGATATCCATTGTTGGGCGCCGCTGCCGTTACAGTCATAGATCTGAACTTTGGTGCCGTTGGATGTACCACCGCCGGTGATGTCCATGCACTTACCCAGCACGGTGAGCGTGCCGTTGGTGTTCACCGACCATTGTTGGGCGTTGGTGCCGTTGCAGGTGTAGATCTGCACCGGCGTACCGTTGGTGCTGCTCCCGCCCCGCACATCCACGCACTTGCCGACGTATCCGGTGATCGGACCCGTGGTGGGCGCGTTGGAGCCCCAATTCTTGTTCAGGCTGCCGTCCGGCGTCCCGACGCCGGTGGCATACACCTTCGGCGCCCCACTGAGGGTCATGTTGTCGTAGTAGGTCATCGACAACCCGACCACGTTCTCGTCGTAGTTGGTGTGGGTGTGCGGCACCGTCGACGCGCACGCCGACGTGGGCACCTGCCCGTTGAAACACGACGCCGGCGCCGGCCCGTAATTGTCTGTGGGCCGGTCGGCGTAGTCATACACCGTCGTCGACACCCGACCCGCGCTGTCCGTTTTCGTCAACGGCTGATCTTTGACATTCCACGTCTCCGACCGCGTCTTACCCGTGGCATCCGTCAAGGCCAACGGGCGGTAGGAGCCGTCATAGGTCACCTTGGTCGCGTACCCCACCGCCGGGCTCAGCCCCGCCACATCCACAAACGTCTGGCTGTTGGCCGGGTCGTAGCGGTAGGAGTGCGCCGGCCGCGGCGTGCTCGCCCCACCGTCCGGAGCGGGCAACGTCACACTGGTGGCCTTCGGTGGCGTCGACGTGTCGTAGGCGATTTGGGTCTTGGTGGTGGCGAGGTCCCGGTTGGCCGGGTCTACCGCGACCCAGTCCACCGCCAACGAATCACGCAGCGCGGTCAACGGACCCGTCGTGGACGAATACTGGTAGTCCTGAACGTCCTGCCCCGGATTCTCGATCCGGGACAGCGCCTGCCCCGAATACCACACCCGGGTCTCGCTGCCGTCCCAGTACGCGATCCGGCACAACATCTGCAACGGTGCCGTCGCATCCGCACCAGGTGGTGCTGTGGCACCACCGTAGCAGCCATTCGTGCCATCGGTGTTGTAGTACAGCGTATGCGCCCGACCCGACACCGGGTCCTTGATCTGCGTCAGGCGGCTCGGCGTGCCACTGTAAATATTCTGCAACATCGCCGGCTTGCGAGAATCCACGTCTGACGTCTGCGCGGCCAGGGTGCCATCGACATTGAACACATACACGATCCCACCCTCGAGCAGGGTGACGGCGCCGTTGGTGTCCAACGTCAACACACCCTGCTCATCCAGCGGCGGCGCATAACCACCGTCGCTCTGCTTGGTCCAGGTGTGCTTGGTGCCCATAGCGTCGGTGAGCACGACAGTCTGATCCACCACGGCGGCCTTGGCGTATGCGTTACCCGGGCCGTCCAGGTTCGCCGACAGCGTCCACCCCTGCGACAGCGTCGGCGAGTCCGCGGTGAACAACCACGACGGGGGCACCACCTGCGGCGGCACCGTCGTGCCATCACTGGTCTCCACGAACAAGCGCATCCGACCCGCACCGGAGGAGTGATGCAACTCCACCTTGATCGGCACCCGGGCTCCACCGGTCAAGGCGATCGGAGTCCCCGAACCACCGGCCGACGCCAGGCTCCAGTTCACGTCACTGGCGTTCGCTTGCGTGTACACCTGGGTGCCATTCACCCAAATGTTGGCGCCGTTGGCGTGCACCCCGGCGAACTGGTACGTCCCCGTCACCGGAACCTGGAAATAACCCTCCCAACGCACCACATACCAATCCGCGGGCAACACCGGCGGGAACGGTGACGTGGTACCCCAGTCCGCGTTCACCTGCGACTCCGTGCGCACCAACACCGGATTCTGCCCCGCGGGAATACTCCCATTGTGCGCCAGGTCGGCGAAGTACGACGCCTGCAACCCCGCGTAATTCGGCTGCTGCGAGTTGTAGGAGAACGTCAGCCCCGCAGTACCACCCACCGTGACAAACGTCGGGCCGGCGTCCCGGAGGGATACGTTGCCGTTGGCCAGGTTCACCGACACCGGGCCCGGTTCGTCCGTAGGCGACGGGCCGCTCGCACCGATCCGCTGATCCACCTTGAAGTGACCCACCCACGACGGAGTCGTGATGGCCGTCCCGCTCGGGTCGCTGGTCAACACCCGCCACGTGTACGCCATGCCGTCCTGCAACACCCCAGCCGGCACCGTCCACGACGTCGAGGTCTGACATCCCGAGTCGACCACGACCCCCGACAGCCCATCAGCCCGGGTGGACACCTTGAAGCAATACGACGTGGCATCACCCGACGGGTTGGTCACCGCGTTCACCGACAACGTCGGCGTCAGACCGGTGAGCACGCTGTTGTCCGCCGGAGCCACGATGCTGGTCGCCGGCGGCGGGTTTCCGTAGTCGACAACCAGGCTGACCTGCATGTACTTGTACGACCAGGAGTTGCCCTCGTCGCCGGTGAGCATCATCCAGGCATTGTTGTCACTGGCCGCGACCCGCCCGGCGATGAAGCTGGTCAACCCATCCGACCACATCGACCCCCAATCCCCGATCGGCGCCCACGCCAACCACTGGCCAAGCGCGTTGTACCCCAGCGGGCTGGTCGCCTGATACAGGTTCGAGTTCCACGACAACGGCGACCCGTTCGGGCTCGCCCACCGCGAGAAATCCAACCGGGCCCCGACCACCGTCGTACCAAACAACGCCGTGTAATCGAACCGCAGCGCGGTGCGCCAGTAGGTGTTCGGATTCCCCTGCGGCCCGGACACGGAGTTACCGACCTGCAGATTGCAGTTGTGGCACGTAGTCCCATCAGACTTATACGCATACGACTCCGCGCCACCGCTGTACCCAGAGGTGTAGGTCGGATCCACCACCACCGGAAACACCCGAGCCGGATCCGTCAACCACTTCTGGTCGACCGACACCGTCACCAACCAGGCATTCCCGTCCCGCTTCAGGGTATACGTGCCGCCGGTCTGCGCCGGCGCCCGGTGATAGTGATCCGTCTCGCTACCGGAGGAGTCCCACGCCTGGACCGGCGGCAACGCCGCCACCACCGCCCCCTTCCCATCGGTGATCACAACCCCACCATCGGCCGACGACGGGGTCAGGGCACCCAGATCCATCCGGAACACCCACGAACCCGCCCCGGCCGCGGGGGCCTTCTTCACGATGATGGATTCCTTGACCCCGCCCGGCTCGACCACATACTCCAGGTCCGTGTCCGGCAACACGTCGGCATACGTCGCCGTCGAGTCCTTGATCTTCCGAGGCGCCGGCCGCGCTCCCTGCACAGCAATCGATACCGGTGTCCCACCCTGGTTCACACTCACCAGAGCCGCATCATCGGCGTGTGCGGCGAACTCAGGCTGCAAGCCATGCCGCCCGGCCTTCGCCTTCGTCGACGCGGCGTCCTCCGACAGCCGGGTATCCACCGGCTGCCACACACCCCGCTCGTCCTGCACGCTCACCGGAACCTGCGACAGCCTCACCGAGCGGGAGCCATCGGCGTTGATGTACTCCACCGACTTCTCCGACCGGCCCACCTCTTTCGAGGTCTTGCTGTCGAACTTCGTACCGGCGTGCTGCCCGCCCTTCCCGGCGCCCATCAACGGCCGGAAATCCGCATTCGGCTTCGCCGGAGCGAACGCCCGCTCCGGACCCGACGGCGTATGCAACAACGGCATCTCACGCGGATCCCGCTTCACCGGCCGAGGCGACGCCGAGGCTACCTTCGGCAAGACCACCGCCTCCAGCGACGATGCGACCAAAGATAATGCCAACAGCATCGTCATGAAATGAAAACCAGATCGAACCAGAACGCGCAAGCGTGCGCGACGTCTACCAAACATCAAAGCGAGCCTTTCCATCAACCAGATCAACGTCATCAATTCTGTGCTCTGAGTGCTCGCGCAGACAGGACTGTCCGGCTCGCGGGGCCGGCGCGGCGATCCGCGGCGGCATGGGCCAAGCGCGAGGGCAACACCATCGTGATGGCAACGATGCCGAGCACCATCGCGACTACGGCGGTAAACCCCCTACTTGGCGGGCGCAAAACCCACCCGAACGCAGCGATTGCGGACATCACGACTCCTCACCATAGGACGAAGCTAGGGCCATCCGGCGGCCGGAAAACAGCTCTGGAGCACTTGGCATGCGACACCTTCGGATGCGCACCCGAAGGCGCGCCGACGGCGCCACGGGTCGGTGCACAACGACCGATGGGCCATCCACAATGGACGGTCGGTGGTAAGTCTGTCGCCGTGCCCCCGGCGCGCTGGCACGACGCGAGGCAGGAAGGAAACACCTGCTTCTGGCCGTGTCTGTTGGCCTCGACATGGTGCCGGACTCGTGGGTGAGTGGGGCGGCCTGCCGCGCCACTCAGTGGCGCCTTCGTCCTGCGGGGCCCGAAACGGGCAGAGCAGGGCGATGCACTCGTGCAGCCAGCGGCGGTGGATACCGCAGGTGAGGCGCGGAGCGCGGCGGCCGGCACCCCGTCGGTCACACGAGCGTAGAGGTTGACGTATCCCATCGGTCCACTCCAGCGGCGGGGCTTGCACTGCATGCAGCCTCGGACACAGGCCCGGCGCGGAGAATTGGTGGATATACCTAAACGGCTCAGCACCGTCTACGTAGGGATGTCAAGGGCCCTGCAGCTACCACACGAGCGGTCCAACAATCGCCGAGAATGACCCACATTCATGCCGGGAGAGTCGGAAAATGGTGATTGCGACATCTACCAGGTTCTCTTGCGAGGAGGCACTTTCGACGTGCGTGAGCTTACCGGATGGTCCAAGGATCTAGGCGTCACGGCCGACGCCGACGACGTGGTGGCGATGGTCGGGGTGATCGGGCTGCGGATGTTGGCCGACCGCACCGGGCTGACCCGGGGCCTGTCGCGGGTACTGACCAAGCCCGGCTTCTACCCGGTGCACGACCGGGGCCGGGTGCTGACCGACGTGGCCTGCTCGATCGCCGCCGGAGGCGTCGACTTGTACGACATCGAGGCGCTGCGGGCCCAGGCCGTGGTGTTCGGGCCGGTCGCGTCGGACACCACCGCGTTGCGCGCTGGGCGAGATCAGTGATGCGGGCCTGTACCGCATCGACGCCGCCCGCGCGGCGGCACGGGCGCACCTGTGGAGCCACCTTCCCCACGGTGTGCCGGCGGCCACGTATGCCGGTGGGGTGAGCATGGGCGCCACGGCCATGCTACGGGTCGACGGCACCATCACCCTGGCCCACTCGGCCGGCAAGCAGCAGGCGGAGGCCACGTTCAAGAAGACGTTCGGGTTCCACAGCCTCGGGGTCTGGGTGGACAACACCGACGAGCTGGCCGCCCTGATGCCCCGCCCGGGCGGGGCCGGCCGGATCCAACACCGCCAAAGACCTCATCGACGTGCTGCGCGCCGCGATCGCGCAGATCCCCGCCGACCGGCGCGGCGATCTGCTGATCACCAGTGACGGTGCCGGCGCGTCGCACCCGCTGATCGGCTGGCTGCACAGCCTCGACCAGGTACCCGGGCGACAGGTGGCCTACTCCGTCGGGTTCGACGTCGACGAGTACGTCCGCGCCGCGTGCAACCGCCGCCCGGACGACTGGTGGCTGCCATGCCTGTCCAACACCACCGGAGAGATCATTGACGGCCTGGAGTGCTGCGAGATCCCCGACCTGCTCCGTGAACGGCTCACCGGCCTGGACTGGCCGGCCACCATGCACGTCATCGTGCGCCGCCGCGCCCTGTTCGACGACGAGCAGCCCACCCTGTTCGACACCAACGGCTACCGGTACACCTGCTTCGTTACCAACACCCCCGCCCACGGCCCCGAACGGTCTGAACGTACAGCACGCGGATGCCCGCCACCGGGTACACGCCCGGGTAGAAGACGACGTGCGCACCACCAAGGACACCGGCCAGGACACCGGCCTGGGTCGGCTGCCCTCGAAGTCCTGGACAGTGAACAAGGCGTGGTGCGCCGCGGTGACCATCGCGGTCGACCTCATCGCCTGGATGCGGCTCTACGCGCTGACCGGCGCCCTGGCCACCGCCGAACCCAAAACGTTGCGTTACCGGCTCTTCCACACCCCGGCCCGTCTGGTCCACGCCCGCCGCTACCGGTGGCTACGCCTACCTCGCACCTGGCCCTGGGCCACCGCTCTGGCCACCGCCATCGACACCATCCGCCGCCTACCGATGCCCGCTACCTGAGCACCCCCACCACCGACCCCAGGAGAACCCAGGAGACCACGCCCACCCGGCGCGACAGCCGGCCACACCACCACACCCGATCAGCGAATACATCCACCATCAACGATGCGAGCCGATCGGTCATCGATCAACCTCACACCAGCGAAGAATCAGGGCCGAGCCGGGAATCAGGACAGACCGGTCGCAAATTCCTGACGAACGGGGTTGACCGGCCCCGCTCCCTTCAGGGATGACCTGGGACGATGCGGGTGTCTTACGTCCGTATTTGACTCAGGTCCAGGAGCACTTTCGCGGTGAACGTTACCGGGTGGTCGCGGGTTTGGAACTCGACTTCGATCTGGTCACCGTGACGGGTGTCTTTACTGCCGAAAAACGGCTGACGAACGCGGATATCGCGGGCCGACCAGGCCCCGTGCTCGCCGCTCTCGCACGGCATCTGCCGTCCTGCACCAGCATCGGCTGGCCACCCCCAGCACGCTGCCGGCCTGGCACCAGCACCTGATGCGCCGGAAATGACGTCAGCCACCCGCCAGGTCCGACCTGCCACCCGGCACCTCGACCAGTCGCAGGACACGGTCGACCGTGTAAGCGATGCGGACAACGACCCAGTTCCACCAGCCGAACCCCGATGACCAAATCGAAAGCGACGGACCCTACCCGGTCACGGGCTCGGCCAGCAACGGTCGCAAAAACGCCAACGGACCAACCGCACTCAGCCGGCCGGCCTCCCCGGCTTCGACCATCTCCACCCTTGACATCCCTACGTAGACGGCACTGAGCCGTTTAGGTATATCCGCCAATTCTCCGCGCCCGGACCTGCGTCCGAGGCTGGATGCAACGCAAGCCCCCTGGAGTGAACCGATGCGATACCT
>Ga0137386_10002548_pt1 | contig 11753 bp, 10 predicted proteins | sample SagtaG_4_FD_104910 | JGI IMG/M metagenome (GOLD analysis project Ga0137386, IMG submission 104910) | Vadose zone soil microbial communities from Sagehorn Ranch, Mendocino, California, USA - Sage2_R_100_16 metaG | ecosystem: Environmental > Terrestrial > Soil > Vadose zone | place: USA... | reverse complement strand
GGCTCTCCTCAATCGCGGGCTTCGATGCCTTTGCCCAATATACCAAGTCCCTTTGCTACTCCAGCATCTACACCATCGTTTACCTCATATCCCTCTACTTCTATGCCTGCCAGCCAACTTTCAAGACGGGATGCCTTTGAAGGCCTGGCATCTAGGGGTGAAGCCGGCAAAGGGCAGACCCTTCCGCGGTCAGGTATGCTCGGCACCAGTGCCCTGCCCCCGCGTAATGTTAGCTCGCCTGCATTGCCGCCGACCCGCGACTCCCGCTTTAGTGGCCCACTCCCGCAGGATGTCTCGCGTGTGCAGTCACCACTACGAACTCGCCGGTTGGTCTCAGATTCTCGCTATGGTGAACAGCTGAGGCGTGGGGGGATACCATACTCACCACAACAGCTATCCGGTACAGCGCCCCAAGCTAGAACCGGGCAAAGTTCTCTAGCGTGGGATGTTCGCCTTCTCCTGCCGGGCACTATTCTGCATGGTGGTCGTTATCGCGTGCTCGAACTTCGAAGCCGTCAGGAGTGGGCGCGTGGGGCGTTTGAGGCTATGTGGGTTGGGCAGGATGCCCAGCGTGGAGGGTCTCAGGTAATGATCTGGGAAGTTGCGCTGCCGGAAATGGCGTCCAGCGCCATCCAGGCTAGACTGCGTGCTGCAACTATGGCGCTGGCTTCTATAAGTAGACATCCGCGCGTTCCAACGCTCACTGATGCCTTTAGCGACCAGGAACGCACATTCTTTGTTTTTGAACCCATTGCTGGCGAGTCTTTACTCGCTCGTATGCATCGTACCGGGCGGGCGCTGCCAGAGCAGGATGTGGTCGAATGCTGCCTGCAAATAACGGAAGTATTGGAGCTGCTGGCACAGCAGATGCCTCCCCTGGTGCATGGCCTTATCCGCCCGGAACACATCATCGCTACTCACAATGGATCGGTATATACTCTCACGAACTTCTCTGTAGTGCTGATGAGCGGTGCAACGCAGTTCATAACGGGTATTGAGCGCTCGCGTTTCTCGCCATATACGGCCCCGGAGCTAATGCGTGGAGTTGTTGATGGGCGATCAGACTTGTATTCTCTTGTGGCGACCGCCTATCATCTAAGCACAGGCAGCGTTCCCACGGAAGTTGACGGGAATATCCCCCAGGTACAGCGGCTCAATCCATATATTTCCTCTCAGTTTAGTGCAATTCTGACAAGAGGGTTGCGCCCCATAGCCAGCCAGCGTTACCAGCGCCCTGCCGAATTACTGAATGATTTGCTAACCACGCGTTTGGCAAGTCCAACACTTCCTCGTACCACCCAAAGGAGCAGCCAGTGGCTGGCCCAGACGATGCAGGCCCAGCCGCCACTGGCTGCTGATAGTGTTGCGCAGGCCCTGCCAATACCCCTGGCGCCGGCCGAGGATCTGGATGCACAGACGCCCCTTTTGCCTCGCCCGGAGGAACTACCACCGTTGGAAGACAGCAATGATACTTTTAAAGCCCTCTTGCTGTTTGGTGTTCTCCTGGTGTGTATATTCATCATAGTGCTGGCAAGTGGCAGATCATTCTGATTGCAGATCATAGGTTTGGTTGTGATGGATTCCTGGAAAAATCGAAACCAAATCTTAACCAAAACGTTGGGGCGCACGGAGTTATCAGGCCACTTTGCTTTATTATCGTGTGCGCTCTACTACAAAGTCTATCAGTTCATCCAATACGTTGCGGTCTTGCGAAGCAGGAAAGTGATAGAGGGCCTCTCGCGCTTTATTGGCGTAGTAGTGAGCATCTACATATGCGCGCTTGACGCCGCTGCTCTTGATAACCCAATTGACAACCGTGCGTATATCTTCTTCCTGGTGTGTCGTTCCATTCAGCAGGTGATGCACCCTTTGATGATGGCCATTCTGAGGCTGTTCCTGCAAGGCATAAATGAGCGGCAATGTCACCATACCCTGGCGTAGGTCGTTGCCGGCGGGTTTTCCGATGGTTGACTGGTCTTCTGTGTAGTCTAAAACATCATCTATGATCTGATAGGCGATACCGAGATTCATACCATATTCATGTAGGAGAGCTATTTGTTCGTCAGATGCCTTGCTGACAATGGCGCCTCCCCGGCAACAGGCGGCGATTAAACAGGCGGTCTTATGGCTGATCTTCTCGAAATATTTCTCGATGGTGAGGTCAAGGCGTCCAGCAGACATCATTTCCATGATCGTCCCTTCACAGACGGTTGCCACAGTGTCTGAGAAGAGACGATCAATGCGGTTATCATTGATATCGGCAATTAATCCTGCTGTTTTGGCAAAATAATAGTCGCCGAGCAGAATAGCGATGTTATTACCCCATATCGAGTTGACGGTCGGTTTGCCGCGCCGCATAGTGGCGTTGTCTACGATATCGTCATGGATGAGGGTTGCCAGGTGAACCATCTCAAAAGCAACGCTCAGAGGAAGTAACCTATCGAAGAGATACGAATTCAACTTGCCCGAAAGCAAGGTGAGCGCGGTTCTGAGACGCTTACCGGATGATCCGAGTACGTGCATCGAGGCAGAATTGAGGATATCAAGTCCAGACGTTGCTCGCTCTTGAAAGGTAGCATCCACCTGATCGAGGTCGGATTGTATGCTGGCAAAAAGGCGGTTCAACGTGGCCGCGTCATTTCCAGCGGGTTTCTCATTCCTGGTTTCTTCCTGAGCTTGATGTGGCATCTCCTCACCTGCGCTTAGCTAAAAGAAAGACGGTCTGTACTCGCTGTACGCCGCCTCTCATGTCCCAATGTTATTGTTGGCTCTTCAGATTATAGCATTCAATTGCTATGAGCAATCAAGGTACTTTTATACGTTAGACGTTGTATCGATCTCCATCAGATCCTCCTGTACATATCCTGCGTTCAAATCGAACTCCTCCAGGGCATCCAGGGCAGCACGATACTCTGTCCAGGTGAGACGGCGGTTCAAAATGGGGTCGTTGACAGCTTTCCAGGCAGGGAAGTATTGATCCATCAAGCTAACGGGTGTATCAGGACCCAGTTCTTCCGCAATCCAGCGCAGCACTTCGCGAGTGCCCGAAATGTCTTCTGGCATCACGAGATGGCGAATGAGCAGCCCGCGTCGAGCAATGCCTTCATCATCAAGCACCAGTGGACCAACCTGCCGGTACATTTCGCGCAGCGTGCTCTGATTGGATTCGACATAATGGGGCATTTTCGAGGTGCGCAAGGCATGCTTGTTGTCGGAGTACTTGGAATCGGGAAGATAGATATCGACAACGCAATCCAGGAGCTTCAAAGTCTCAAGGTTTTCATACCCGGCACAGTTATATACAATTGGCAAACGCAATCCCTTGCCGCAAGCAATAACCAGTGCCGCAAGGATCTGCGGCACGAAGTGCGTCGGGGTGACGAAGTCCAGGTTGTGGCAGCGTTTCTTCTGCAGGTAGAGCATCATATCCGCCAGGCGCTCTGGTCCGACACGATGTCCCAATCCACCCTGGCTCAATGAAAAATTCTGGCAATAGGTGCAGCGTGCCTGGCAGTAGCCAAAGAAAATGGTACCCGCTCCGCGTGAGCCGCTGATGGGCGGCTCCTCGCGGCGGTGAACATTCCACGATGCAACGATAGCTTCTGTACCGGAGCGGCATACGCCGGTTTTGCCTGCGATGCGATTGCAGCGGCAATTTTGTGGGCAGATGGTACAACTGCGCAGGATTTCCCACGCAGTGGCGGCACGCTCGGCCAGTTCACCGGTTTCATAGAGGTTAAGATAACCTGGGTATAGCATATTATATTATGGCGTTGGCCATTTGAAGCCCCGCCGCGAGGGTTTCGGACCAGGCTTTGCTACATTCTGTTTCACTCTCGCTTTCCGACCACGAGTAGTGGTACCCCCGACACGTTTGGGAGGCGTGCGTTGGGTTGCTGCTTCGTCATTCTCCGCAGGAGCTGAGTCTGTCACAGGAGGCGAAGTGTTAACCCCTTCAAGCATTGTCTCGGTGTCATGAGCAACCTCCTGCCAGAATTGTGCCTTCCTGCGTTGGGCCGGGCGGGACCCCTGGAGGACGCGCCCATCGGGTAGACGTGTCACATGCCGGTCCTCGATCTTCTTGCCGAAGCGCTGCTGTGATGGCCGGTTTCCCGGTCGCTGGGGTATTTCTCGCGTCTTAAAGCGCTCGTAATCGCCCTCGAAATGCTTATTGCCCTCGAAGTCCTGTCTCTCGTGTGGGCGATCATCGTTTTGCGCCCGTTGACGGCTCTGCCAGCGGGGGTTTGGCCTGTCGCGCTGCTGATAGTCGCGGGGCGCCCGGTTACCACGATCAAATGTACGGGGCGAGCGTGTATCGGAACTGCGCGATGGTGAGCGCTGATCGCTATCGCGGAAGCCCGATCCCGTACGCGGACCTGCGTCATTGGGTCTGCGCGAGTAGCCAAGGCGTTCGTTAGTGCGCCTGTCATCGTGATGACGAGCGTTTGGATCGTAAGAACGGGGGCGGGAACTTTGAGAGCCTTCACTGTTGAACGTACGTTGTGAGCGCTGGTAGCTATCCTGGCGATCATCGAGGGGTTTGCGACTATTTTGAGTGGAAGCGTAGTCGCTATACTGGTTGCGCCGATGGCTGCTGCGGGGTGGTTGTTCATTGTTACTGCGCGTGCGATAATCGGCATGATCGCGGCGTGCGCCAGATTCCCACGCGCGATCTACTGTCTGACGGTTGAGACGGGGTCGGGCAGGCCGTGGAGTCCGCTCTTCTCCATACCTGCCGGAGGATTGATTGCGAGACGATGAATATCTATCGTCTCGCCGATGCTCATTGAAATCTCTAGTCATGTGTCCTTTCCAAATGGCTTAATGGCTTAAGTGGAGGTGTACTTTACGAGGTGGACGGATTGGCAAGATCCTAAGTGTTTAACCGGTTGGTTATTCCGCACTCGCTCCTGAGTTTTGACGCCCTGTATGCCCCGATGAAATGTAAGAAGTTTAGCGCCCTGATAGTAGTATACCACACTCAGTCAGGAGTGGCATAGTCATTTTGTTTGCATGGCTCATTTGCTATGATGTGCCGGGAGTGGCATGGCTGGAAAGACCATGACTGTTAATCAAACTGTTGGTGTAATCGTTGGAATAGGACCTTTATTCAACGGCACTGTGACATAACTCAACTGGCGGCTGCCAAACATAGCGAGCATCTGTGCAGATAACTCGTCGGGCAACAAGGGTCGTATGGCGACAGTGTAGTACAGGCCTTGTTCGGAGAATATGCTCTGGCGGTGTCCATTGAGTAGAGAAGAGATTTCCTGTAACTGTTGTGCTGTTAAGAGCTGCGCGGCATGTGGCACAGTATATGTCAGGCAGCCGGTATCAGCATTAGGCCCTGTCTGATCGGGAGGGATGAGCCCGCATTCATATGTAGCGACCTGGTCAAGGGTGAAGTCTGGAAATGTCCAGAGCGGAATCGTTTGAGTAAGGTCCGGATTGAAATCCTGGTGTGCGAGCAGCGCCATCGATATGCCAGTGTAGGTCTGTAACGGCCCGCTTAAGGCCTGTACGATGCTGCCGAGGGCATTGCCTAAACGATGATACTCGTCCACGTCTCTTGCGCTCTCCTGCAGGTTACCGAATTGGCCATACAAATACTCGTAGTGTTTACCATTGAGCGTTAATTGAAGCAAAGTAGCGTTTTGGTCCGGCAGATCATAGAATTGTTGCCGGTTCAAAACGAGTAACCTGTCAGTGTCCACCAATATGTGCAACAAGCGATCCAGCGCATTGTTGTCGAGCTTGCCCTGTCGCATATATAAACCCGGGCCAAGGATGTATGTGCCATCACCATATATGCTGATTTCCGGGCTGATTTCCAGTGTACCCAGATTGCCGCCGCTATGAAATGTGCGGACGAGGACATCGTTCGGACTTGTACTATAGGTAATAGGGCCGCTGCTGGTTGAGAGAGAATGCTGATTGTTGCTGGCAGGCAGTGAAACCGAAGGGCCAGCACAGGCAGCCAGCATCATGCATAATAGACAAAACATCGGAAGAAGGCAATCAGGTGCTTTTCTCATGTGTACAATTCTGTTTGTTTCCCCTGTATATTCACGATATCCGGCTATGCTCTGAATTTATTGTAGCAGAGAGGAACAAGAACGTGCAGTTAAGACAGGCGAGCCACCAGGGCAGAGGCAAGCCCTGCCCCTACATTTCGCAGAAGCGATAGCCAAGCATTTTGTATACCAGCCTGGCCGCCAGGAAATCGGCGCGTGTCTGGCCTTCCATCGGGCAGAGTTCGACCACGTCCATGCCGACAACGGTAGTGCGGTGGCAAACCTCGCGGAAAAGGTCGAGCAGCTCGTACCAGTGCAGACCGCCGGGTTCCGGTGTTCCTACAGCGGGCATCTCGCTGGGATCGAGAGCGTCCAGGTCCACGGTAACGTACGTATGTTTGCTCAACCGTTGCCAGGGAATGACGGCAGTTCCCTTTGCCATCTGGTAGGCCCAGACGATAGCCACATCTGGCTTTGTTTTCATGAACTCGGCCTCTTCGGGACTGAAACTGCGGACCCCGAGTTCCATCAGAGGTATGCTCATATCTACAACCCTGCGCTCAATGGAGGCATGTGAGAGAGGCGTTCCTTCATATGTGTTGCGTAAGTCGCCGTGGGCATCGAAGTGGACCACGGTCAAGTCTGGAAAATATTCATGCACTACGGCGATAGGCGGGGCAGAGAGAGAATGTTCTCCGCCAATAGTGAAGGGAAGCTGACCACGCTCCAGAACCTCGCGTACGGCTTCTCCTGTAGACTTAAGAGCAATGGCATGATCCATGCCACTGTAATTCAACGGGGGGCGAGTATAGATGCCGATTTCGATAGGACAGCAACCCAATTCCTCATCATAGAGTTCCATCTGGCTGGAAGCGTTGAGAATCGCTTGCGGCCCACGTTGAGTGCCTTGCATATAACAAACGCTGTATTCCAGTGGTGCTGGAATGATCGTGACGCAAGCGGTGGTAGGGTCACAGTAGGGAGCATCGGGTGCGCCGAACTGTGTCACAGGTGCATCGCTGTTGTTCATGGTTCCTCCTGGAAAACTGTAAAGGATCTTTCTCAGTAAATAATAGCACTTGCAGTGGCCTGGAAGGAGACGTGGGAGAACAGAGAATCGCGAAGAGCAAGAATATTTCTAGTCGAGTCAGATCGTTCCTTGCTCTTCAGGGGCAGCAGTGGCTGTAACAAAGTACAAGCAGAGGGTCTATAAAGTTTGTGTTCTTAGCGCACCGCCATTTTCTCACGCCGTGCAGCCATAGCGGCTTCATAGCGTGCCGGGTCTGGCATTTCGGGGCGCAGGGAACGTGTGCCACGTACTACAAAGTGCGACTCTACATCGTCCGTCTGAAACACCTGCTTAGCAAAAGCAATAGCATCCTCCTGGCTGAATTCCTTGCAGGAGCAGATGTCGATGTCGACCTCACCGTACTCGGGCCAGGCATGAAACCTTATCGTTAGCCGTGGCCTCTCACTACATATTATAAGCCGCGCCAGCGTCGTGAGTATACTCACGACGAACCCTGGCCTAATTACTCTATCTTTTCAGATTAACATTGTACAACGCCAACATAGAGTACGTTCACCGGCTAGTGGGGCCGTACCCTCTGTGCTTTGTCAGAATATTCGGGCCCTTACATAAATTTGGGTAGTCACTCTCGATAGAGGTGATACGCCTCTAGAGCCATCTTAAGGTATACAGGCACCGATCTCATGAGGCCGCTCTGGAAGCGGGATCGTGCCATTTGACACATCTTTATCACCTCTATCGAGAGTGACTACCCTTTTTTATCCTGTTTCAGGAAAGGAGATAGGGAGGTGCCGAAGGGGGGACTCCTGCTCATCCATTGCTCGATATCACCTTTGAATCGGCTCGCTGTCTTGCTGGAACGGGGAACTATCGCCGTGAAAAAGAGCTTTTGACAGTTCTGTTGACAGTTTATCTGTGGAATGCCCTCAAAAACTGCATACCACCGGTACATGAACACCTGAGATATTCCGCTTCAAACTTATCAGGAGGAAGATAGTCTAATGATGAGTGATGGCGTTTAGTATTGTAAACGTACTCCAGAAAGGTCTGCAAGTGTGTGTGCCTCCTCGAGCGTATGGTTTGGGTGTACATATACCACTTCGTACTTGACGGTCTTCTGCGAAACTTTCTGCCCTTTCTCCAACAAATGAACCATCTGCACCTTGAACTCCCATGAATAGGTCTTCTGATGCCTCATAGAGTTTCTCCTCATTTCGAATGTACCACCTTTTGTTCACGATTGATCGCAAACCTGAGTGTCACTTGTCAAAATCTGTGGTATGGTTCTCTGGGGGCACTCCAATACCGGAGCAAAAGTACTCTGGCTCCAGTTGGGGATCGTGTCAGAGAAGGCCAGGCAAATAGCCGAAGCGTCAGGACTGACCGTCGTCATGAACCGCTGTATGGGAGCCACTCACGGGCTGCTCGGCCTGGGACCCGGGCCTCATGCCTCGACCGTTGTTTAAGCTGGCCATGGGAAGGAATCCCGGCAGCAGGGTCGCCAGGGCCACGCAATGTACTGCTAGGGGCGCTGCACCCGGAACGTGATCGTGAAGACATCACCCGGTTCCACCCGCTGGATCAATGGCTCATAGAACGCTTGCATGAAGGGAAGCGGGTCCGCTGCCGGCTGCGGCATCCCCTCCCCCTCAAAAAGCCGGTCCTCGCGCAGGTGGACGGTTCGTTCCACCTCCCTGGGGGGAAGGTCGAGCCGAACCGCGATCGTTAGGTCATCACCAGACCGCAGTGTTGCGTCCACCTCCTGCTGGTACAGCGTTGCCAGGCGTGATAAGAACTCCGCGTCGTTGGCGGGTGCTTCTCGCTCTGTGACGCGAAAGACGCGCTGCCCTTGCCCGTCGCTTTTGACCAGGGAAGTAATCCTGAAGACTGCTTCAAACATAGGTTGCTCCTCTCTGTGCATATGCGATTATATCATAGGTCGGCGTTCCTAAGGAGGAATCCTTTCCCACGAAAAGAGGTTGCCTTCGCGGTCCTCCTTGTTCTCGTGCAGCGGTTACCGCATTCCTGGTCTCCCATTGGAAGGAGATGCCTCGGCAAAAGCAGGGAATCGCTAGTGCCCCAGGGTGGCAAACATGGCGACGGCGGCCGCGCCCATGCCGACAAAGGTGAGCCACACCAGCAGGTTCGAAACCCAGCCGCTTGTATACTGCCCCATGATGTTCTTGTTCCTGGCAATCAGGGCAATGATGAAGATCAGGGGCACTGCCACCACCCCGTTGATCACGGCGGCATAGACCAGGGCCTTGATCGGATCTATCCCGATGAAGTTGAGCGACAGCCCGATCAGGGTTGCCACGATGATGACGCCGTAAAACCCCCAGGCTTTGGTGAGTTTCAGATCCAATCCTTCGGACCACTGAAAGCTCTCCGACACCGCATAGGACGCTGACCCGGCCAATACCGGGATAGAAAGCAAGCCAAGGCCGATGATCCCGGTGGCGAACAGCGCTTGCGCTATGTAGCCCGCGTTGGGGAAAGTATGCACCAATGGTAGCAGGGCCCGGGCGGCATCGGCCGCCGTCCGAATGTTAGTCACCCCATTGCTGTGCAGGACCGTGGCCGTTACGACGATAATGGCCCAGGTCACCACCTCCGAGAAGAACATGCCGGAGATGGTATCGATGCGCATATTGCGGATAAACCCCCAGTTGATGCGCGGACGACCATCTTTGCCGATCAGGTGCGCCTCTCGCTCCTCTTCCGTTTCCTCCGATGCCTGCCAGAAGAACATGTAGGGGGAAATCGTTGTCCCCAGCACCCCCGTGATGACGAAGAGGAATGGGAAATTGAGTTCGATATGGGGGAGAAAGGTTGCTCGCAAGATCGTCGGCCAGGGCTCCGCCACGATGAAGACCGTGAGGGGATAAGCCAGCAGGGCGAGCGTCAGCCATTTGAGGATGCGCGCGTAGACTTTGTAGGACAGGATAATCTCCAGCGTTAAGATGAGCGCCGTAAAGAGCAGGGCGAAGACCACAAAGGGCAGGGGAAACAGCAGATTCGCCGCTGCCGCCATCGCCCCGATATCGGCCCCGATGTTGATAGTATTGGCGATGAGTACCAGCAGCACGACGACGTAGAGCACCGGTTTGCTAAAGTGCTCGCGCACGACGGCAGCAATCCCTTTGCCCGTGACGACTCCGATGCGTGAGCAGGCCTCCTGAACTCCTGCCAGGAGCGGGAGCATGAACAGCGCGGTCCAGAGCTGGCCATAGCCAAATTGCACACCTGTCTGCGCGTAGGTGGCTATGCCGGACGGATCATCATCTGCGGCTCCGGTGATGATGCCAGGTCCAAGAATCCGCAGGAATTTTTTCAAGGCATTGAACATCGCTCTTCCACCCTCTGACTTCTTGAGAAGTCGCTGCAGTCACCCGTTCGTTCCGGGTCATATTCCAGGCTCAGATAGAGCCGTGTAACCCGGAACAAAGGGTGTGCTCCATGTTTTTAGAGCATAGTGAATTGTGGGATGAGCACCTTGTCGATGACGTGCATGATGCCGTTGTCGGCGATCACGTTCGCCTGAAGCACATGCCCACCATTGATCGTGATGCTTTCTCGCACAGCGGTGGTTACTGTGTCTGAACTGACATAGCTAAGCGCGTCTCCACTTGTCTCAATTTCTTCCTCCCCCAGTGGAACCTCCGAGATGTCCGACCACACTCTGAGCCGCTGCCCCTCGAGTGTTTTGAGGAAGAGGCGATCAAGCAGGTCGTCGGCCGTATAATACCCTGGCACTATGTGGTACTTGAGCACCTTGGCCAGTTTGCCAGGGTCCGCGAACAGGGTGGCCTGCTGGTCATCGGACAAGCGGTCAAAAGCGGCATCCGTGGGAATGAAGAGGGTGAAGGGACCCGGCCCGCTGAGGGTCTCAACAAGCCCGGCCATGGACTCGAGTCCCTTGACGTACTTGTTGTATGCGCGTTCAGCACGCGCGGTTTCGAAGATGTTTGCCATGTGATGTTTCTCCTTTTTTCTTTCAAGTTACATTTGCTAGGGTGCAACTATAGGTCTCTATCCTGGGAACCCTGCTCATAGGCCAGGATGTTTACCTGCACCAACTGTCCTGTGTACTGGAGAACGCCTGACCATGTGATCACGAATGGAACAGCACCCGAGTACATTCACAGCTTAATCCGAGCTCGTGAAGAAAAGCGTGGGAAGAGGCGTGAAACTTTTTCTTAGTGAGCTATGTTCTCTCAAAGCCGAGGGCCAACAATCGGATGCAGGCGGTCATGTTTGCCCGTGAGCCTGGCCTGCTTTCCGAGTATGCATTATCAGTGGGAAAGCGTGCGTGGGCCTATCACTATCAGCACATAGAGGAGGATACCCCCTGCAACACTCATGCTCAAAGCAATGGGCAACGGGGCGAACAGCCGCAGCAGCAGCGCGCAACCTCCCACAATCAGATTGGTGATCTCGAGGGCAATCGTCAACCAGAATGCCCAGCGCTGCCACGTCAACAATCCCTGGGCACAGAGAAAGGAAACAATCCCTCCCAGGAGAAAAATCCACGCCAGAAACGCTCCCAGAACAGCGACAAGAGCCCCTGGTGTCGCGTGACCATTCGAGACGTGATAGACACCTAGGAAGCCTCCGAAAAAAGCGATCAAGCCGATGATGATCAGGAATATACCATGTATTCCTAGCAAGGCTACTACGATCACCTTCCCAGGTGGGGGCTTCTTACG
>Ga0137386_10002528_pt1 | contig 11792 bp, 10 predicted proteins | sample SagtaG_4_FD_104910 | JGI IMG/M metagenome (GOLD analysis project Ga0137386, IMG submission 104910) | Vadose zone soil microbial communities from Sagehorn Ranch, Mendocino, California, USA - Sage2_R_100_16 metaG | ecosystem: Environmental > Terrestrial > Soil > Vadose zone | place: USA... | reverse complement strand
CGGCGGCGGCTGGGGCTTCCGCGGCGTGCTCTCGAACAAGCGCGCCATCCAGGCCCCCGACGACCTCAAGGGGCAGACCATCCGCGTGCCGCCGATTCCCACGCTGGTCGAGGTCTTCAAGGCCTTCGGCGCGAACCCGGTGCCGATGATCTGGGGCGAGGTGTACCTGGCCGTCAAGCAGGGCACCGTCGACGGGCTCGAGTTGCCCGTGACCACGGCCGTGTCCGACAAGTTCCACGAGATCACGAAGTATTACTCGCGGACGCTCCACTCGTACCCGGCCGCGGTGTGGGTGATGGCCAAGCCGAAGTACGACGCGCTCCCGGCCGATCTCAAGAAGGTCGTCGACGAGACGATGGCCGTCGCCTGCGTCCAGCACCGACAGGACGAGGTGAAGGCCGAGGCCGACGGGCTCGCGCAGATGAAGGCCCGGGGGATGCAGGTCAACGACGTGAAGGACCTGCGCCCGTTCCAGGAACGGGCGCAGCCGGTCTGGAAGTTCCTCGAGGGCAAGGTCGGCAAGGAGCTCTTCGATCGGGTGATCGCGGAAGCGCGCGCGGCGAAGTAGCGTGATCGTCGATCTCGCCTGCCTGGCGCTGATGGTGGCGCTGGTGGTCGACGTATTCCTGGGCGTCTTCAGCCGCTACGTGCTGCAGGCGACCTTCCAGTGGTACGACGAGGTCGCCCGGCTCTGCTTCGTCTGGACGGTCTTTCTCGGCGCCGCGGTGGCCGTGCGCCGCGGCACGCACTTCCGGCTACACCTGCTCATCGACCGCGTCGGGGCACGCCCGCGGCGCGCCGTGGACGTCCTCGTCACGCTGATCGTCATGGCCTTCGGCGGCGTGCTGGTGACCGGCGGCCTCGCCATCGCTCCGATCGCCCGCCGCCAGGTTACCGACGCGCTCGAGATCTCGATGCTGTGGTTCTACGGCGCCTTGCCCGTCGGCGGCGCCCTCATGATCCTCTACTCGCTCCCGCAGCTCTGGCGCCTCGTTCGCCGCCCATGACCCTCGTCACCCTGGTCTTTCTGGCGCTCCTCGCCCTCGGCGTGCCGGTGGCGATGACGGTCGGCATGGCGGGCTACGCCGGCGCGCTCCTGGCGGCCCCCGCCCCGCTCGCCGTCACCGTGCAGACGATCCTCCACCAGATCGATTCGTTCGTGCTGCTCTCGCTGCCGCTCTTCATCCTGGCGGGCGCCCTCATGGAGACGGGCGGCATCGCGCGCCGGCTCGTGCGGCTCGCCGTCGCCCTGGTGGGCTGGATCCGCGGCGGCCTCGGCATGGCCGTCGTCGCCGCCGAGTACATCTTCTCCGGGATCTCGGGCTCGACCGTCGCCGACGTGTCGGCGGTGGCCGCCACGACGATCCCGGGCATGGTGCGCGCCGGCTACAGCCCGGAGCTGGCCGTCGCCATCGTCTCGTCCGCCTCCGCCATGGGCATCCTGGTGCCGCCGTGCATCCTCATGATCGTGATCGGCTCGGTGGCGAGCCTCTCGGTGGCCGCGCTGTTCACCGCCGGCTTCCTGCCCGCGGTCGTCATGGCCCTCGTGCTGATGGTCTACATCTGGCGGCTCGCGGGACGCGCGGGCATCGCCGCCGAGACGCGGCCGAGCGCGGGCGAGCTGGCGTGGGCGTTCTGGGATGCGCTCATCCCGCTCGGCATGCCCGTCATCATCTTCGGCGGCATCCTCGGCGGCATCATGACGCCCACCGAGGCGTCGGTCATCGCGGTGCTCTACGCCGCCGTCGTGGGCGTCTTCGTCTACCGCGAGATCAAGTGGAAGGACCTGCCCGACATCGTCATCTCGTCGGCGGTGGTCACCGGGGCCGTCGGGCTGCTGCTGGGCGCGGCCGGCGTGGTCTCGTGGTTCCTCACCGTCCAGCAGCTGCCGGCGACGCTGATCACGCTGATGACGCTGGTGCCGGGCAGCAGCCTCGTCTTCCTGTTCGCCACCGCCGCCGTCTTCGTGTTCTTCGGCGCCGTCATCGAAGGGTTGCCGGCCGTGGTCATCCTGCTGCCGAGCCTCTTGCCGGTGGCCGCGGGGCTCGGCATCCATCCGATCCACTACGCGATCGTGATCGTGGCCGCGGTGGGCATCGGTCTCTTCCTGCCGCCGATCGGCGTGGGCCTCTTCATCGCCTGCGGCATCGCGGAGCTCTCGGTCGACCGGGCGACGCGCGCGATGCTGCCGTTCGTGTTCGTGCTCTCGCTCGGGCTCATCATCGTGATCCTGGTGCCGTGGATCACGCTCGTGCTGCCGCGGCTCCTGAACCTCCTCTAGAACAGGATCAGCGCGCGGAGGCCGGGGACGACCACGTCGCGATTGCGGCGGCCGCTGACCTGGTTCGGGCCGGAGACGATCCACTCCACGTTCGCGATGACCGCGCAGCAGTCCGCCAGCGAGACGTTGTAGTAGACCTCGGCCACGTGCTCGCGCCCCTCGGGCTGGCGCACGAACGAGTAGCCGGCGCCCATCAGGTCCTTCGCGCGGCCGAGCCACGAGGGCGTGTGCTGCACGCCCGCCGACCACGCGTGTGATGTCAGCGACTCGCCCTCGCGCCGGGCGAGCCCCGCGCGCACGAACACGCCGGTGCCGGCGGCGACGAGCTGATCGACGCTGATGCCCGTGCCCCAGGTGACGTCGTCGCGGCGCTCGGGGACAGAGCCGACGCGCGCCCACCAGCGGTAGTGCCCGGCGAACGAAAAGATGCGACGACGGCCCAGCTCGGCGATGACGTACGGCAGCCCGGAGAGGTCGTCGTCGACGTCGCCCGGCGCGTGGACGCCAAACGCATAGCGCCAGTCGTCCTGACTGATCCGCAGCGACGTCCCCGGACCGTTCGGCGGTTGCGCGAGCATCGGGTTGCCGGACAGCGCGGCGCTCAGGAACTGCCGCGTCTCGTCCTCCGCGAAGAAGTTGCGGTCGAAATAGTGCTGGACGTCGAGCTTGCCGACGTTGAACCGGATGGACGCGTCGGCGGACTGCAGCCGGATCCACGCCTCGCGCAGGAAGACCCTCGTGTCGCCGCCGGCGAGCCGCTCGGCGTCCTGATTCACACGCGAGAGGCTGCCGAGCGCCGCGTCGGGCCCGGGCCCGACGATGGCCTCGACGTCCGCGAGCAGCGTCACGTTGGGCGTGGGGCGCCCGATCAAGACGAGGTCGAACGCCCCGAAGCCGAAGACGTCGTCCTTCGCCCGCGCGGGGTTCACGATCCACTGCACGCCGCCGCGCAGCGCGCCGTTGACGGAGAAGGCCGGTGGGATCGGCCCCGGAGGCGGCAGCGTCTGGCGCCGCTCGAGACCGGCGCGCGCGGGCGACTCGGGCTCGGCCTCCTGCGCGTCCTTCGTGGTCTCTTGCGCGGCGCCCAGCGCCGGCGCGGCCAACGCCGCCACCGACACGAGAAGGAGAGCGAGCCGCGTCATCGGTCCAGCAGCTTCTCGACGATCACGCAATCGCGCCATTCGCCGGCGAGCTTGCCGTGCCGCTCGTAGACGCCGACGACGCGGAATCCGCAGGCCTCGTGCAGCCCGAGGCTCGCGGCGTTCTCGGGAAAGATGCGCGAGACCAGCTTCCAGAACCCGCGCGCGGCGTAGACGTCGCAGAGCGCGTTCAGCGCCGCCCGCCCGGCCCCGGTGCCGCGCGCGCCGCGGGCCACGTAGACCGAGTGCTCGGCGACCCCCGCGTACGCGGGCCGGGTCCGGTACGCGCCCGCCGACGCCCACGCGATCACGCGCCCGTCGCGCTCGACCACGACCGTCGGGTAGCGCTCGCCCTTGTCGGCCAGCTGCCCCGCGATCTGCTCCGCGGTTCTCGGCTCCGTCTCGAACGTCGCCACGCGGTCGGCGATGCCCTCGTTGTAGATGGCGGCGATGGCCGCCGCGTCCTCCCTGGTTGCCGGTCGCGTGGTGAGTTTCACCATGACGTCACAGGCCCGCGAGCTTCTTCCAGTGCTCGGCCGCGAGCGGGAACGACGCGAAGCCGATCTCGCACTGGAGTTGGCGGTTGGCCCGGATCGGCTGGTTCGGCACGTGTCCGGCGAGCCAGGCGTCGCAGAAGCGTTGGAGCAGCGCAATGTCGCCGGGGTCGATGGCGTCCAGCTCCAGCTCCGTCAGCCGTGCGAACTCGTCCTCGCCGAGTCCCCGCGGCAGGGTCCAGCCCCCGTCGGCACCGCGCACCGGCTGCACCAGCGGGCTCACGCGCACGAGCGCGCCGCCGGTCACCGGATGCTCCGGGTCGCGACCCAGGGGCTGGCCGAGCAGCGTGTGCGCGATGAACGTCGCCGCGTCGGGCGGGTCGTCGAGGATGGCGCCGGCGACGGCCTTGAGGTCGTGCACTGTGCCGGACGCCCCGCGCGGTGCCGCGAGCGGAGGCCGCACGTCGTCGGCCTCCGGCGGGAGGATGACGCTGCCGGTGCCGATGCTCAGCGCGATGATGTCCTCGGCGCGCACGTCGTTCGCGCGCGCCTCGACGACGGCCGCGAGGAGCGGGTTGTTCATGCCGGCCAGGGCCCCATCCCAGAACCGCCGGCCGAGGTACGCCGGCGTGTCGAAGGTCGCCGGCGCGTCGAAGTAGTTGACGGGGGCGTTCGACGACGCGTGCACCGCCTCCGCCAGGGTCGGCGAGGGGCCGACCGGCCCGCTGCGCGCGTTGCTCTCGACGTTGGAGCGAAAGAAAACGGCGCGCAGCGTGTCGAAGTCGAAGGCAACGATGAGGTAGTCCGGCGGCTTCGGTCCGCCGGGCCGCTGGATCGCCTGCGCGAGCCGGTCGAGCGGCGTGTCGCCCGTCGGCGCGAGACGGTCCTTCAAGCCGTCCAGCTTCGCCGACGCCCGATATTTCGGGCCGAGATCGAGCAGCGCGCTGGGAATCCGCTCCCAGGGCGCCAGCGTCACGAAGATCTCGTCCCGCGCCGACTCGTCGCCGAACAGCGCATCGATCTCCGAGAGCGTGAAGTCGCACGCCAGCGCGGCGGCGACGATGGCGCCGCCGGAGTTCGCCGCGACGAGGTCGAACTGCGCGAGCACGTCCCGCCCCCGGAGGTCGCCGTAGATCTGGCGAAGGGCGCGGGCCTGGATCAGCGCCCAGGTGCCTCCGCCGTCGAGCGAGAGGATGCGATAGCGCGCCGCCATCGCGAGGAGCGTAGCACCCGGCGGGCCCGCTTGACTTGAGCGTCGAAGTGCCTTAATGCCGTCGCATGAGTGCCGGCGAACGGCGCCGGGCCACACGCGGCAGAAAATGCTCGGACGCCTCGGAGAACGGTCATGGAAAACGGGGACGAACAGCGCGGTCGACCGTGCGGTGGATTGCTCGGCTGCGGTGACGACGGCGGGCGGCAATACATGGTCGAGCCCGATGTGGTCGAGGCGGCGCTCACACCGCCGACCCGTGACCGCCTGCAGCACATGGACGAGTTGAACCAGGACGCCCTCGAGCCCCATCTGGCGACGTACCGCGTGTCCCGCCGGCGGCTCGTCGGTGTCAGCGGCGTCCTTGGCTTGCTGGCGACGGTGGCGCCGACCAGCCTCCTCGCCGCATGCGCGACCCTCCGCCGCGGCGCCACCGCCGCCCCGGGTGGACGGACCCACGTCGTGGAGTCCACTCCGGAAACCGTGCGGCTGGGCGCGTTCGACGCGACACGACCGGATATTCTCCAGATCGATTCCGGCGACACCGTGGTGTATCCGAACACGTGGACGCATTTCCTGAACCGCTTCCAGCGGGGCGTCACGATTCAACAGCTGGCGCAGTTCCGCCGTGAAAACCCGGGCCGAGGCCCGCACTCCATCGTCGGGCCGGTCGGGGTCAAGGGTGCCCAGCCGGGCGACATGCTGAGCGTGCGCTTTCTCACGCTCACGCCCTTCGACTGGGGTGCCAACCTCAACAACCCCGGCGACCTCAAGACCGGCGCGCTACCCGACGAGTTCCCCGAGGGCAGCATCCGATTCATCGACATCGACGTGCCGCGGAAGGTCGCGAAGTTCTCCCCATCGATCACGCTGCCCCTGGGACCGTTCCAGGGCACGTTCGGCGTGGCGGCTCCCGAAGACCGCGAGGTCGTGGGCCGCATCGGCCCGGGCGTCGTGAGCTCCGTCCCGCCCGGCCAGCACGCCGGCAACATGGACCTGCGCGAGCTTCAGGAGGGGACGATCCTCTACATCCCCGTCTGGCGGCCGGGCGCGAAAATCTTCACGGGCGATTCCCACGCGCTGCAGGGCGACGGCGAGGTCAACCTCACCGCGCTCGAGACCGGCATGCGTGAGGTCCGTGTGCAGGTCCAGCGTCATGAGCGGGCAGGATGGCAGTGGCCGTTCGCGGAGAACGACACGCACTGGATCGCGATGGGAATGCACCGCGATCTTACCGAAGCGTTCCGCATCGCGCTACGTAACACCATCGATTTCTTGAGCCGCCGCGCGCGCCTGAACCGTCACGACGCCTACGGGCTGGCCAGCATGGCGGTGCACTTTCGTATCACCCAGGTCGTCGACGTCAACCAGGGCGTCCACGCGATGATCCCGAAGGAGATCTTCACGCGCGAGCTGCGGGAGTCGATGCGCGTCGTGTAGGCAAGATTGGTGGGCAGGCACGGGATTGAACCGCCGACACCAGGATGTTCAGTCCCGCCCTGCCCCACCAACTGGCACCCGGTAACAGCCGGAGTGCCCGTTCGGGCCGAGCCTGGCCGTTACCGCTTCACGGCGAACACCCAGATCACGCCGCCCTGAGGCACGTCCGTCTTCGCGCCGCGAATATCGTCGAGGGCGCCCTGCATCCGCTGCGCATCCACGCCCCAGCCGGATTGGACCGCGACGTACTGCACGCCGTCGACGGCGAAGGAGCTGGGGACGCCGGTGATGCCGGAGTTCGTGCGCCACTGCCACAGGGGCTCGCCGGTTTTCGCGTCGAAGGCACGAAAGTACCGGTCGTTGGTTCCGCCGGCGAAGACGAGCCCGCCCCCCGTGGTCAAGATTGGACCCCAGTTGTGTGACTCGAACGTACGCATCCACACTTTCTGACCGGTGTTCATGTCCCAGGCCTGGATCTCGCCGATGTGCTTCGAGCCGTCCGCGACGACCATCCCGATGTCCTTGATCTCGGTGCCCAGCCAGAGCTTGCCCTCCTCGTAGGGTTTCGCCGTGCCCAGGAGCGTGCCGCAGAGGTTCTCGTTGGTCGGGATGTACAGATATCCGGTCTTCGGATTGTAGGCGGCCGGCGGCCAGTCCTTGCCGCCCCACAGCGACGGACAGAAGGGGATCTTCTTACCCGTGACCGGCTTCTTCGTCTCGTCGTACTCGGGGCGGCCCGTTCGCGGGTCGAGCTTCGTGAACACCGTCTGCTTGACGTAGGGCTTGGCGTCGACGAAGCCGATGCCGTCGGCCTTCCGCTCCAGCACCCACAGGTATCCGTTGCGGCCCGGGTGTACCAGGCTCTTGATCGTCCGTCCGCCGCGCTGCACGTCCATCAAGATCGGAGCCGACACCTCGTCCCAGTCCCACGAGTCGTTCCAGTGGTACTGGTGAAACGCGCGCAGCTTGCCCGTGTCGGCGTCCAGCGCGATCACCGAGGTCGAGTAGAGATTGTCGCCGGGGCGTTGATCGCCCATCCACTGCGCCCCGTTGCCGGTGCCCCAGTACGTGAGATTGAGCTGGGGATCGAAGCTGCCCGTGATCCAGACGGACGCGCCACCCGTCTTCCACGAGTCGCCCTTCCAGGTCTGGGAGCCCGGCTCGCCCGGCGCCGGTATCGTGAACGTCTTCCAGGCCGGCGCGCCCGTGCGGGCATCCAGCGCCTGGACGAAACCGCGGATCCCGAGCTCACCGCCCGAGACGCCGACCATGACTTTCCCCTTGGCCACCAGGGGCGCCAGCGTCATGTAATAACCCTTCTTGTAGTCCTCCACCGTCCTGTCCCAGAGCAATTTGCCGGTCTTAGCGTCCAGCGCGACGACGTGGGCGTCGAGCGTGGCGAGATAGACCTTGTCCTCGTAGAGGCCGACCCCGCGGTTGGTCGGGTGCAGCTGAAAGAGATCGTCGGGCAGCTCGCGCTTGTACCGCCACAGGAGCTCGCCGGTCTTGGCGTCGAGGGCGAGCACCTGGTTCTGCGGCGTGCTCACGAACATGATGCCGTTGTTCACGATGGGTGGCGCCTGGTGGCCTTCGGCCACGCCCGTCGAGAAGCTCCAGACCGGCACGAGGTCCTTCACGTTGCCGGTGTTGATCTGCTCGAGCGGGCTGTAGCCCCAGCCGTCATAGGTTCGCCGGTACATCAGCCAGTTCTCGGCCTCGGGACTCACGAGCCGCTGATCGGTCACCGGTGTGTAGCTGGCGGTGCCGGTGGTGGTGCGCGCGCGCGGCGCAGGTTGCGCCATGCCGACGGTGCTCGTCCCCATGCCTTGTGTCGTGCACCCGCCCAGCAGCGTTGCTGGCACCGTCGTCGCGACCAGAAGACTTCCGATTCCGACGAGTGCTCTCGCGGTTGTCATCGTCGTTCTCCTCCGACTTGTGGTGAAGGGTGAAGCGGCGCCGCCCCCGTTCAGCCCGGCTGGAAGCCGGGCCGGCTCATGAAGCTCCCGTCGGCGACGATCACGCCATCGACGACCTTGACCGGCAGCCGCGGGAGCCGGCGCGGCGCGGGGCCGCCGACGACGCGGCCCCTCTCCCGCGGATCGAACTCCGAGTCATGGCATGGGCATCGGAATCGTCGCGTCTCGGCTTGCCACAGCGTCACGTCACAGCCGGCGTGCGTGCAGACACCCGAATACGCCACGACGCCGTCGGCGGACCGGGCGCGCGTATCCTCGTCGAGCTCGTCGGGGGGAAGGCGGACGAGCAGGATCTGGTTCAGGCGCGAGCCGTCGCGGACGACACGGCTGCTGGGGTCGATGGGATAGACCATGACCGGAGGCTTGCCCGCCAGCAGATCACCGGGGGTGATGACCTGTCCGATTCGCTCGCCGCCGGCGAACACGAAGCGATCTCCGGCCTGGGGACGCTGCGTTCGGAGGTCACCGGCCTGGGCGCCGGCGCGGCGAGGCGCGCAGAGGAAGGCGCCGGCGCCGAGAGCGGCTCGTAGCACTGCGCGGCGTGGCCATCCGGAACGCGAGGACATCGGAGCGTCGCCGGCCGCGATTCTGGCGGCGAGCCACACGTGATGTCAAGCGGCGCCCCTCCGATGAACGTTGGAGGGCTCGCCATCAGCCGTCTTTATGTTGCGCTCGTTTTGTGATTCGATTGTGCGGCGCGCCCAGAGTGAGGGTGGTCGGCCACGAACCGCATTGGCCCTGAAGTCTCGAGGATGAGAGGAGAATCGCGATGATCCCACTCGACATCAACGGCAAGCGCCAGACTGTCGACTTGCCCGGCGAGACCCCGCTGTTGTGGACACTCCGCGACGAGCTCGGTCTCACGGGGACCAAGTTCGGCTGCGGCATGGCGCTGTGTGGCGCCTGTACGGTGCACGTCGACGGGCAGGCCGTGCGCTCGTGCATCACGCCGATCTCAGCGGTGGCGAACAAGAAGGTCGTCACCATCGAGGCGGTCGGCGCGGAGGCCGTCGGCAAGGCGTTGCAGGCGGCGTGGGTCGACACGGGCGTGCCCCAGTGCGGCTACTGTCAGGCCGGCCAGATCATGTCCGCGGCCGCGCTGCTGAAGCGCAAGCCGAAGCCGAGCGACGTCGAGATCGACGAGGCCATGAGCGGCAACATCTGCCGCTGTGGGACCTACACGCGGATCCGCGCCGCCATCAAGCAGGCGGCGGTTCAGCAGGGAGGGACGCGATGAACGCGCCAGTCGATCGCATTTCGAGTGCGGGGAGCGATGCGTCGTTGGACCGACCGCTGGTCGTGGTCAACCTGAGCCGGCGCCGGTTCCTTCAGGGGATGTCGGCACTGGGCGGGCTCGTGCTCGCGGTGGGGTATCCATCGGCCGCGCGTGCCCAGGCCAAGAAGTACGGCGCCGACGGGATGCCCAACGGGTGGGTCGACAGCCCCTTGGCGTTCGTGTCCATCGCCGAGGACGGCACGGTCACGATCGTCTGCCATCGTTCCGAGATGGGACAGGGCGTCAGGACCGGCATGCCGATGATCGTGGCCGACGAGCTCGAAGCGGACTGGAAGCGCGTGCGCGTCGCGCAGGCGCCCGGTGACGAGAAAAAGTTCGGCAACCAGGACACCGACGGCTCGCGAAGCACGCGGCATTTCTTCGAGCCCATGCGCCACTGCGGCGCGGCGGCGCGCACCATGCTGGAAGCGGCGGCCGCTGAACGCTGGAAAGTGCCCGTCAGCGAGGTGGAGGCGAAGAACCACGAGGTCGTGCATCGTCCGACGGGGCGGCGCGCCGGGTACGGATCGCTCGCCAAGGCGGCGGCCGGTCAGCCCGTCCCGGCGCGGGAGACGCTACGCCTCAAGGATCCGAAGCAGTTCCGTTACATCGGCAAGGGGCAGCTGAAGCTGGTCGACGGCCGCGACATCGCGACCGGCAAGGCGCAGTACGGCATCGACACCCGGCTGGACGGAATGCTGTACGCGGTCGTGGCGCGTCCCCCGGTCTACGGCGGCAAGGTGGCGAGCTTCGACCCTGCCGAGGCGCTCAAGGTGCCGGGGGTGCAGCGCGTCGTGCAGATCGAGGACAGCCCGCCGCCTGCCCACTTCAATCCGGTCGGTGGCGTCGCGGTCCTTGCGCGCAACACCTGGGCCGCGATGCAGGGCCGCAAGGCGCTGAAGATCACCTGGGACGATGGCCCGAATGCGAGCTACGACTCGTCGGCCTTCAAGACCAGTCTCGAGGAATCCGCGCGCAAGCCCGGGAAGGTCGTGCGCAACGACGGAGACTTCGATGCCGCCGTGGCCAAGGCGGCGCGCCGCCTCGACGCCGAGTACTACGTCCCGCATCTCGCGCACGCCACGATGGAGCCGCCGGCCGCGACCGTGCGGATCGCGAATGGCAAGTGCGAGGTCTGGGGCGGTTTCCAGTCTCCCCAGGCCACCCGTGACCTGGTGGCGAAGCGACTCGGCATGTCAGCGGACGACGTGACCGTGCACGTCACGCTGCTCGGCGGCGGCTTCGGACGCAAGTCGAAGCCCGACTACGCCATCGAGGCAGCCGTCCTGTCCAAAGCGGTGGACGGCAAGCCGGTCAAGGTGACCTGGACGCGCGAGGACGACCTGCACAATAGCTACTACCACACGGTGTCGGTCGAGCACCTCGAGGCTGGCGTCGACGCGCAAGGCAAGCCGGTGGCCTGGCTGCACCGGAGCGTGGCGCCGACCATCATCTCCACGTTCAATCCCGCGGCGAAGAACGAGGCGCCGTTCGAGCTCGGCATGGGCGTCATCAACGTGCCGTTCGCGATTCCGAACGTTCGCATCGAGAACCCCGAGGCGGTCGCCCACACGCGCATCGGCTGGTTCCGATCGGTCTCGAACATTCCCCATGCGTTCGCGGTCCAGTCGTTCGTCGCCGAGCTGGCCGCGGCCGCCGGCCGGGACCAGAAAGACTTCCTGCTGGAGGTCATCGGCCCGGCCCGCCAGGTGAGCCCGGAGATGCTGGGCGACACCTGGAACCACGGCGAGTCCCCCGAGCGGTACCCGGTGGACACCGGCCGGCTGCGCCGCGTCGTGGAGACGGTCGCCAAGGAGGCGGGCTGGGGCGGAAGTTGCCCAAGGGCCGCGGGCTCGGCATCGCCGCCCACTATAGCTTCGTGAGCTACATCGCGGCGGTCGTGGAGGCCGCGGTTGACGACAAGGGCCAGCTGACGATCCCGCGGGTGGACATCGCCGTGGATTGCGGCGCAACGG
>Ga0137386_10002524_pt1 | contig 11802 bp, 9 predicted proteins | sample SagtaG_4_FD_104910 | JGI IMG/M metagenome (GOLD analysis project Ga0137386, IMG submission 104910) | Vadose zone soil microbial communities from Sagehorn Ranch, Mendocino, California, USA - Sage2_R_100_16 metaG | ecosystem: Environmental > Terrestrial > Soil > Vadose zone | place: USA... | reverse complement strand
GCGGGCCGGGCCGGGCTCGAACGCCCCGGCCCGCGCGGTGACCATCCGGCCCAGGCGGCAGTACCGGACGCGCGGGCCCAGGGAAACGGCGCCGGGCAGCCGGCGCCCGATGTGGAGGCAGGAATGACCGCAGACGCAACCCGCGAGGTGCTCGGCCTGCAGCTGGCGGTCGGCGATCACATCTGCGGCTTCTACCGCAGGCCGTCGGAGCGAGATGACATCCTCATCCCGTTCCTGGTCGAGGGCCTCAAGGCCGGCAGCAAGTGCACCGCCGTGGTGGACAGCTGCACCCCCGACGACGTGCTGGCGGCGATGTCCGAGCAGATCGAGGTCGACCCGTACGTGTCGGTGAGCCAGCTTGAGGTGCTCGACTCGGCGGGCACCTACCTGGCCGGCGGCGGCTTCCTGCCCGAGCGCATGCTGAGCTTCTGGGAGGCCAAGGCCCGGCAGAGCCCGGCCGGGGACGGCACCGCCAGGAACATCGGCGACATGAGCTGGGCGCACCGCAGCGAGGGGATGGTCAGCGACCTGATCGGCTACGAATCCGAGCTCAACCGGATCATGTCGAACTTCCCGCAGGTCAACCTGTGCCTCTACGATCTGACCCGGTGCTCCGGGGAGCTGATCATGGATGTGCTGAAGACGCATCCCAAGGCGCTGCTCGGCGGCATGGTGATCGACAACCCGTACTACCTCGAGCCTGACGAGTTCCTGGCCAGCCGGCTGAGCCAGCAGGCCTGAGCCCTGGCGCGGCGCACGGGGCCCCTAGCGCGGACAGCTTCTCACCGGGGAACTGATCTGGCGGGTCGAGCCTGGGCCGGTTCTTTGTCCCGGCAAGACCTGACCGCCGCCGGGGCTCTGATCGATGCTCGTTCATGAGCGGCTTGTCCCGCGGGCAGGCATTGCTGGCGGGGACGGCAGGCCGGGACGGGCAGGCGACAGAAGGCGGGCAGGTGGCACGGCTGGTCGTGATCGGCGGCGGCGCCGCGGGGATGTCGGCCGCCTCGGCCGCCCGCCGCGTCGCGCCCGGCCTGGACGTGGTCGTCTGTGAGGCCGGCGGCTTCGCTGCCTACGGGATGTGCGGGATCCCGTACTTCCTCGGCGGCATCGTGCCGCAGGCGCAGAACCTGCTCGCCTACCCGCCCAGCGAGTTCCGCGACCACCGCGGCATCGACCTGCGGCTGCGCACCCGGGTCGACGCGATCGACGCCGGCGCGCGGCAGGTGCACATCAGCGGCGAGGGCGGCACCGGGCCACTCGGCTACACCAAGCTGGTCGTGGCCACCGGGGCTGATCCGGTGCGCCCGCCGGTGCCCGGGCTGGACCACCCCCGGGTGTTCACGATCCGCTCCCTCGACGAGGCGATCGAGCTGCGGCGGCTGCTCGACACCGGCGCGGTCCGCCGCGCGATCGTGGTCGGGGCCGGATACATCGGCCTGGAGACCGCCGAGGCCCTGGTCTGCGCGGGCCTCGAGGTGGAGGTCGTCGAGGCGCTGCCGCGCGTCCTGGCCACGGTGGACGAGCCGATCGCCGCGCTGGCCCAGGCGGAGCTGGAACGCCATGCCCGGCTCCGGCTCGGCGCCCGGCTGAACGCCGTGCGCGCCAGTAACGGCCTGACCGACGGCAGCCCCGCCAGCGGGGACAGCGCCGGCGGCCGCCGGGCAGGCAGGAGCGGCGCCGGCGGGAGCCTGACCGCAGTGGTGGATGGCGCGGAGACCGCTACCGACCTGGTGGTGATCGCCACGGGGGTGCGCCCGGCCTCTGGCCTGCTCATCCAGGCGGGCGCGCAGCACCTGGCCGACGGCTCCATCGTGGTCGACGCGGGGATGCGCACCTCGCTGCCGGACGTGATCGCGGCCGGCGACGCCGTCGCGCTGCCGCACCTGGTGCTCGGCGGGCCGGCCTGGGTGCCGCTGGGGCCCGCGGCCAACAAGACCGGCCGGGTGGCGGGCACCGTGGCCGCGGGCGGCACCGCGTCGTTCGCCGGCGTCGTCGGCACCGCGCTGGTGAAGGTGTTCGACCTCGAGGTGGCGCGCACCGGGCTGGGGCTGGCCGAGGCGCGGGCCGCGGGCCTGGACGCGGTGGCCACCGACGTGGTTTCCCGGTCCCGGGCGAAGTACTACCCGGGCAGCTCGCCGCTGCACGTCCGGCTGGTGCACCTGCCGGACGGCCGGCTGCTCGGCGGCCAGCTGGCCGGGCAGGAGGGCGCCGCGAAACGCGTCGACGTGCTGGCCACCGCGCTGCACGCCGGGCTCACCGTGTCCGACCTGGCCGCGCTCGACCTCAGTTACGCCCCGCCGTTCGCGCCGGTGTATGACCCGGTGCTGGTCGCCGCGGCCAAGGCCGCTCGGCCGGCCGCGACCACAGCGAAGCCGGCCGCCAGGCCGGCCGTCAGCACAGCCGGAGGACCGCCATGAGCCTGCAGCCGCCCCGCGACAAGCGAGCCAGCCTCGCCGACGCGGCATCCCTGGTGAGCGACGGCGCCATGGTCGCGCTCGGCGGCGGGCTGTCCGCCCGGCTGCCCATGGCGCTGGTCCGCGAGCTGATCCGGCAGGGCCGGCGCGGCCTGCACCTGATCGGGTCGGCGCACAGCATCGACGTGGACCTGCTCGTGGCCGCCGGGGCGGTGCGCCGCTGCGAGGAGAGCTACGTGGGGTTCGAGCAGGACCTCGGCCTGGCCCCGGCCTACCGCCGGGCCGCCGAGGAAGGCTCGATCGAGGTGGCGGAGAGCTGCTGCGCCACCATCCTGGCCCAGCTGCGGGCCGCGGAGACGGGCGTGCCGTTCCTCCCGGTCCGCGGTGTGCGCGGGTCGGACATCGCCACGCTGCACCCCGAGTACGCGGAGATCACCTGCCCGTTCACCGGCGAGACCCTGGTCGCGGTGCCCGCGCTGCGCCCGGACGTCGCGCTGCTGCACGCGCCCTCCGGTGACCGGTACGGCAACCTGCACCTGGAGCAGCCGTACGTGCTGGACGAGCGGTTCGCGTCGGCGTCGCGGATGGTGGTCGCGACCGTGGACGAGCTGGTGTCCACGGAGGAGGTGACCGCGGCCGGGGTGACCATCCCCGGGCACCTGGTGGCCGCCACCGTCGAGGCCCCGTACGGCGCCCACCCCACGTCGTGCTACCCGCGGTACGCCTACGACCGCGGCCACCTGCGCGAGTACGTGTCCGCGGCCCAGTCGGGCCCGGCCGGCCTCGACAAGTACCTGGCCACCTACGTGCACGTCGGCGAGGAGAGCTACCGGGAGGCCGTCGGGGCCGACCGGCTGGCCGCGCTGGCCGGCTGGTCGGCGTCCACCGCCGCCTGGCGGGAGCTGTTCGCATGAGCTGGACGATCGACGAGTGGTTCGTTATCGCGCTGGCCAGGACCATCCGCCCGGCCGAAACCGTGTTCCACGGGTTCGGCAGCCCGTGCGCCCAGGTCGCGATGCACGTGGCCAGGCACACCCACGCGCCGGACATGCTGCTGGTCGAGGGGGCAATGTACGCGATCAACCCCGACCCGCCTTTCATCCCGCCGACCAGCAACGACGCCAGCCTCAAGCGCGGTGCCGCGTACAGCATGCGGTTCGAGGAGTTCTTCGACGCCGCGGTCCGCGGCGACGTGGACCGGATGTTCCTGTCCGGCGGGCAGATCGACGGCTACGGCAACACCAACGTCACCGCGATCGGCCCGGCCGGCCGGCCGAAGGTCAAGCTCGGCGGGGGCGGCGGCGGCTGCAACCTGTCCGCCACCATCGGCCAGCTGACCGTGTGGACCACCCGGCACCGGCCCGGGCGCACACTGGTTCAGGACTGCGACTTCATCACCGACATGGGCCACCGCACCCGGCTCGGCACCCGGGCCGAGCTCGGATTCACCGGCGGCGGCCCGCAGTGGCTGGTCACCGAGCTCGGCGTGTTCGACTTCCCTGACGGCCAGGCCCGGCTGGCGCAGATCTTCCCTGATGTGACCGTGGCCGAGATCGAGGCCGCGACCGGCTTCCCGCTGCAGGTCGCCGGCGACCTGCGCACCGTCCGGCCCCCGTCAGCAGGAGAACTGACCGCAGTCCGGTCCATAGACCCGCTGGCGGTACGCAAATCCGAGTTCTCATCCCGCGAGCTCGAGCGGGTCTTCGCCCCGGCCCATGACCATGACCAGGACTGCGCGTGCTGACCGACGCCGGCCTGTCGGCCGTGTTCGAGCCGCGCCGGGTGGCGCTCGTCGGTGCCTCGGACCGGGCCGGCTCGCTGGGTCGGCTGCTGTGGGACAACCTGGCCGACTTCCCCGGCGAGGTGCTGCCGGTCAGCCCCGCGGCCACCGTAGGCGGGCGCCCGGCCTACGCCGACCTGCGGGACGTCCCCGGCCACGTCGACCTCGCGGTGATCGCGACCCCCGCCGCCACCGTGCCCGGCATCGTCCGCGCCGCTGCGGCCAAGCGCGTCACCGCGGTCGTCGTGCTCAGCGCCGGCTTCGCGGAGACCGGTGCCGACGGGGCGAAGCTGCAGGCCGAGGCGGTGGCCGCGGCCCGGGCCGGCGGGGTCCGCCTGGTCGGCCCCAACTGTTTCGGCGTGCAGAACGCCGACCTCCCGCTGAACGCCTCCATCTCGGTCGGCACCCCGCTGGGCGGCGGCGGGGTCAGCATCGTCACCCAGTCCGGGTCCTACGGGATGGCCGTGCACGCGCTCGGCCGGGACGAGGGACTGCGCGTGGCCAAGGTGTACGCGGCGGGCAACAAGGCCGACATCACGGACGCCGAGCTGCTCGGCTACCTGCGGCAGGACCCGGCCACGAGCGTGGTCTGCCTGCTGCTCGAGTCGATCACCGACGCGCGCCGCTTCTTCGCCGAAGCCTGCCGCACCACCCCGGCCAAGCCGGTCATCGCGGTCGTCGGCGGGCGCACCGGAGCCGGGCGGCGGGCCGCCGTGTCGCACACGGCCGCGCTGGCCACCGACGACGCCGTGCGGGACGCGGCCCTTCGCCAGGCCGGGGTGGCCCGGGTGCGCACCGGGCTGCAGGCGCTGGACGCGGCCCGGGCCCTGTCCGGCCAGCCGGCGCCGCGCGGGCCGCGGGTGGCCGTGGTGACCAACTCCGGCGGCACCGGCGTCGAGCTGACCGACCTGCTGGCCGACGAGGGCCTGGAGGTCCCGGAACTGAGCGGGCCGCTGCAGGAGAAGCTGCGGGCGCTGCTGCCCGACTACGCCAGCGCGCGCAACCCGGTGGACATGACCCCGGCCTGGCGGCTGTTCACCACCGTGTACCCGGCCACGATCGAGATGCTGGCCCGCTCCGGCGAGATCGACGTGGTGGTGCCCGTGCTGCTGCAGCGGTCCGCGTCGCAGGAGGTCGCCGAGGCGGTCAGGGACGCGGTGGCCCGGCTGCGCGACGACGGGGTCCCGGTGCCGGTCTACGTGTGCTGGGTGGCGCCGCGGTCCGCGGACCCGCACGCGGCCCTGCTGCAGGAGGCGGGCGTGCCGTGCTTCGCCTGGCCGGAACGCACCGCCCGGGCGGCCGGCGTGGCGGTCCGCTGCGGCCTGCGCATTGGCCGTCCACCCGGCCCTGCCGCCCTGGAGGAGCCGGGCCCCGTCGCCCAGCCTGGGCGCATCGCCCCCCAGACCCCGGACCCGGCCCCGCCGCCCCGCGGGCCGGCCGAGCAGAGTGGTGGGGCCCGCGCTGTTGCTCTAGGAACAGCAAGGTGCCCACCACACCGTTACCGCCACGCGGGACTGCTCGAGCCGGACGCGGCCCGGGAGCTCCTGGCGGCCATGGGCATCCCGGTGATCGAGACCGCGGTGTGCGACAGTGCCGGCTCGGCGGCGGCCGCGGCGGGCCGGCTCGGCTATCCCGTGGTGGCCAAGGTCGCCCACCCGGAGCTGACGCACAAGAGCGACGTGGGCGGGGTGCGGCTCGGCCTGCGCGACGCGGATGCCGTCCGGGCGGCCGCGGAGGACCTGCTCGCGCTGGCGGACGGCGCGGCCGTGCTGGTGCAGCCCCAGCGTGCCGGCATCGAGCTGGTGGTCGGCGGGATCCGCGACCCGGAATTCGGCCCGGTGGTCATGGCCGGCTTCGGCGGCGTGCTGGTGGAGGCCACCCGGGATGTCCAGCTGGCGGTCGCGCCGGTGGACCAGGCCCAGGCGGGCGCCCTGCTGCGGTCGCTGCGCGGCGCGGCCGTGTTCACCGGGCTGCGCGGCAGCCCGCCGACCGACCTCCTGCCGGTAGCGGACGTGATCGTGGCGGTCGGCAACCTGATGGCCGGCCATCCGGAGATTTCCGAACTCGACCTCAACCCGGTGCTGGCCGGCCCGGCCGGGTGTGTGGCCGTGGACTGGCGGATCCTGGCCGGCTTACGCACCGAACCTGCCCCCCCGTAGGTATCGGCTGGCCAAGAACCGTCCCGCTGGAGGGAAGAATCTCCCCCCGGCCCCGGCCTACGCTCCTCGCACTCGCAGTCTCGGTGAACGGGAAGGGGTCAACGGCGATGCTCATCGGAGACCAGGAAATCCTGCTGCCCACCACGATGGTCGGCAACTACCCCAATCCACGGTGGTACGACGGGCACGCGTTCGCCACACTGCCCAAGGGCGAATTCATCCACGACTCGATCAGCAAGGAGGCGTTCGAGGACGCGGTCGGCTCGATCGTGCACGACCAGGAGGCCGCGGGCCTGGACGTGATCGCCGACGGGAAGGTCTATGGCGGCGACTCCCCGTACGGCACCATCCTGTACTACTACCTGGAGCGGGTGTCCGGCTACCGGCTCTCCGGGCCGCCGATCGGCCTGCCGATCTACTCCACCCTGTACTCACCGACTTGCGTAGGCGAGATCCGCCGGGAAGTCCCGTTCCACCTGAACCACCTCCGCGCGGTGCGGAAGGCGACCAAGAAGCCGGTCAAGGTGTCCTACACCGGCCTGGGCGTGATCGCCGCGGCCACCACCAACCTGCACTATAAGGACACCAGGGAAGTCGCCATGGCGCTGGCCAAGGCGTTCAACGAGGACTTCAGGGAACTCGCCGGCAACGGGTGCGACATCATCCAGCTCGATGAGTTCGTCTGGCCGTATGGCATGGGCGACTGGGAGATCGAGGCGCTCAACGCCGCGGTCGAGGGCGTGGGCTGCCAGTTCTGGGTGCACACCTGCTGGGGCAACTACTCCGGCACGCCGGCCTACTTCCCGGATGAGACGGAAACCGAGTTCGGCGCGTTCGTGCTGGACAAGCGGGCCTCTGACGCCCCCGCCCCGGAACGCGCCCATGCGCTCTTCCCGCACGTGCTGGACGCCAACATCACCGCGCTGAACTACGAGGTCGGCCGGACCGGGCCGGATGACCTCAAGCCGCTGACCGACAACAACTGGTCGAAGCCGTTCGTGGCCGGCGTCATCGACGTGAAGTCCACGGTCACCGAGAGCGCGGACGAGGTCGCCGACCGGATCAGGCAGGTGCTTGAGTACGTCCCCGCGGACCGGCTCGGGCTGTCCACCGACTGCGGGCTGATCAACCTGCCCCGGATGATCTCCGCCGGCAAGCTGCGCGCGCTCACGGACGGGGCGGCGATCGTCCGCGCCGAGGTTCAGGGGTAGCAGCCCGCACCGAGGTTCAGGGGTAACAGCCGCCCGGAGGGGCTCCGTTGATCCGGCTACGGGGTCCCTCCGGGCCCGGGCGCCCCCTGGATCGCCGAGGTCAACGAATAGCTGGAACCTCGCCCTGCCAGGACAGCGAAACTCGCGCCCCCGCGTGCCTATGGTTCGACCACACCATAGAGCGGGAGGCGCACCGTGCCCGAGGGTCCCACCTTCCTCAAGCTGCCCGCCCGGGCGGCGAAGCCGCGGTCCCGCGGGATCACCCATGTCCTGGACAGCGGGCTCACCCCGGACGGGACCCGCGCCTTCCTCGGGCAGGCCGCGCACCTGGTGGACATCGTGAAGGTCGGCTGGGGCATCGGCTACATCGACCCGACCCTGAGCACCCGGGTCGGCATCTGCGCGGAACACGGCTGCCCGGTGTCACTCGGCGGAACCCTGCTCGAGGTGGCCGCGCAGCAGGACCACGTGGGCGAGCTGCGGGAATGGGCCCTCGGGATCGGCATCACCCACATCGAGGTGTCGAACGGGCTGCGCGCGCTGCCGACCAGCCGGAAACACGCCCTGATCCGGGAGCTGGCCGCCGATTTCGTGGTGCTCGCGGAGACCGGGGCCAAGGAGGGCAACTACCCGCCCACCCCGGCGGAGTGGGCCGAGGAGATGGCCCGCGACCTCGACGCGGGTGCCTTCTGGGTGATCGCCGAGGGCCGGGAGAGCGGCACCGTCGGGCTCTACCACGCCGATCAGGGCGTACGCGAGGACCTGGTATCGGCCATCCTGGCCCGGATCCCTCAGGACAAGGTCATTTTCGAGGCGCCCCGCAAGAGCCAGCAGGCCTGGTTCGTGCGGCAGCTTGGCGCGGACGTCAACCTCGGCAACATCGCCCCCGCCAGCGTGCTGTCCCTGGAAACCCTGCGTCTCGGGCTGCGCGCGGACACCGCCGAGGGCGGCGCGCTGACGTGACCGCCGAACCCAGGATCGCGGTGCCGGAGCCCAACATGATTACCCGGCCGTACCGGGGGCTGTCCGTGCAGGACGTCGACGTGCCGCTCACCCCGGCGGGGATCGAGGATCTGCTGGGCGCCCGCGAGATCTACCGGCGGACCGCGTTCCTGGCGCTGCGCCGGGGCGGGCAGACGGCCCTGGTGGCGGTCCGGCCGGAAGATCCAGACCGGCTGTTCTCACCAGTGGCGGAACTGCGCGTGCTGTCCGGCCCGGCCACCACGGCCTGGATCGACGAGCCCGGGGCCGACGTCGGCAACGCCTCCTCGCTCGCCGCCGCGGCGCTCGCGCACCACCGCGACGGGGTGCTCGCCTACGTGGTGCAGGGGCGGTACGAGCACGTGAACTTCATCTGGCGGCCCGCGCCGGTGCCGATCCTGGTCACCGAAGTCGTCCCGCCGCATCCGCCGAAGCTGCTGGCCATGGCCGGGCAGGTGGTCGGCTTTGACGAGGATCTGCCGCCGGTGGACCTGGCCCTGGACGCGGTGCATGTGCAGGGCCTGGTGGCGGCCAACCCGGCCGCGCACTACCTGCTGCCGTGCCGCGGCAGCGGCCTGCCGGCCGGCCCAAACGTCAGCTTCCTGGACTGCCATCCGCCCTATCACCCGGACTGGCTGCTCATCGGCTGCGAGCGATCCCGGCAGTTCCACCAGCATTTCTACGGCTCAGACCCGCGGCGGGTCGACCTGTGCCCGAAGGCGCGGGCCGCGTCCGGCCAGCGCGGGCCTGGGGCGCGCGTGCTCACCAAGTGCTGCCTGCTGGAACGCGGTATCGAGGTGGACGGCACGACAGCGGTGGTGCCGTGGGGGGCGAATCTCGATGAGGTGCGGGCCGCGCTCCGCGCGCTCTGCGGCATCCCCGCCGTGGTCACCCCGGGTACGGTCTCATGAGAAGCACCGGGCCATGAGCGGCGCGCACCCGGCCGATTCGGCCATCTACGGCCACCTGTGGACCACGCCGGAGGTGTCGGCGCTGTTCTCGGACGAGGGCCGGACCCAGGCCTGGCTGCAGGTCCTGGCCGCGCTGGCCCAGGCCCAGGCCGACGTGGGCCTGATACCGCCCGCCGCCGCGGCGGCGATCCGGGCCAGCGCCGACGTGTCATTCCTGGACCTGGACCTGGTGGCGGAGCAGACCCGGGCGACCGGCCACTCGACGCTGGGCCTGATCGCGGCGCTGCGGGCGGCCCTGCCGGAGGACGCGCAGGAGTGGGTCTACTACGGCGCGACCGTGCAGGACCTGTCCGACACCTGGTTTGCCCTGGTCTTCCGGGCCCTCGGCGACATCGCCGAGCGGGACGTGACCAGGATGCGGGACCGCGCACTCGATCTCGCCGCCGAGCACCGCGGCACCCCGATGTGCGGCCGCACGCACGGGCAGCCCGGGCTGCCGATCACCTTCGGGTTCAAGGCGGCGGTCTGGGCCGCGGAACTTGACCGGCACCTGGAGCGGCTGCGGCAGGGCCGCGGCCGCTGGGAGGTGGTCCAGCTCGGCGGGGCCCTCGGCACGATGGAGTTCTGGGGCGGGCGCGCGCTCGACCTGCTGGAGGCGTTCGCCGGCCAGCTCGGCCTGGGCGCCCCTGCCGTGCCCTGGATCACCGCGCGGGACGGGGTGGCCGAGTTCGTCTGGCTGCTGGCGGCGATCTCGGCCACGGTCGGCAAGATCGGCAACGAGGTGTACCAGCTGCAGCGGCCGGAGATCGGTGAGCTCCGCGAGTCCTTCACTCCCGGCACGGTGGGCTCGATCACGATGCCGCACAAGCGCAACCCGGAGATCTCCGAGCACCTGGTCACTCTGTCCCGGGTGATCCGGGCTCAGGCCGGGCTGGCCCTGGACGGGATGGTGGGCGAGCACGAGCGGGACGGCCGGGCCTGGAAGACCGAGTGGCTCGTGGTGCCGGAAACCGGGATGTACTTCGCGGCGTGCGTGGGCTCGGGGGCCCGGATGCTGGACGGCCTGCGCGCCGACACCGAGCGGATGCTCCGCAATATCGGCCAGCACCGTGGGTACCTGCTGTCCGAGCCGGTGATGCGCGCACTGACCGGCCGGCTGGGCAAGCACACCGCGCACGAGGTGGTCTATGCCGCCGCCATGAACGGCATCGACGCTGGCCAGGACTTCCGCACCGCACTGCGGGCCGATGCCCGCATCGACGCGATCTCCGACGCCGAGCTGGACGATCTCCTGGACGTGCGGGCGTCGCTCGGCTCGTGCGCCGCGTTCGCGGACCGGGTGCGCGCCGCCTGCGCCGGAGCGCGGGAGTGAGCACGTCGTCCCCGGCTGCGCCCCGGCCGCCGGTTCGGCCCGGGCTGCCCCGGATTCCGCTCGTGCTCGCGCCGACCCCGCTGCATCCGGCGCCGCGGCTGTCCGGCGAGCTGGGAGTGCCGGTCCTGCTCAAGCGGGATGACCTGACCGGCATGGGTCTCGGCGGCAACAAGCTGCGCGGCCTGGAGTACATCCTCGCCGACGTGCGCGCGCAGGGCTGCGACTGCCTGGTGACCGGCGCCGGCCCGCAATCGAACTGGACCATGCTGGCCGCCCTGGCCTGCTTGCGCCACCAGATCGAGCCGTACGTCGTCTGCTATGGCACGGGTGACAGCACGGGCGCCAGCGACGAGGGCAACATGCGGCTGCACCGGTGGCTCGGGACCGATGTGCGGTTCACCGGCGACCAGGACCGGTCCTCGGTGGATGCCGGCATCGAGGCGGTCGTAGCGGAACTGCGCGCCGCGGGCCGGCGCCCGTACCCGGTCCCGCGCGGCGGTGCGACGCCGCTGGGCGCCCAGGGGTACGTGCGGGCCAGCGTGGAGCTGGCCGGCCAGCTGGATGCGCTGGGCGAGAAGCCGTCGGCCCTGTGGGTGGCGACCGGGTCGTGCGGCACGCAGGCCGGCCTGGTGGCTGGCGCGGCCCTGACCGCTGCGCCGTACCAGGTCGTGGGCGTCACGGTCAGCAGGCCTGCGGCCGAGAGCCGCGCGCGGGTGCGGGAGCTGGCCGCCGGCGCGGCCGAGCTGGCCGGCATCGGCACCCCCGTCAGGAAGCCCACCGTGCTGGGCGGCTGGATCGGCCCGGGATATGGCGTTCCTTCCGCGAAAGGGCAGTCGGCGGCGCGCATGGTCGCGGCCGCCGAGGGCGTGTTCCTCGACCCGGCGTTCGGGGCGAAGACGATGGCCGCGCTGATCGCGGAATGCCAGGCCGGCCGGGTCCGCGGCACGCAGGTGTTCCTGGTCAGCGGCGGCGCG
>Ga0137386_10002516_pt1 | contig 11818 bp, 12 predicted proteins | sample SagtaG_4_FD_104910 | JGI IMG/M metagenome (GOLD analysis project Ga0137386, IMG submission 104910) | Vadose zone soil microbial communities from Sagehorn Ranch, Mendocino, California, USA - Sage2_R_100_16 metaG | ecosystem: Environmental > Terrestrial > Soil > Vadose zone | place: USA... | reverse complement strand
GGCCACGCCGTTGTCCATGATGGCCGTCGGGAAGCCGGGGAGGTCGGTCCACGATGCGGCGGACGGCGTCACGGACGACGCCGGCCTGGTGGTCACCTTCGGCAGCATCCGCGGCAACTCGTGCCGGTCGAAACTGCCCGGTACCGCCTGCCGCGGCGCCCGGCGTCCTGCTGCTGGAGCAGCGTGAAGCCGTCGCTGCGCCCGCACATCACAGAATGACGGATTTCGTCAATGCGCTGTGGTGGTGTCCGGCATGGGACATCACCGCAGGCCACCGCCGGCCAGCAGCGGTGACCGGTCCTCGTAAGCTGAATCATGTGGGACAGGTAGCGGCGGAGCCGCGGTGGTTGAGTGACGCCGAGCAGCAGACCTGGCGTGGCTTCCTGGCCGTGAACCAGCTGCTCTTCGAGGCGCTGGACCGGCAGTTGCAGGCCGACGCCAACATGCCGCACGGGTACTACATCCTGCTCGCCATGCTCTCCGAGGCGCCGGGCCGCGCCATGCGGATGAGCGAGCTGGCCGAGATCACCCAGTCGTCGCAGAGCCGCGTGTCGCACGCGGTGTCCCGGCTGGAAGAGGCCGGGTGGGTCCGGCGGGAGAAGGTACCCAACGACCGGCGCGGCAACCTGGCCGTGTTGACCGACGAGGGGTACGAGGTCGTGGTGCGCACCGCGCCCGGCCACGTGGCCGCGGTCCGAGCCAACCTGTTCGACCTGCTGTCCCCGGATCAGATCCAGCAGCTGTCCGAGATCTGCGCGGCGGTCCTCGACAAGCTCGACCCCGAGGGGCGGCTCCGGTTGACCCGCGCCGCCCGCGTTGCCTCAGGCTACCTGAAATGAGGTCTTGGACAGGCCCGGCCGGAAACCCTCGATCGGGCGCCCGGGCTTCCACAGGTACTTGAGAGCTCAAGTATACCCTGGTACGGAAGTCGGCGGCGCAGGTCACGCGGGAAAGCGCTGGCCGGGGAATCGTCAGACCAACGCGGCGCGGAAATCCGCGGGTAGGCATTGATTGAGTTGCGTGTGGCGCGACCAGCAGGACGCCGCGATCGCCGCGCTGTCGTTCAAGTGCGACGTGCTGCGGTGCACGCTCGACGCGATCGACTACGACTGCGGCACCTCGAGGTGAGCCTCACGCTGGACAGCCGGCCCGGGCTGCGGCGCGGGGTGAAGCTGGCGCACGACCCGGTACGGGACCGGATGGCGCTGCTGTACCCCGAGGGCGTGCTGCTGCTCAACGACACCGCCGCCGCCGTACTGGCGTGGTGCGACGGACGCCGGACGGTGCCCGAGGTGGCGACCGCGCTGGCCGAGGAGTATGAGGGCGTCGACGCGGTCGCCGGTACCGCTGGGGATGCTCGCCGAGATCACCTACCGCTGCCCGTTGCACTGCGCCTACTGCTCGAACCCGGTCAACCTCACCGACTTCACCGCGGAACGGGGTACCACGACTGGCTGCGGGTACTCGAACAGGCCCGGGCACTCGGCGTGCTGCAGGTGCACTTCTCCGGTGGCGAACCGATGCTGCGCCGGGATCTGTCCACATTGGTCAGTCGGGCGCCGCGGAACTCAGCGGGGCTCGAGATCGCCGCCGACGGCCAGGTGCTCGACCTGTAGTCCGTTACGGGTTGGTCTTGGCCGAGGCGGAGATGGTCTTGGTGACGTTCGTGTTCTTGATGGTGAGCGTGAACTTGTGCGTGTTCGGCTTGTTCGCGTCCGCCGGGCACTGGAACGGCAGCGTGTCGCTGCCCTGCCGGCCGTCGTAGCTCTTCCAGAGCCCGCCGTCCATCGCCAGGGATACGCCGTCCGCGTTGCTGAGCTTCCAGGAGATCGTCACCTGGCCGGGCTGGCTGTACGGCGCGCCGGGCTTCGCGTACACCGGGCAGACCGCGCCGGTGGCGGTGAACGAGATGATCTGCGGGCCGCTGGCGGTGCTCTTGGACGGGGCCGGCGACGGGTGGCCGTTCTGGGTACCGCCGCTGTTCGACTGGGTGTCGGTGTTGGTGCTGTCCGGCGAGGGCTCGGCGGAGTCGGCGGCCAGGCCCGCGGCGGCCGGGCTGCGGTGCGCGTTGGCGGCCCCGGTGCCGGTCTGGTGGGCGCACGCCGCGAGGGCGAGGGTGGCAGCCGCGGCGAGGAGCACGGCGGCGGAGGTACTACGGCGGGTCATACGAACGACGGTAGGCAGGCGCCGCGGGTGCCGACATCCCCGGTTCGTGCCGCGTCGCCCGTTCAGGTCATCGACCCGGTACCGGGCCGGGCGCTAGGTTGTGAGCTGTCATGAGGGAGACCCCGCCGCTCCGGGTCACGCCGCCGCCGGCCGCGGGACCGGCCACCGGGCGGGCACCGGCAGCGCCCGGGCCAGCCCGGCCTGTACCGCGTGCCCGTCGGGCAGCCGCCAGGACACCTCCTCCGGATCCACGAGCCAGCGCACCCGGCCCTCCAGGGTCAGCGTCGGCGGGGCCGGTACCCACGAACCCGCACCGTGCAGGACCACGTCCGCCCGGTCGGCGAACTCGCGACGCAGCGTCGTCCCTGGCCGTACCAGAAACATCCAGCGCCCCACGCCGGTCACCGCGACCGGCCCGCGGACCGCGCCCCATCCGGCGCCCGCGCCCAGGAACGCCGGCACCTCCAGCACGTCGAACGCCCGCCCGGTGGACAGCAGGATCGCCCGCGGCCGGAACGCCCACAGCGCCGCCACCCACGCCGGATCCCGGGTCGCGGTCTGCTCCCAGCCGGCCCAGTCGGGGTGGCACGCCATGGTCGGGCACTGGGTCACACAGCGGAACCGGTCGCCGCAGCGCACCGCACCCGGCACCACGTCCCAGCCGTGCTCCGCGTAGCGCACCGCCGCCCGGCGCAGGCGGGTCTGGCGCAGCCCGTCGAGCATCCGCTTCACGATCATCACCCTCGCTTGTGCCAGTCCTGCGTCACCCGGGCGCTGCCCGGTCGTTGCGGAGGACAGAGAGCCGTTTGCATCTTGCAATAGAACCTACGAGCGTCGGTCGGCGCGGGCCCGCACCAACAGTGCGATCCGGACACCTCAGTCCGTCGACCGGGTGAGCGAGGAGGGGAGGGCGGCAGACGTGGACGAGCTACCCATCGGGCGCCGTGTGGCGTACTGGCGCGGCCGCCGCCGGATGTCCCAGCAGGTCTTCGCCGACCGGCTCGGCAAGTCGAAGAGCTGGGTCGACAAGGTCGAGCGCGGGGTACGGCGGCTGGACAAGTTCTCCGTCGTCTACGAGATCGCCGACGTCCTCCAGGTCGACGTGCAGCTGCTCCTCGGCAAGGACGCCGAACGCCGGCCGGGCAGCGTCAACTGCATCGACCAGGTGGAGGTCGAGGAGATCCGGGCCGCGCTGGAGCGGTACGACCAGATCAGCCCGATCTTCCAGGTACCGCCGGAGCCGCCGTCGATCGACGAGCTGCGCAAGGCGATCGGGCACGCCTGGCTGACCTTCCAGCACGCGAAGTACGGGGTACTGGCCCGGGCGCTGCCCCGGCTGCTGCGCGATGCGCAGGCCGCCGACAACGGGTACCTGCACACCGGGCACGGCCCGGACGCCGCCCACCTGCTCGGCCAGGTGTACCAGATCTCCTCCTCCACCCTGCGCAAGCTGGGCGAGCACGAGCTGGCCTGGCTCGCGGCCGACCGGTCGATCGCGGTCTCGCAGCGTTCCGGCGATCACCTGCTCGCCGCCGTCGCCAGCTACCGGGTCGGCAGCGCGCTGCTCGCCCTCGGCCGCGCCCGGCCGGCGCTGGAGGTCAACGTCAACGTCGCCAACCGGCTGGCCCCGGGTGCCGGCACCGAACCGACCCGGCCCGAGCGCCTGTCGGTGTACGGCATGCTGCTGCTCAACGGCGCCATGGCGGCCGCCCGGATCGGCGACAGCGCCACCGTCCGCGACCTGATCCGCGGCGCCGACGACGCGGCGATCGCGCTCGGCACCGACCAGAACCACTACTGGACCAGCTTCGGACCGACCAACGTCCAGTTGCACCGGGCGGCTGCGGCGGTCGAGCTGGGCGAGGGCCGGCTCGCCGTGGAGACCCACGAGCGGATGGACCAGACCGGGTTCATGGCGCTGCTACCCGAACGCCGGGCCCACCACTTCATCGACCTCGCCCGGGGACTGGCGCAGGTCGGCGACGTGACCCGGGCCAGCGAGATGCTGCTGGAGGGCGACCGCCTGGCGCCCTCGGAGATCCGGTGTCGGCCGATCGCCCACGAGGTGCTCTCCGACGTGCTGCGCCGAGCGAGAGGGGCACTGATTGCGCCGGTCGCCGAACTCGCCGAGAACATGGGCGTCGGGGTATGACCATGGCAGCCGGGTGAGCGAACGTTCCGGGTCCCCCGGCGAAGCACCGGGAGCCGGAATGTTCGCAGGCCGGGTCCTCTACGTCATCGTGTGCGGGTCGCCCGCCGCCCGCAGCGTCCACCTGCTCGTCGGGCTGGCCCAGGCGGCGGGGTGGGAGGTCTGCGTGGTCGCGACGCCCGACGGGCGCAAGTTCATCGACGACTCGGCGCTCGCCGCGCAGACCGGCCACCCGGTACGCAGTGTCTTCAAGAACCCCGGCGACCCCGACGTGCTGCCCGACGCGCACGCGATGATCGTCGCGCCGGCCACCGTGAACACCATCAACAAGTGGGCCGCCGGGATCGCCGACACGCTCGCGCTGGGGCTGCTTGTCGAGGGGCAGGGCCGGGGGCTGCCGATCGTGGCGGTGCCGTACACCAACAGCGCCATGGCCGCGCATCCGGCCTTCCTGGACAGCATCGGGCGGCTGCGCGGCTGGGGCGTGGTGGTGCTGTTCGGCGAGGACGTGGTACCGCTGCACGCCCCCGGTACCGTCGAGAACCACATCGAGGACTTCCCCTGGCAGCTCGCGCTGGACGCGCTGCGGGAGCGGGACAACGCCGGACTGCCGCTGCGGTGAGGTCGGTATGGTTCGCTGGTAACGTCGCGACGTGACCAGTGTGGGAGACGTGGTGGCGTTCCTCGAACAGCGCTACCCGCCGGCCTGGGCGCAGTCCTGGGACCGGGTCGGGCTGGTCCTCGGTGAACCTTCGGCACCGGTCCGCACCGTGCTGCTCGTCATCGACTGTGTACCGGAGACGGTCGCCGAGGCCGTGGCCCTCGGTGCCGACCTGATCGTGGCGCACCACCCGCTGCTGCTGCGCGGGGTCGCGAGCGTGGCCCCGACGACGTACAAGGGCCGGATCGTCCACCGGCTGATCAAGGCGGACATCGCGCTGTTCACCGCGCACACCAACGCGGATGTCGCCGCGCCGGGGGTGTCCGACGCGCTGGCTGCGCGGTTGGGGCTCGCTTCGCTGCGCCCGCTGGTCCCGGCCGCGGACGACCCGCGGCGGGGGACCGGGCGGGTCGGGGTCCTGTCGTCGCCGGTCGTGCTCGCGGAGTTCGCCGCCCTCGACGCGGCACACTGGGCCACCGAGCATCCCTGGCTCGATGAGCTGGCCGCTGAGCTTCGCGCGGGCCTCGGCGTGCGCGCGGTGGTCTCGACGCTCGACACCGACCCATGGACACTGCATCTCCCTACGAATGATCAGAAGGAGCCGCGCCCGTGAAATCCGACCCGGACGCCCAGCGCCGCCTACTTGAGCTCCAGACCATCGACACGACGCTCGCGCAGCTCGCCCACCGCCGCCGTACCCTGCCCGAGCACGCCGAGCTGGACAAGCTCGCGCGGGAGATCGTCGCCCTGGACGACGACCGGATCAAGGCGCAGGTCACCGTCGACGATCTCGACCGCGACATCGCCCGGCTGGAGAAGGACACCGACCAGGTCCGGGCACGGGCCTCCCGCGACCAGGCCCGGCTGGATGCCGGTACCGGTCCGGCCAAGGAGCTGGAGGCGTTGCAGCACGAGCTGGCCTCGCTGGCCCGGCGGCAGTCCGAGCTGGAGGACGCCGAGCTGGAGCTGATGGAACAGCGGGAGACCGCCGAGGCGACCCTGACCGGGGCGCAGAGCCGGCTGGCGGCGGTACGGTCCCGGCGCGACGCGGTCGAGGCGGCCCGCGACGAGGCCCTGCGCCAGATCGCGCAGGACGAGGAGTTCCGCTCCGCCGGCCGGCGGCCGCTCGTCGCCGACCTGCCGGCCGATCTGGTCGCGCTCTACGACCGGATCCGGGAGGCGTCCGGCGGGGTCGGCGCGGCGCTGCTGCGGGCCGGGCGGTGCGAGGGCTGCCGGCTGGAGCTGTCCGGCGTGGACCGGGCGGCGCTGCGGGCGGCGGCGCCGGACGAGGTGGTCCGCTGCGAGGAATGCCGCCGGATCCTGGTACGCACAGCGGAGTCAGGGCTGTGAGCGCAACGAGGCGCGGCGCACCAGAGCGCCTCGCGGAGCGAACCGGGAGGCGCTGTGAAGGTTGTCGTTGAGGCGGACGGCGGGGCGCGCGGGAACCCGGGACCGGCCGGGTACGGCGCCGTGGTGCGGGACGCCGAAACCGGGGCGGTACTCGCCGAGCGGGCGGCCTCGCTCGGTACGGCGACCAACAACGTCGCCGAGTACTCCGGCCTGATCGCCGGCCTCGCCGCCGCCGCGGAACTCGACGCCCGCGAGGTCGACGTGCGGATGGACTCGAAGCTGGTCGTCGAGCAGATGTCCGGGCGGTGGCAGATCAAGCACCCCGGGCTCCGGCCGCTGGCCGCCCAGGCGGCCGCGCTGGTGCGGCGGTTCGACGCGGTGCGCTTCGAATGGGTACCGCGGGAGCGTAACCGGGCCGCGGATGCGCTCGCGAACAAGGCGATGGACGCCGCGGCTGGAGTCGGGGAACGCCCAAAAGCTGAGCCCTGGCCGGCATGGGAACCGCCGACCGGGGCACCGACGCGGATGCTCCTCGTCCGGCACGGCGAGACCGGGCTGACCGCCGAGCGCCGGTACTCCGGCCGGGGCGACGTACCGCTGAGCGACCGCGGTACCGCACAGGCCCGCGCGGTCGCGCTACGCCTCGCCGGTACGACCGTCGCCGCGATCGTCACCTCGCCGCTCGCCCGGTGCGTCCGTACCGCCGCGATCCTCGGCGAGGCCCTGCGGGACCCGCCCCTGAAGCTCGACGACGACCTCGTCGAGTGCGATTTCGGCGAGTGGGAAGGGCTGACCTTCGCGGAGGTGCGCGCCCGGTGGCCGGTGGAGCTGGACCGGTGGCTCGCCGACCCGGGGGAGGCCCCGCCGGGCGGGGAGTCGTTCCGCGCGGTCGACGCCCGGGTACGCCGGGCGGTTGCCGGGATCCGCAACGAGTTCACCGCGCAGACCGTGGTCGTGGTGTCGCACGTCAGCCCGATCAAGCTCGTGCTCCGTGACGCGCTCGCGGCCGGCAACGCCTTCCTGTACCGGCTCTACCTGGACCCGGCCGGGCTGTCCACTGTGGACTGGTGGCCGGACGGCGGGGTGGCGGTACGGTCCGTCAACGACACCGCGCACCTCACGAGCTAGCGAGCGCGGCGAGCTGCGGCAACAGCCACGGCGCGATGATCTTCTGTACCGCGGCCGCCGTGAAGTGCAGCCCGTCGCTGCGTACCCGCATCCCGTTGATGCTCCACGTGAACGTGCCGTCCGGGCAGATCACCTTGTTGAGGTCGAGCACCGTGGTCGTGTCCGGATGCTTGGCCGCCTCGGCGCGCAGCAACCTGTTCCAGGCGTCGACGCGGGCCGGATCGTCCTCGGGGTACAGCCCGCCGTCGGGCCGCTCGGACCGGTGTGTGTACGGCGCGGTCAACAGCACCACCCGGGCGCCCTTGGCGCTGACGATCTGGACTCCCTGATCGAGCATGCCGGTGAGGTACGCGTCGAAGTCGGGCTGCCCGACGTGCTGGTACACCCCGTTGAGCTTGCGGTCCATCAGCTCCCACCGGTCGAGCAGGACGACCGACACGTCCGGGTCGTCGGCGTCCAGGCCCTTGCGCCAGATGCCCGGCCAGGAAGGGCAGTACCAGTAGTTGGTGTGCGGGGTACCCTCCTGTAGAACGTCCGGCAGCACGGCGATGCCGCAGCCCTGCACCGCCCGTACCGTCGTCGCGAGCCCGGGATGCGGTGGCAGATAGGTGCCCAGCGTCCAGGACACCGAGTCGCCGAAGAAGGTGACCCGTGGCTGGGTCCCGGGCGCGCGGCCGGTGCGGCGCATCGGCGGGGTCCGGCCCGGCGTGGCCGATGCGGAGGTCTGCCCGGGCGAGCGCGCCGGCGCGATGACCACCGGCGCGGCAACCACCGACGAGGCCGGCTCGGGCATGGTGGCCACGCCGACGAGCGCCGCGACGGTCGCCATCGCGAGCACGGTGGCGGCCACCGGCGCGAGCCGCGGCACCCGGCGCCGCCAGTCCCCGCGCCGGATCGGCTGCTCGATCGCGTAGAACGAGGCGGTCGCCACGGCCAGTGTCAGCGCGCACCGCACGCCGAGCAGCGCCGGCCCGGACAGCCCGGTCCGGTCGGCCGAGACGAACTGGAAGAGCGGCCAGTGCCAGAGGTACAGGCCGTAGGAGATCCGGCCGAGCCACACCAGAGGCGGCCGGGCCAGGACCCACGCCGTCGGGCCGCGCGGGCTGGCCACCGCGTGCGCCAGCGCCGCCGCCACCGCCAGCGCCGCCGCTGTGAAGCCACCCCGGTAGAGCCATCCGTCGGTACCGTCGGCATGCGTCCACAACCACGCGGTACCGAGTGTGCCGAGCACCGCGAGCGCGCCGAGCAGGCGGCGTCCTCGGGTCAACGGGACGGTCGCGAGCGCGCAGCCGATCAGCAGCGCCTGCGCCCGCGTGTCGGTGCCGAAGTAGGCCCGGTTGACGTCGTCCGGCCGGTACAGCGCGAACGCCGCGAGCGCCGAACCGAGCGCGCCCGCGACCGAGATCGCGAAGACCGCCCGGCGCCCCCACCGCATCCCGAGTACCAGCAGCCCCAGCACAATCAGCGGCCACAGCCAGTAGAACTGCTCCTCGATGCCCAGCGACCAGGTGTGCTGCAGCGGCGACGGCGCGGCGGTCTGGGGGAAGTAGTCGGTGCCGCGGTAGATCATCCGCCAGTTCGCGACGTAGGCCAGGGCGGCGAGCGCGTCGCCGCGCAGCAGGCCCAGTTCCACGTCCGGCAGCAGGTACCGGCCGGCGACGGCGACGACCACGAGCACCACGAGCAGCGCCGGCAACAGCCGCCGGGCGCGCCGCCCCCAGAACGCGGCCAACCGGATCCGCCCGGTCTGCTCGTGCTCGGCGAGCAGCAGTGAGGTGATGAGGAACCCGGACAGCACGAAGAACGCATCGACGCCGAGGAACCCGCCCGGCAGGACCGCCAGCCCACCGTGGAAGAGCAGGACGGCGGCGACCGCCAGTGCCCGGACACCATCGAGCGCGGGCCGGTAGGCGAACCCCGGTCCGTGCTCCCGCGCGGCCCCCTCGACGCGCATCCGACCAGCCTAGTCGCCAAGGGCACAGCCCGACCGTCTGGCGCGCCGGATCGACCGTTCACCGAGATTGGGCTGCCGTTCGGCGCTGACCAGGGAGTCCGTAGCCCATCGCGCGGACGATCATTGATCTCGACGATAGGCCGACCGAGAACAGGAGAACGTGATGGCCCCCCCGCCCGTACCCCGCCGTCCCGCAGCTGGCTCCAGCCGATGGCACTGGCTTCTGGTCGTTCCCGTCGTGATACCGCTGCTGGTGTTCCTCTACAACAGCAAGGACCCGTACCTGTTCGGCTTCCCGCGCTTCTACTGGCTCCAACTCGCCTTCATCCTCATCGGCGTCGCCACCACGACGCTGGTGTACCAGCTGACGAAGAGCGGAGCGCAGCGGCGATGAGTGGGCATGTCACCGAGATCGTCATCGCGACGGTCCTGTTCCTTGTCGTGAGCGGCATAGGGTTCTGGGCCGCGCGGTGGCGGCGGCCGTCGACCATGGCGCACCTGAACGAGTGGGGTCTGGGCGGCCGTAGCTTCGGCTCCTGGGTCACCTGGTTCCTCGTCGGCGGCGACCTCTACACGGCGTACACCTTCGTCGCGGTACCGGCGCTGCTGTTCGGTGCCGGTGCGGCCGGATTCTTCGCTGTGCCGTACACCGTGATCGTGTACCCGATGGTGTTCGCCGTCCTGGCGCGGCTGTGGTCGGTGTCGCACCGGCACGGCTTCGTCACGCCGGCCGACTTCGTCCGCGCCCGCTCCGGCTCATCGACGATGGCGCTGCTCGTCGCGGTCACCGGGATCGTCGCGACGATGCCGTACATCGCGCTGCAGCTGGTCGGCATCGAGGCGGTGCTCAAGGCGATGCACGTCGAGCCGCGGTTCGCACTGATCATCGCGTTCGCGATCCTCGCGGCGTACACGTACCAGTCCGGGCTGCGCGCGCCGGCGCTGATCGCCTTCGTCAAGGACTCGCTGATCTACCTGGTGATCCTCGTCGCGATCATCTACCTCCCGTACAAGCTGGGCGGCTGGCACAAGATTTTCGACGCCGCGGACACCAAGTTCAAGGCGACCAACGGCACGCTGCTCAACAGCGCCAACGAATGGCAGTACGTGACGCTGGCGTTCGGCTCGGCGCTCGCGCTGTTCCTGTATCCACACAGCATCACCGGGGTACTGGCCAGCCGCAGCCGCAACGTCATCAAGCGCAACATGTCCGCGCTGCCGGCGTACAGCTTCCTGCTCGGGCTGATCGCGCTGCTGGGGTACATGGCCATCGCGGCCAAGACCAAGCCGATCGGTACCGACGGAAACACCATCGTGCCGGTGCTCTTCGACCAGATGTTCCCGCAGTGGTTCGCCGGGATCGCGTTCGCGGCTGTGGCGATCGGGGCGCTGGTGCCGGCCGCCATCATGGCGATCGCCGCGGCGAACCTGTTCACCCGCAACATCTACCGGGAGTACCTGAAGCCGGACGCGACCCCGGCGGAGGAGGCGGCGGTCAGCAAGATCACGTCGTTGGTCGTGAAGATCGGTGCGGTGCTGTTCATCCTGTTCATCAACCCGCAGTTCTCGATCGACCTCCAGCTGATCGGTGGCGTCATCATCCTGCAGACGCTGCCCGCGGTCGCGATCGGGCTCTACACCCGGTGGCTGCACCGCTGGGGTCTGGTCGCCGGCTGGTTCGCCGGGATGGCCCTGGGCCTGTGGATGCTGTACCAGATCCCCAATGCCGCGACCAAGCACGCGCACTTCGGCGGCTCGGCGTTCCCGCTGTCGAAGTGGTTCGACCCCACCAGTATCGGGCTCAACGCGAAGGCCACCGTGTACGTCGGCTTCGTCGCGGTCCTCTTCAACCTCCTGGTGGCCGTCATCGTCACGCTGATCTGCCGCGCGGCCAAGGCGCCCGACGGCGTCGACCTGACCAACCCGGACGACTACGTCGCCGACGCCCCGTCCGAGGCGCCGCCCGGCCTGACCGGCGACCAGCTCCCCGAACCGGCCCCGACAACCTGACACCTGCTGTGTCGCCCGGCCGGCCCTGGCTCCGCCAGGGCTGGCCGCGCCGCCCGCTCAGCGGACCGCGCGTACCAACAGATAGGCGCCGACGACGAGGCCGAACGTCACGATGAGCGCACGCAGTACCGGCGCCGGCAGCCGCCGCGCCAGCCGCGCACCCAGATAGCCGCCGGCCAGCGTCGCCGGGGCCAGTACCGCCACCGCGGACCAGTCGACCTGCCCGATGAGCGCGAACACGACGACGGTCACCAGCCCGACCACCGCCGAGATCAGATTCTTGCGCGCGTTGATCCGGTTCAGCACCTCGTCCAGCACCAGGCCCAGCCCGGCCACGAGCATGACCCCCAACGCCGCCCCGAAGTACCCGCCGTACAGCGCCCCGAGCCCCACCATCGTG
>Ga0137386_10002514_pt1 | contig 11821 bp, 15 predicted proteins | sample SagtaG_4_FD_104910 | JGI IMG/M metagenome (GOLD analysis project Ga0137386, IMG submission 104910) | Vadose zone soil microbial communities from Sagehorn Ranch, Mendocino, California, USA - Sage2_R_100_16 metaG | ecosystem: Environmental > Terrestrial > Soil > Vadose zone | place: USA... | reverse complement strand
TCCGCATCGGCTTGCGCTATGTGAAAGGCCTGCGCGAGCGCGCGGGGCGGGCCATCGTGGCCGCGCGCGCCGACCGGCCGTTCCGCTCGCTCACCGACGTCGCCACGCGCGCCGGCCTCGATCGCGATGAGCTGACGGCGCTCGCCGCCATCGGCGCTTTCAACGCGCTCGGCGGCACCCGGCGCGGCAATCTGTGGCGCGCCGCCGTTCCGGTGGCCGGCCCGCTGTTCGCCGGCGTCGATGACCGTCACGTTCGGCCACGGCGGCACGACTCTATCGAGCCGCACAACTCTACCGAGATGTCGCAGTCGAACGCAGAGACTCCGCAGCCGATCACCGACATGACGCTGGCCGAGCGGCTGGCCGCCGACTACGCCGGCACCGGGCTGACGCTGGGGCCCCATCCCATGCGGCTTCGCCGCGCGGCGCTGGCTCGAGACGGCGTCGTCGCCGCGGCCCACCTCGCGAACGGCACGGACGGACGACGGGTGCGGGTGGCCGGCAGCGTGATCGTGCGACAACGTCCGGGCACCGCGAAGGGATTCGTGTTTTTGTCGCTGGAAGATGAGACCGGGATCGCTAACGTGATCGTGACGCCGCAGCTCTTCGCGCGCCATCGCCTCACGCTGGTGGCCGAGCCATTTTTACTCGTAGAGGGAATCTTACAAATCCAGGACGGGGTCGTCTCCGTCCGCGCCCAACGGGTGCGCGCCCTGCCCGCCCCCGAGTACACCATTCCATCTCACGATTTTGGTTGAACAACGCAACGCGGCAGCCTGTCTTGGCAGTCATCTTGCTCCCTGCGACCTTCGATGGCCACCGTGCGCCGCCTGCGTGACGAGGCCGATGGTCTCGGCAGTTCCCTCTCGCGCCTGGCGCGCCTCGAGCTCGAGCTCGGACTTGCCGAGGCGCGCGCGGTCATCACCCAGCTCGCCATCGCCATCGCGGTGGCGGTGACGGCGGCGATCGCGTTCGTGGCCGCGCTGGTGGTGCTCGTGGCCGCCGCCTTCGCGCCGCTCTTCGGCGCGGGCTGGCAGCACCTCGTCATCGCCGGCGGCGGCGTGGCGCTGCTCTCTCTCGCGCTCATCGCGTGGTCGGTGATGCGCGTACGAAACCTCACATGGCCGCACGGAACCATTCACTCGATCGAGGAGACGTGGCGATGGCTCGCCGCCCAGCTGAAATCCAGGCTGACATAGCGCTCACCCGTCGTCACATCGAGGCGCAGCTCGATCAGTTGGAGCAACGCGTGACCCGGCGCGGGCGGACGCTCGGGCTCGTGCTCGGCGGCGCCTTCGTGGCCGGCCTCGTGCTCTCCCAGCTGCCCGTGCTGCGGCTCCTGCGACTCACGGCAAGTCTCGCGCGCGCGGGCGCGACGGTGGCCGGGACGATCGCAGCGCTCGGCGGCATGGCGGCGACGGTGGAGCATCTCCGTGAGACGCCGCGCCGCTTGCGCGCGGCCTGACGTGCGACCGGCCACCGCGGCGGCGTCCGGACCACGGGCGTTCCGATGAGCACGCGCGTCGCCGAGGTCGACGAGCGGCGCATCCTCTTCGCCAACACCGAGACACTCCTGTGGCCCGAGGCCAACATCAGCAAGGGCGACCTCATCGACTACTACGTCGAGCTCGCCGGCGTCGTGCTGCCGTTCCTCGCCCTGCGGCCGCTCAGCCTGCTCCGCTGCCCCGACGGCGTCGCCGGCGAATGCGTGTACCAGAAGACGGCGCCGCCCGGTCTGCCCCAGTGGATCCCGACCCGGCGCGTGCGCAGCGACCAGGCCGCCCTCGGCTACGCCGAGTACGTCATCGGCAGTGAGCGCGCGGCCCTCGCCTATCTCGTGAACCTCGGCTACACGTCGTTCCATCCATGGGCCTGTCTCGTCGACGCGGTCGATCGCCCCGACCTCATGCTGTTCGATCTCGATCCGACCGAGATCGCGTTCCGCGAGGTGCGCAACGCGGCGTTGCTGGTCCGCAGCCTGCTCGCCGGTTTCAAGATCCGGAGCTGGGTGAAGACGTCGGGCGGCGCCGGCGTGCACGTGATCGTGCCCCTCGATCCCGTCTACTCGTTCGAGCAGACCCTGACGGCCGCGTCGACGATCACCCGGATGGCGCGCCAGCGTGAGCCGTCGCTCTTCACATTCGACATGCGTCGCGCGCGCCGTCGTGGGAAGATCTTGATCGACGTGCTGCGCAACCGGCGGGGCGCGACCCTGGTGAGCCCCTACGCCGTGCGCGAGTATCCGGGCGCGCCGGTGGCGACGCCGCTCGAATGGAGCGACCTCGAGCGCAGCGTGTACCCGGAGGATTTTCACTTCCACAACGTCCGGGAACGGCTCCGCCAGCGGGGCGACCCGCTGCGCGGGCTCTTCGCCGAGCGTCAATCGCTGGCCCCGCTGCTCGAGGGTGGGCGCGCGCGGCGTGCCCGGCCGATCGCCTGAGCGGGCCGAGGAGCGTCGTCATGGAGCACCAGATGGAACGGACGATCGCCGTCGTGCGTGACCGCGCCCGCCAACTCGCGCGCGGCGCCGACGAGCAACTGATGGAGATGACCGGGCGGCCGCTCACGGGCTGGGCCGAGACGCTGCGCGCCGCCTTGCGCGATCACCCGTTGCCGGTGATCGTCGCGGCCCTCGGCACCGGCTACCTCGTGGGCAAGATCCTCCGCCGCTAGCGCCGCCGCTGCCGAACGGCGCGACAGCGGAGCGTCGCGGTTTTAGAGGAGCGCACGGATCTGCCGGGCGCTCCGAACATTGGGGGTTTGGGGGCCATCTCGGGGCCCCCATTTTCTAGGGGCCCGCTACTTCATCTGGCGGAGCGCTTCGATCCGATCACCCGTCGCGGGATGGGTCGCGAAGAACCCGCCCTTGCTGTTGCCTTCGACCTGAGTCAGCCACGTCAGCGCGTCGATCATCTGCTCCTTCGGCTTGCCGATGCGCCGGAGGAGCTCGACGCCGTGCTTGTCGGCGGCATACTCCTCGTTGCGGCTGTACTTGTTCAGGATCAGCTGCCCGGCGATCGGCGTGAGCGCGCCGCTGCCCGGCAGGATCTGATCGAGGATGACCATGCCGATGTTGAGGCCGGTGCCCAGCGCCTGAGCCTTGGCCACGTGGCCCAGGTCCTCGTGGGCCGTCTCGTGGGCGAGCACCGCCTGCAACCGATCGTCATTGGCCTTCTCGAGCAACCCGGTGGTGACGAGGAACTGGCCATTACCGGCGTTGGCGGCGTTGATGTGCGCGTCGTCCATGAGTCCGACCTTCACCTGGTTCGGCTGCAGCGGGTGGTCCATCGCCTTGAGCAACGGGGTCCACACGCGCTGGAGACGCTCAGCCTGCGCCGGATCGAGCGCCTTGGCGCTGGTTTTCGGCGCGCTCGCATCGGTCCGGGGCGAGGGGGAGGGAGAGGACGAGGACGTCGGTCCCGCACACGCCGCCAGGAGGAGGGCTATCGATCCCAGCGCAGCAACGGTAGCCATGCGCAGCCGCCGGCCGTCCCCGCCCGAATGATGGACGCGTCGGACGGTTGGCCCATTCATGTCGCTCATGCCGTGAGCTCCTCGCCGACGGCCTCCACCAGGACGTGCTCTTCGGCGCCCGCAGCGGCGCTTCCACCACCGAAGTAGTCGATGTAGCGATCGATGGTCCGGGGCCGGTCGCTCTTGAAGAAGGCGGCGACGGCCGAGACCGAATCGGTCAGGACGTTCGTCATTGGCTGCTCTCCCCAGTTCCACGTGAGGCGTTCGATAAAAGCTCGCCCTCTATGGGTGCAGCGGTCATGCCATGACGTCCCTACGGGCCTTTCGGGTCGTCGACGGTTGTCGAAGTGGGAAGAGGGTGAAAAAATTTCTCCGAAAGAGTGTAGATCCGTCAACAATCGGCACGCGGGTGCGGAGATCGTGCAGGAGGTCGTCATGACCCGCGCGGCGAATTCCCGCCCAACTGGCTCGAATTCGCGTCCTTTCGGCCGGCCCCACCGTCGTCCAAACGTTGGCACGGTCGGTGCCTCTCGTGAAGCTCACAAGGCCTCGGGGCGATCGGCCCCTCAAGGAGGCGCCTTTATGCGGAGCATCAAGCGGGAGCTGGAGCGCAAGCGATCGGCGTTGAAGGTCGCCATCCACTCGAGCATGGATTCCAATCGTGATACGGACCACTTTCGGGAGCTCGCCAAGGATCCGTACGGGAGCGCCTCGCTCACACACGATGACGAGATAGCGGCGGCCGTGGTCGACCGCCGGGCCCGTGAACTGCAACAGGTCAACTTCGCCCTCGAAGACATCGAAGCCGGACGCTACGGCGTCTGCCGCGATTGCGGCGAAGAGATCGCCGAAGCGCGGCTCCGTGTGCTGCCCTTCGCCACACGTTGCGTGGCGTGCCAGGCGGAGCTGGAAACGAGACGTCGCGCAGCCTGAGAGCGACAGGAGGAACGGACATGAGGCTGGGACGGCTGATGAAAACGCTGGTCGTGATGGTGGCAGTCCTCTCGGTACTGAGCGGCTGCCGGAGCGTGACCGGCAAGTCCGCCGGCACGAACATCGACGACGCGAGCATCACCACGGCGGTCAAGTCGAAGCTGGTCGCCGACAAGGTGTCGAACCTGACCCGGGTGAACGTTGACACCAACAACGGCACTGTTTACCTTAACGGGACGGTCGAGAGCGCCGAGCAGCGGGCGCGCGCGGAGCAGATCGCCCGCGAGGCAAAGGGTGTCCACAACGTCGTCAACAACCTGCAAGTCCAGAGGAACTAGAAAACCCGATTCGCTGCGGGTACTCTGACGGGGCGGGAGACGATTTCCCTCGACTCCCGCCCCGCGTGTGGACGCGACGAGAAAACCAAGAGGCGACTGCGACGGTGAGCCCGGTACGACGCGATCAGACGAAAGGCGGAAAGGTCCTCGTCGTCGACGACGAGCCGACCGAGCGGGAAGGTCTGGCCCGGATGGTCGGACAGTGGGGCTACGAGGTGGAGACCGCCTCGTCGGGTGAAGAGGCGCTCGAGCTGGTCGAGACGCATCGCCCGGCCGTGGTGGTGACCGACCTCGTGCTCCCCGAGATGGACGGTCTCACCCTGCTGCAGAAGCTGAAGGAGACGGGCCGGCCGCCGGCGGTCCTGCTCGTGACCGGGCACGCAACCGTCGAGAGCGCCGTGGAGGCGATGCGGCACGGCGCGTTCGACTATCTCACCAAGCCGGTCGATGCGACGCGGCTGCAGGTCCTCCTCGAGAAGTCCATCGAGCAAGAGTCGCTGTCGCGCGAGGTCAACTTCCTGCGCCATCAGCTCCGCCAGAAGGGGAGCTTCGGCCAGCTCGTCGGACAGGCGAAGGGCATGCACGAGGTCTACCGCTGGATCGAGCTGGCGGCGACCAGCACGGCGCCCGTCCTCGTCTTCGGAGAGAGCGGTACCGGTAAGGAGCTGGTCGCCCGCACGATCCACGACCTCTCGAACCGGCGCAACCGGGCGTTCGTCGCCATCAACTGCGCGGCGATTCCGGAGACGTTGATCGAGAGCGAGCTGTTCGGCCACGAGCGCGGCGCCTTCACCGGCGCCACCGAGCGGCGCCTCGGGTGCTTCGAGCTGGCCGACGGCGGCACGCTGTTCCTGGACGAGATCGCGGAGATGGACAACTCCACCCAGGCCAAGCTGCTCCGGGTGCTCCAGGAGGGCACCTTCCGGCGCGTGGGTGGCGGCAAGCAGGAGATCCAGGTCGACGTCCGGGTCATCGCGGCCACCAACCGCGTGCCGCAGGACGCCATGACCGCGGGCCAGCTCCGCGAGGACCTCTTCTACCGTCTCAACGTCTTCGCCATCCGGCTGCCCACGCTGCGCGAGCGCAAAGAGGACATCCCGGTCCTCAGCCGCTCCTTCGTCGACGAGTTCAATCGCCAGGACAGCCGGCAGGTGCGCGGCATCGGCCCCGAGGCCGAGAAGGCCCTCGATCGCTACGGCTGGCCCGGCAACGTGCGCGAGCTCCGGAACGTGATCCAGCGCGCCGTCGTCCTCTCGGGCAGCGGCCTCATCGGCCTCGAGCACCTGCCCGAGAACGTGCTGCACACGGCGGAGCCGACACGGGCGCCCGCCAAGGGCTCGGTGACGCCCATCCGCGAGATGGAGCGAGAGCTGATCCTGCGTGCGCTCGAGGACACCAACCAGGACAAGCGGCGCGCGGCCGCCCTCCTCGGCATCAGCCTCAAGACGCTCTACAACAAGCTCGCGAAGTACGGCATTCAGGCGGTCAAGTCAGCGCGCATCACCTGATGGCGCCGCCGCTGGAGGACGCACGCCGTCGTGACTTGCCGGCCGATCTCGAGCGCCTGTTGCACGACCTGCGTGGCCCGCTGAACTCGGCGGTGATGCATCTCGAAGTCGTCAAGCGCGCCGGTGTGAGCGATCCGCTCGCCAAGCAGAGCCTGGAGACGATCGGCCAGGAGCTCGTGCGTCTGGCCCGCATGCTGCCCGCCGCGTTCTCCGTGGCCGCGCTGGACCGCAACGAGATGGCGATGGTGGACCTGCGGTCGGTCGTCGAGCAGGAGGTGCGCCGGCTGGGAACGGCTGGCGTGAGCGTGGTCGGGAGCGAGTGGCCGCGCGTCCGTGGAGACGCCGAGCTGCTCAGCGTCGCGGCGTCGCACCTGATCCGCAATGCGCTCGAGGCCACCGAAGACGCCGGCCCCGGTCGCCCGAGCCCGACCGTTGGCGCGGAGACCGGTGATGAGCGAGTCGCGCTCGTCGTCCGTGACTGGGGCGTCGGGATCCGCAACCCGCGCGTCGCCATTCGGCTGGCGGCGTCCAAGAAGCCGGGCCGCGCGGGGCTCGGACTCGTCACCGTGGAACGGATCGCCCGCCTGCACGGCGGCACGCTGGCGCTCTCGACTCCGCCAGACGGCGGGATCGAGGCGCGGCTCACGCTGCCGGTCGCCTAGCCACTCGCCTCGCGTCGTCGCGTCGGAGCACCGGCGCAAGCGGCGCACGAGACATCGACCGCGTCATCGGCACGACCCGCTGCATGTGGTCGTGGACCGCGAAGCCGATCAGCGCGGCCCACACGGCGATGGCCGCGTCACCCGAGGCCGAGGCCAGGACGGCGACGCCGACCATTGTCCAGCCGAGGGCTCGTCCGATGGCGTCGGCGATCGCGCCCGCGATGTCGGGTCGGCGGAGGACCACGCCGAGCACCGCGCGAGCAGCGTGACCACCGTCGAGAGGAAGCGCCGGGATGAGGTTCACCAGCGTGATCCCGAGGTTGATCACGACGATGCTGGCGGCGGCGGCCGCCGCGAGGGGATCGGCTCCGGCGTCGACGAGCACGACGTGGACGATGCCGGCGACGACGGCGACGAGCAGGTTCGCCACCGGACCGGCCAGCGCGAGCGCGCAGGCCTGACCGGGCGTCCCCGGCTCGCGGTCGAAGACCGTCACGCCTCCGAAGAGCGAGAGCGAGATGTGGCGAGGCGTGAGACCGATCCACCGGCCGACGATCGCGTGACCCACCTCGTGGAGCACGAGCGACGTGATGAGCCCACCGGCGGCGACGATTCCCGTCGCCACGTACGCGACCAGGCCACGTCCCGGCGCCGCCGCCGGAAACACGGCATCGGCGAACGTCCACGCACTGAGCCCGATGGCGAGCAGACACGAAATGTCCGGCCGCACCGCGATGGCAAGCGTGGAGACGCCGCCGGCGGCGCGTAACGCGCCGATGCGGGGGAGGGGAGCGGGTCGGACCACCGACGACGCCATCGGTGCGCGATCAGGAGGCCAGCGCGTGCACGGCGGGCGTCGGGTCTTCGGTGCTGATCCGGACGTCGGAGACGGGCAGCACCGCCGCGTGATGCGGCCGCACGAACAGCGCATGAGCGATGTCGGCGTACGGCATCTGCTCGTAGACGGCCTCGCACAGCAGCCTCTCCTCGGGCATGCCGAAGGCGGCCTCCAGCGGCTCGAACGTCTCGAGCACGTCCGGAAGATACCGGCGCCCGAGCTCGAGCAGCGCGCTGACCTTGGCGATCACCACGTGCGTGTTGACGAGCGCATCGCCGGCGTAGAGAGCGATCGCCTCACCGCGTGAGGACCGCCCGACGAAGCGCCGCACCGTGCGCACCGCCAGCGTCTCCAGGCCCTCGACCGGGTTGCCGGGATCGATCCACGTGCAGGGGATCTCGCGGCCGAGCGGATGAGCGCCGATCACGACGACGAGGTCCGGCCGTCGTTCGACGGCCTGAGCGGCACGGCCCACGTAGGCCATGAGCCGGGCCTCACCGTCGACCAGCTGACCGCTGGGGACGACGACGACCGTGGCGTGAGGATCCTCGGCCGCGATCCGGAGCACGGGCAAAAAGAGCTCGGGCGCGCTGCCGCGATAGGCGGGTTGCAGGATGCGGCGGACGCCCGGGAACTCGCTCAGCTCGGTGTCGTAGTATGCACGGTGATCGCGGGCGACGACGGCGAAGAGCTGGTCGGGCTCGATCAGACGTGTGGCCCGGTCGAGAGCCTGACGGAACAGGATGTGGCGCGCCGACGTGGGAACCCGCGACTGGCGCAGTCTGCGATTGTGTGGGCCGCGCACGGGGCGATGCTCGGCACTGCCGGTGAGGACGATGCCCCAGAGGTGGTCTGTCATCATGTTGGTGAGGCCAGGAGGTGCAGTCGTTATGCCACGCGCAACGTACGCAACTCCGCACGTTTGGACGACTCCCCGCCGTGAAATTCTTGAAAAGTCTTCAAAGTGCCGCGAGTCGGTGTAAGACTTACACCCTTCCTTATATATACGGAGGCGCCAGTGTTCGACCTGAAAGGCAAGGTAGCGGTGGTCACGGGTGGTAACGGGGGCATCGGCCTCGGGATGGCGCAGGGGCTCGCCGCGGCGGGAGCCCAGATCGTCGTCGCGGCGCGGAATCGAGAGAAGTCGCGCGCGGCCGCAACCGAGATCGAGCGGCACGGCGGGACGGCGATTGCCATCGACGTGGACGTCACGAGCGAGGCGTCGGTGGATGCGATGACGAAGGCCACCATGGAGCGGCTCGGACGCCTGGACATCCTCGTCAACAACGCGGGCACCAACATCCGAAAGCCGGTCCACGACCTGACCCTCGACGAGTGGCGTCTCGTCCTCGACACCAATCTGACCTCGGCCTTCCTGTGCTCCCGGGCGGCCTATCCGGCGATGAAAAGAGCTGGCGGCGGGAAGGTCATCAACATCGGCTCGATGATGTCGATCTTCGGGGCCCCGTTCGCGCCCGTCTACGGCGCGAGCAAGGGCGGGATCGTCCAGCTCACCAAGTCGCTGGCCACGACGTGGGCGCGCGACAACATCCAGGTCAATGCGGTGTTGCCGGGTTGGATCGACACCGAGCTGACGCAGAAGGCTCGGCGCGAGGTTCCCGGCCTCAACGAGATGGTCCTGCGCCGGACGCCCGCCGCGCGCTGGGGCGTCGGCGAGGACATGGCCGGGATCGCGGTGTTCCTGGCCAGCTCGGCGTCCGACTTCATCACCGGCACGGCGATTCCCGTGGATGGTGGGTACTCTATCCAGGTGTAGATGAAGACACTGGTCGTCGACGCGATCGCTCCCGAGGGCCTCGTTTACCTGCGCGAACACGGCTTCGAGATCGACCAGCTCATGAAGCCGTCGCTGCCGACGCTGTACGAGCGCGTCGGCGACTACGAGGCGCTGGTGACGCGGTCGGGGACGGCGGTCACGCCGGAATTGCTGGAGCACGCGCCGCGGCTCCGGATCGTCGGGCGGGCCGGGGTCGGGGTCGACAACATCGACGTGGAGGCGTGCTCCCGCCGGGGCATCGTCGTGGTCAACGCGCCGGTCGGCAACGTCGTGTCGGCGGCCGAGCACACGGTGGGCATGATGCTGGCGCTGGTGCGCCGGATCCCCGACGCTCACGATCTCCTCAAGGCCATGAAGTGGGACCGGGGGATCTACGGGACCGAGCTGTTCAGGAAGACCATCGGCGTGGTCGGTCTCGGCAAGGTGGGCTCGCGCGTGGCCGCGCGGCTGCGCGGGTTCGACGCTCGCGTGCTCGTCCACGACCCCTACATCCCCGAAAGCCGTGCCCGCGACTTCGGAGCCCAGCTCACCGAGTTCGACCGGCTCGTCCGCGAGTGCGACGTCATCACCTTCCACGTGCCGCTGACCGACGAGACCGAGAACATGATGACGGCGCGCGAGCTAGCCATCACCAAGCGCGGCGTGCGACTGGTGAACTGTGCGCGAGGCGGGATCATCAACGAGGCCGATCTGCTCGCGGCGCTCGAGTCCGGGCAGGTCGCGGGGGCGGCCATCGACGTGTGGACCGAGGAGCCTCCGAAGAGCGACGGCGTCCGGCGCCTCGTCGCGCATCCAGCCGTCGTCGCCACCCCGCACCTCGGTGCCAACTCCGCCGAGGCTCAGGTCAACGTCGCCCTCGACGTCGCGCGCCAGCTCGTCGCGTTCCGCGACGGTGCGCTCGTCGAGTACGCGGTGAACATCCCGGTCGGTGACGTCGGGGCGCTCGAGGAGATGAGGCCGTTCCTCGCGCTGGCCGATCGGCTGGGGCGCTTCAGCGTCCAGCTCGATCCCGAGCACCTGTCGAGCGTGGAGGTGAAGGTGGCAGGCGCGCTGGCCCAGCGTGATCCCGAGCTGCTGGCCCGCGCCGTGCTGGCCGGGCTGCTCGCACCGGTGATGGCGGGCCCCGTGAACCTCGTCAACGCGCATCTCGTCGCCCGCGAGCGCGGCGTGGCCGTCACGACCACCACCGAGGAGGAGACGCACGGGTACGGCAGTCTCCTGACGGTCGTGACTCACACGCGCGAGGGCCGGAAGATCATCGCCGGGACGGTCTTCTTTGGACAGCCGCGCATCGTGCGCCTGCGCGATCTGAACATCGAGTTCACGCCCGAGGGCTACATCCTCGTCCTCTCCTACGAAGATCGCCCCGGCATGGTCGGACGGATCGGCACGATGCTGGGCGGCCTCGGCGTGAACATCGCCTCCATGCACGTGGGCCGTAAGTCCAAGCGTGGCCGAGCGATCGTGGTCTTGATCCTCGACGAGGAGCTGTCGCCGCGTCAGCTCGCGGAGGTGGCACGTACCGTGGAAGCGGACTTCGCTCGTCTGATTCGGCTCGTCTGAGACGTCCCCGCGACAATTTTCTTTTGAAACGGGACATGCGCCTTGCTACGCTCCCGCTATGCGAGCAAAACGCCTTGTTCTCGTGTCGCTCGTCGTTTTCCTGACCGGTGCGTGCGTCACGTCCCAGTCGCGAACCCTCCGGAGTGAGTTCGAAGACATCCCCGTGCCGAAGGGCCTCTCCTATGTCGAGGACCAGTCGGTGATCATCGAGTCGCCATCCGTGAAGGCGGCGCGGTTGATCTACCGCGGGCGGATCGAGATGGGAAGCCTGGCCGTGGCGATGCGAACCATGATGGAGGCGAACGGCTGGCGCGCGATCAGCAACACGTCGGCGTCGACGCACGGTACGACGCAGGTGTATGAGAAGGCCGGCAACTCGCTGCAGATCCGCGTGTGGGAAGGCCTCTACTACACCTACGTCGAGATGACGGCCTCGCGCGCGCTGCCGCCTCCGACCGCCGAAACGAAGTAGTCGGCGGCCGGCCACGCGCGACTAACGGGCGAGGTTCAGCCGCGCGTTTTGATTATTGAGTTGGGAGGGGGGACAGGAGTCCTCCCCTCCCAACTCAATAGTCAGAGCGCTTTGGTGCGTCTCCAACCTACGGGTTGTGCCAGCGAAATCCGTCTTTCGCGATGAACGCGTCCGCCTCGCGTGGTCCCCACGATCCAGCCTCGTACATCGGTAGGGGGTTCGCGGTCTCGCGCGC
>Ga0137386_10002509_pt1 | contig 11829 bp, 8 predicted proteins | sample SagtaG_4_FD_104910 | JGI IMG/M metagenome (GOLD analysis project Ga0137386, IMG submission 104910) | Vadose zone soil microbial communities from Sagehorn Ranch, Mendocino, California, USA - Sage2_R_100_16 metaG | ecosystem: Environmental > Terrestrial > Soil > Vadose zone | place: USA... | reverse complement strand
TTCAACGACAATGCCCTGCGGATCCAGCCGGGAACTAATTTCAGACCCCGTGCTTCTGCCGGCGTCGAGTTTGTAGTGCAGTTGCCCATTATCAATGCTCCCTTCCGCCTCTACTGGGCCTACAACTTCGATCGTGTTGAGCAGCAGATTGCGGCGCCGTTGACAACATTCGGTAATGACCCAACATTCCCGTCCATCGATTATCAGAGTTTGAGACAATCGGTCGGCCCCAGCCTCTGGGATTCCCAGGTTCTGCCGCAACTGCGGAATTTTCAGGTAAATACTCAGCGCATCAACTTCTTCGAGCCAAAATCAACCTTCCGCTTTACGGTCAGCCGGACATTCTGAATGAGCTACGCGCACGCCCCGGCCGGGCAAGAAAGGTCATTCAAATTGGAGACAAAAGCATGAAAGTGCGGTTGGCATGGCTTTGCTTGCCGCTCGTGATCGGCCTGGCCGTGGCAGGATGCGGAAGCAGCAACTCCTCCAACATCAGCGTCGCGATCTCGCCGTCCGCCGCCACGGTCCTACTCGGCACGAGCGTGCAGTTTATTCCCAGCGTTTCGGGATCGAACAATGCCATCACTTGGAGCGTGAATGGCGTTGCGAACGGAAACGCGACCGTAGGCACGATCAGCTCCACCGGCCTCTATACAGCGCCTATCACGCGGCCGGTCCCAGCATCAGCAGTAGCTGTCCCTGTAATCTTCGCCATGGCCAATGCCGCCGTTCCTGGCTCCGGCTCGCCGGGCTCAGTCATCGAACTTCAGAGCGGCTTCGATTTCACGAACTTCGCCCCCGGCAACACCATCAACATCGCGGGAAATTCTGTCGCAGGCTGGAACGGTTCGTTCTTGATCGTCGCCGTGGCGGCGCTTCAGAATGGCAACGTGGGCGTGCAAATTGCCAATCCTGCCGGGCCTCCCCCGAATGGCTTGGGCGGAACCGCCACGGCCACGCCGAATATCACCATCACTGCCCAGGTCCAAAGTACCAGCGCCATAGCCAGCGCGATAATCACCCTGGATTCCGGCATCCGTGTGTCCTTCGCCCAGCCGACGTGTACCGTTGGAACAGGTGAGACCTTCGATTTCACTTCATTTGTTACGGTTTCGGGCAATTCGAATCTTACCGTTACGGGTACTTCTAACCAGAAGGTCACCTGGAGCGTGAGTAGCGGCATCGGCACCATCGATCCCAATTCCGGTGTGTACACCGCTCCCCCTCCCCCTACCACCGGCACTGCCACGATCACAGCAACCTCCCAGGCGGATCCCACCGAGAGCGCCAGCGCCACTCTCACGATTGTGCCTGCCGCGGACCCCACGCTCAGCTCGCTCAGCCCGCCTACCGGAGCGCTAGGCGCCGCTCTTCAGCAGGTATATCTCACGGGCGCTAACTTTATCTGTACAACAAGCGTGCTGGTGAATGGCACACCCCTTCCGCCTGGCTCGTTCTTTGCGGTTTCCTCGAGCACGCTGCTCCTCAATGTTCCGGGTTCGGTTCTGGCCATTCCGCCGACACCTCCTGCTACGACTGTCCCGCTCACTTTTACCGTTGAGCGCGAGGGCTGCATGGCGCCATCGTGCCTTTCCTCGCCTTCCCAACTCATTCTTTCGCCTGTGCGTCCCGCTGTAGTAGCCGCAACGCCCGATAGCATTCCGCCGCCCGGCGCTGCGCCCTTTAACGTGACGCTCGACGGCGGCTACTTCGGCACCGGCGCAAACCCGGTCGTGAATGCACAGCTCAGTGGACAGACCAATGGCACCCTCACATTCAATTCGGATAATAGACAAATGGTGCTTGCTGTCCCTGCTTCCGATGTGACCACTGGGACCGGCACAGGGCCTGGGCTCTATGCGATCAACGTCACGAATAATGTCAATAGTTCTCTCATGGCCGCCGTCAATCTCGCTGTGCAGCCTGCTTCTGCTCCCGCGCAACTCGGCTCGCCAATCACTGTGGGTGTGAGCCCAACCTCTGTCGCCATCGACACGGCTAGCGGCATCGCCGTCGTGACAAATCACGATTCGAACAACATCACGCTGATCAATTTGGCAACGCAAATGGCCGTCAGTTCCCTTTGTACCGATGGCAGCTCCGGACCTTGTACCGCAACCGGCCCTGTTTCTGTCGCAGTCGATAACATTCGAAACCTGGCGCTCGTAGCCAACAATGCCAACGCTAAGCTGGCGGTCGTGGATATCAGCGCTCCTACAACCCCAAAGCTGGCGTCTCCTTTAATGACTTTCCCCTCCGCGGACCCTACGACCGGCATTGCCACTCCCCTGGCTCCGCAGGCCGTCGGAGTCAATCCGGTTACCGGGCGCGCCCTCGTGGCCTTCAGTTCTGGCGCAGGAGGATCCAATGCGGGAGCTATTGTGGATCTGACTCAATCGCCTCCAGCGCTGCTTGGCGTTGTGAACATCAATACGGGACCCAAAACGCACATCGCTGTGTCGTCCAGACTGAACTGGGCTTTGGCCACACCGGGAGGCGCGGGATCGCTCTCCATCGTCGACTTGGGACGCCAGACCGTAAACTCGATCAGCAGTATTACCTGCAACTCGACTACTGCGACGGTTACTGTGAACGCCACGGTCGGTTTGCAAGTCGGCCAGCCCGTTCTCATCAGCGGGGTGAGCTCTTCGAATAATGGGATTTTCTCTGTAAAGAGCGCATCCAATAACACCTTCACGTACTCACAATCCCCCTGTACTCCTTCCGGCAGCGTCGGCACTGCGAGCTATGCGCAACCCGTTGCCACCATCGCGACAGATTCGAATCTTCGCGGCGTGAGCATCAACGATGAGTCGCAAAAAGCCCTCCTTGCCAATCCGACGAACACGGTGCCGCTTTTTGTGTTCAACCTCCTCGATCAGACCTCCGCGTCACTAAATACGGCTCTTTTCCCTACCTTTTCGACCTCAAATAATGTCGCCACGGCCATGAGTCCGCTGACGAACGTCGGCGTGGTCATCAATTCCGGCGGGCAGGGTTATGTGATAGATCCCATCACTCCCGCTGTGCTCTCCACCTTTACCGCTGGGACTTCTCCGGTCGACGTTGCCATCGATCCCGCCACGAACATAGCCGTCGTCGTCAATTCGGGGGGAAGTCCTGGTTCCGTGAGTCTGTTTTCGCTTGGCTCGCTGCGTTCGGCTCCGCAGATCATTCAAAGCAGCTTTTCGCCGGCCGGTCCCTCGCAAAACTCCGCCGGCGTGACGATCAATTCCTCTCTTGGCTCTGCCGCGGTGCCACAGAAGCAGACCGTGACGCTCATCGGAAATTTCCCCGGTACTCCGGTTCCCCGCCTCGACGGAAACTGTTCCTCCTCTGCCTTCATCGGCTCTCCCACGATTTCAAACGGCGGCAGGATGCTGACCGCGACCATATCAGGCACCTTCCTCGCAAACAATGGCCCGCGTTTATACGCGCTCGACGTGGTAGACAGCTGCACGACACCCACGGTTTTCTCGAATGCCGCCCGCCTGCAGGTCATCCAAGCCGTCAGCCTGGTCACGGGCACCGGCACAGGGCCCGGGAATTGCGCAAGTCCGTCGCCCCAAGGTGTCGCCATCGATGCCGCCGCCAACGTTAACGGTGTCATCGTACCCGTTGCCGTGGTCACCGAGCCCGGATGCAACGACGTTGCCATGATTAACCTGGCGACCGGCACCGGCTTCGGCACGAGTCCCGAGCTTGCTGTCGGAACGACTCCCCAAGGGGTCGCCGTGTATCCGCAAGCGGGCCTCGCCGTCGTGGCCAACGCGGGCATCAACAACGTCCCCAACGTCTCCATCGTGGATATCGTCAATGACGGTGTGCCGCAGACCGTCGCCACCACCACTCCCTTGCCCAGTGGCGTGGCCATTGATCTTGGCACGGGGAACGCCGTGGTCACCGCCAGCGGCGCCAGCGTGGTCGATGTCTTCCCGGTTTCGGCCTCGACAGCGCCGACGCCCAGCACGATCGGCGTCCAGTCAGGACCCACAGGAGTGGCGGTCGACCCGCTGCGCCATTTCGCCGTCGTGGCGAACAGCTCGAGTGGCACGGCAAGCTTGCTTAATCTGACCTCGAACTCCGCGACCTTTACCACCAACTTTATCAGCTTCCCTCAAGGCGTAGCTTTCGATCCGATCACAAACAAGTTCTTCATCACGTCCGAGGCAAGCAATCAGGTCATCGTCTTCGATCCCAACACAGGCAGCACAAGCGCCACACTGCCTATCCGCGTAGGCATTGGTCCCAGTTCGATCGCGTATAATTTCGAGAGCGCCACGCTGGTAACGGCCAATAACCTGAGTGGAACGATGACCGTTGTGGACTTCATCGATCAAACCGTTCGGGGGGTGTTCTCGCTGCCGTCTTCCACGCAATTCGCAGTGGACATTCATCCCCAAACGAACCTGGCCGTTGTCGCCGATCCGGTGGATAATCAGCTTTTGTTGGTTCCGCTGCCGCACTGATGAAGCGTATCGCCATGCAACGAAAGGCGGTTTATGCGGCATCACACCCGCAACCAAGTTGACGCCTGGAAAATGCGCTCGCTATAATTCCCGATTTGTAATCTTGTGAAGGAGAAAGTATGAAAGCTCACCAAAAGCCGAGAAAACTTTGGACACTCACGCTGGCACTGCTGTTCCTGCCGGCCGCGGGCGCTTGGGCCCAGACGGGCGGTGGCGCCGCTCCTTCGGGTCAGATGAAAATCGCCATTCTCAACGTGCGCCAGGCCATCGTCACCACCGCCGAAGGAAAGCAGGCTTCCGCGCAGCTTCAGAGCCAGTTCGCCGCCCAACAGAACGACCTGCAGAATATGCAGAAACAGATTTCGGAGCTACAGAATCGCATCACCAATAGTCACGGCACGCTCAGCGACGACGAGCAGGCCCGCTTGCAGCGCCAGGGCGAGCTGATGACGCGCCAGTTTCAGCGCAAGCAGGACGACGTGAATGAGGCCGTGAACGCCGCTCAGAGCGATGTCATCGACAATATCGGGCGAAAGATGCTGGACGTTCTCGACCGCTACTCCCGCGAAAATGGCTACACCGTAGTGTTGGATACTTCCGCGCAGGGAACGCCTGTGGTCTATGGCTCGAGTCAGATCGACATCACTCAGGAGATAATCCGGCTCTACGATCAGGCCTATCCTATAAAGGCAGGCGCCACTCCTGCGGCACAACCGAAGGCGCCCGCCCCGGCCGGGGCTCAGCCGTCAACTGCGCCCAAGAAGACTCCCTGATAGCGTCCAATCGGCGCGCCGGCGTAGAACAGAATCGCACCTTGCCCGGCTTCTCCAGCGCAAGCTGCCTTCTATTTCCGCGGCGCCAGCGACGAGTTTCAACCTAAGCCGAAACCTCCTGCCCGTCCCTTGCTTTTGTAGTTCCCGGCCACTATACTGACTCTTCGTCCGAAGCCGGTCGCATGTCCGAGTGGGCGCGAGCCCACTTTTTTGTTGCAGAAAATGCGTAAGCGGCCGCTGCTAACCAATGGAATTGGAGCGCATACGCGATGCCGCCGAACGCGCCGCACGGACGGCCGGAGTGGAAGTGGTCGATGTCGAATGGAAAATCGGCAAACAGCGATTTTTGCGCGTTTACATCGATAAGCCGGGGGGAATCACTCATCGCGATTGCGAGGCCGTAAGCGAACAGCTCGGCGTGCTTCTCGACGTCGAGGACCTGGTTCCCGGGCCCCGTTACATACTGGAGATCAGCTCTCCCGGTCTGGACCGTAAGCTGACCAAGGCCCCCGATTTCGAGAGATTTGCCGGCCGGCTGGCCCGCATTTCAACGGCTGAGCCGGTCGAGAATTCCACGTTCTTCGAAGGCCGCCTGGCGGGATACAGCAACGGGCTGGTAAAGCTCGACGTCAAGGGGCGCATTATCGAGTTACCTCTGGCCGGGATTCGCAAAGCGAATCTGGTCGTGGAGTGGTAGGGAGTAAGCGGAATGGCGAATCTGCTGGACCAAATGATTGAGCAGATCAGCCGGGAAAAGCATATCGAGCCGGAGATCATCGTGGCGGCGATTGAAGACGCCATGGTGGTTGCGGCGCGGAAATTCTACAAGACCGAAGAAAACCTCCGCGCTAAGTTCAATCCGGAAACCGGCCAGATCGATGTGTATTCGGTTCGTTCCGTTGTGGACGAAGTCGCCGATCCCAAAAACGAAACGACTCTCTCCGAAGCCCGCAAGGTCGATCCTCATCTCGAGGTCGGCGGCGAATTATTGATCCCCAAGCCCACTGCCGTTCTGGGCCGCATCGCCGCGCAGACAGCCAAGCAAGTCATCATGCAGAAGGTGCGCGAGGCCGAGCGCGACACCATCTTTAACGAATACAACGGACGCGCCGGCGAGTTGGTGAATTGCATCGTCAAGCGCTTCGAAGGTCCCGATGTCATCGTGGACATGGGCCGCACCGAAGCGCGGCTGCCCAAACGCGAGCAATCGCGCCTGGAAACCTACAATCTCGGCGACCGCCTGCGTGTCGTGATCAAGGCCGTGGACCGCGCCGCCAAAGGCCCGCAAGTGATCGTCTCCCGCGCGGATCCCGTGTTAGTGCAGCGCTTGTTCGAGATGGAGGTCCCGGAGATCTACGACGGCACTGTGCAAATTCGCGCCGCGGCTCGCGAAGCGGGTGAGCGCACCAAAATCGCCGTCCTCAGCCGCGATAAAGACGTCGATCCGGTGGGCGCGTGCGTGGGCATGAAAGGCATGCGCGTGCAGTCCATCATCCGCGAATTGCGTGGCGAGAAAATCGACATCATTCCTTATTCCGAAGACATCATTGCCTTCGCGCAGAAATCCTTGAGCCCGGCTAAGGTCACGCGCGTGCAAATCGTCGATCCCGAAAACCACCACCTCGAAATCATCGTCGAGGATACCCAGCTCTCTTTGGCGATCGGCAAAAAGGGCCAAAACGTTCGGCTCGCCAGCAAACTAATCGGCTGGAATGTGGATATCAAGAGCGAAGAAGAGAAGCGCCAGGAGATTGAGGCGCAAATGGCCGCGCTCACGGCTCCTGGAACACCTCTCTCCGAATTGAAGGGCGTGGGTCCGAAGACCATCGAGAAAATCGAGGCGCACGGCGTCACCAGTGTAGAAAAGCTGGCCGATATGACGCCGGAACAGTTGACCGCCATTCCGGGCATCGGCGAAAAGATGGTCGAAAAAATCCAGCTCGCGGTGGCGGCGCACTTTCAATCCATTGAACAGCAACAAGCCGCTGAAGCTGCTCAACCCGCCGAGCTCGAAGAACAGCCAGGCGAGGCCGGGCAGTTGGCCTCCGAAGAAGCGGTCCCCGCAGAGGCCGCGCCCGAAGAGTCGGCGCCCGAAAAGTTGGATGCTGCGGCCGAACAGCACACCGAAGTCAATCAGGAGACCTCGCCGAACGCAGCTCCTGATCCAGCGGAGGTGCCCTCCGGAGAGCCCGGCGCTCCGGAAGACCAAACCGTGGAACAAAAAGAGAAATCAACAGGGGAATGACGGAAGCAAATCAAATTCGCATCAATGAGCTCGCGCGCGACCTGGAAGTAAAGGCCAAGGCGATTCTCGACTATTTGCCCGAAGCGGGTGTCGCTGAGAAGAAAACGCACTCGAGCTCCATCGATCTGGCTGCGGCAGAAAAAGTCCGGGCCCATTTTCGACAGCTAGCCGAGGAAGAAGCCGCCGCCGAGGCGAACGCCCAAGCGGAGAAAGCCGCCAAAGAGGCAGCCGCCAAAGCCGCTCGCCTGAGGCCCGCCGCGCCTTCGGTCGTGGCGCCTGCGGGTCCCAAAGCGCCTGCAACCGTTCCGGCTGCTGCGAAGCCGCCTGCTCCTGCTGTTGCAAAACCAACTGTTCCCGCGGCGGCGCCAGTTCGCCCGTCGGTCGTCCCTGCCGCTCCCGGCGCAACTTCGGCCGCGTCCGCGCCGCCCGCAGCCGCACAGCCGGCAAAGCCATCGCCCGCGCCGCCAATGCCCGCCGTAGCTCCGCGACCGGCAACTCCATCCACGGTACGTCCCGCTGCATCGGCTCCCCCTGGCGGAGTTGCACGGCCGCCTATGCGTCCGGCAGCTCCCGCAGGAGCCGGTGCCCCTGTCGCCACTCGATCGGCCGCGCCCGGCATTGCCGCGCGTTCCGGCGGCGCTCCTACCGGAGCACCGGCAGCTCGTCCCGGTATGGGTGCCCCCGGCGCTCGCGTGCCCATGCGCCACCCCAGCGCTCGTCCAGGAACGATACCCGTTCGTCCGGGCAGCGTTCCCCCTCGCCCTGGCCAAAGGCCGATGCGCCCCGGCGCGCCCGTATTGCCGTTGCCTGTCGTGCCTCCGCCAAAGGCGGAGCCCGGCAAGCCAATTTACGAACGCAAGCCCGCGGCTCGCGCCCGTCCCACTCTCGAAAAGCGCTTTGAAGAAGGCGAACGCAAGCTGCACCCCGTTCGCGCGCGTCCCGGCGTCACCGAGCGCCGCGCCACGCGCATCGAACCGGTTGCGCAGCCGCCCCGTCCTCCGCGCGAAATCACCATCACCGAGGGCATCACCGTCCGCGAACTCGCTGAAAAGCTGGACGTGCGCGCCAAAGATGTCTTGAAAGATCTTCTCGACCGGGGCGTCTTTGCCTCCATCAATCAGGCGCTCGACGTGCCCACGGCAACCAGCCTGGCCGAAGCCTTCAGCGGAATCGTGAGTGTCGTCTCCTTCGAAGAAGAAGTCGTCCAGGAAGTTGCGAAGGAAGAGAAGAAGGAAAATCTCGAGCCTCGGCCCCCGGTGGTCACCGTCATGGGCCACGTGGACCACGGCAAGACCAGCCTGCTTGACGCCATTCGCCAGACTGATGTCGCTGCCGGCGAAGCCGGTGGCATCACGCAGCACATCGGAGCATCCGTCGTTTCCGAGAATGGCCGCCGCATCGTGTTCATCGATACGCCCGGCCACGAGGCTTTCACGCGCATGCGCGCTCGCGGCGCAAAGGTCACCGATCTTGTCGTCCTGGTTGTCGCCGCGGATGACGGCATCATGCCGCAGACGCTCGAAGCCGTCGACCACGCCCGCGCCGCCGGGGTGCCCATCGTCGTGGCCATTAACAAAGTCGATAAGCCCGAAGCCCAGCCGGAACGCGTCAAGCGCCAGCTTGCCGACCGCGGCTTAATGCCCGAAGAGTGGGGCGGCGATACCGTGGTCGTCGAAGTCTCCGCCCGCGAAAAGAAAAATCTCGATAAGCTCCTGGAAATGATCCTGCTCGTGGCTGACCTGCGCGAGCTGCGTGCCAACCCGTCCGCGCCCGCCAGCGGCACCGTTCTCGAGTCGCGAGTCGATCGAGGCCGCGGCCCCGTCGCCACCGTTCTGGTCCAGAACGGCACCTTGCATACCGGCGACGTCTTCATCGTCGGCGCGGTATACGGCAAAGTGCGCGCGCTGTTCGACGACCACGGCCATGCGGTGAAAAAAGCCGATCCCTCCACGCCCGTCGAGGTCCTGGGCCTGCAAGGCGTTCCCGAAGCCGGCGACCATTTCCAGGTGGCTGACGAAGCCAAGGCTCGGCACATCGTCGATTACCGCCAAACCAAGTTGCGTGAAGCCTCACTCGCCCGCAGCGCCGGAACGCGCATCACTCTCGATCAATTGCACGAGCAATTGAAGAGCGGCGAGACCAAGGAATTGCCCATCGTCATCAAGGCCGATGTGCAGGGTTCTGTGGAAGTCTTGAGCGAACTGCTTCCCAAGCTTTCCACCGACCAGGTGAAGTTGAAAATCATTCACGCCAGCTTGGGTACTGTCACCGAGACCGACGTTCTGCTGGCCTCCGCCTCCGGCGCCATCATCTTCGCCTTCAATGTGCGCCCCGACCGCAAAGCCGCCGATCTGGCCCAGCGCGAAAACGTCGATATCCGCATGCATTCGATCATCTATGAAGTCACCGACGAGATTAAACGCGCCATGACTGGCCTGCTCGAGCCGGTCTATAAGGAAACGCATCTCGGCCGCGCGGAAGTGCGCGACACCTTCCGCATCAAGGGAGTCGGAATGATCGCCGGCTGTTATGTTCTCGATGGCATCGTGAAGCGCGATGCCGAAGTGCGCGTGGTGCGCGAGGGCGTGGTGATCTACACCGGACGCGTCAGTTCGCTTCGCCGCTTCAAGGAAGACGCCAACGAAGTGCGCTCCGGTTTCGAGTGCGGCGTGGGAGTTTCGAATTTCAACGACATCAAAGTCGGCGATGTGCTCGAATGCTTCTCCATGCAGAAGCAGATTCTCGCCGAAGCCACCGCCTGACGATCCGACTCCTCGGCGAAAGTCACCAACAGGATGAGCTTTCGCCGGCGACAAAGTCCGTCATCCCGAGCGAACATCGTGAGCGAGGGATCTCTCCTCAAGATGTTTGGCGATAAGTGAGTTGAGTGCGGGTGCGCCACCCTTGCGGGTTTTGCAAGGGTGGGAAGCAAAATCGAGCAGCAAGTTTGCCGCTTAACTCCGAGGGTCTCATGCCTGTCGGTTTGCTGACCTTGGAAATCTTTATCCCTGACGCCCATTCCCTCAAGGACAAACGCCAGGTTTTGCGCAGCCTGAAGGACCGCCTTCGGGCGCGTTTCAACGTCGCTGTGGCGGAACTGGATCACCAGGACACCTGGCAACGCGCTCAGGTCGGCATCGTCAGCCTCTCGAACGATGCCGCCCACCTGGAGCAATCGCTCCAAGCCGTTTTTCAGGAGGCCGAAAATTTGCTCGGCCGCGACCTCGTCGACCACAACCTGGAAATGCTATAAACCACCCATCCGAACATGACCGTCGCAGGACATCGCCACGAACGCGTCGCCGGTGAAATCCGCCAGGAAATCAGCGCCATGCTTGCCGGCGAGCTGAAAGACCCGCGCCTGGTAACCTTCGCCACCGTCACCGAAGTGCGCATGGCGCCGGACCTGAAGCAGGCGAAAGTCTATGTCAGCGTGATGGGCAGCGATGCCGAGCAAAAATCCACCATAAAGGGCCTCGCCGCCGCCGCCGGCTTCATCCGCCACGAGCTCAGCGAACGGCTGCAGCTCCGCCGCGCCCCCGAACTCATGTTCGTCCTCGACCGCTCCGACGAGTACGCCCAGCGCATCAACGAACTCCTCCGCCGTACCAAATCCCCCGGCTGACCCACCATGAGGCATCCATCCACCCGACCGAGCTTCCATAAGTAAGGAGGGGCATGATAAAGTAAGGAGCGAGGAGATTATCTGTGAAGAAGCATGCGCGAATCACGAGCAAAGGTCAGATTACAGTGCCGCACGAAATTCGGCGCGCCCTTGGCGTTCAGCCGGGCGATAAGCTGCTCTTCGAGAAAGACGGAAGCGGCGGAGTCCGCGTTCGGCCTGTGCGAATGAAGAGCCCATTCGAAAAATATCGCGGCATCGGAAGCCCCGGCATTGGTCGCGGCAGAAAGGCCGTTGTGCGATGGCTTCGTGATCTCCGCGGGCAATGACCACCGCGATCGACAGCAACATCCTGGTTGCCCTCTGGAACGAGGACGACGCCCTGAACACCTTGGCGCGCAAGGCTCTCGATGCTGCACTGGGGCGTGGGAGCCTCGTCATCGCTGCGCCCGTATTTGCAGAATTGCTCGCCTCCCCTTCGCGGGGTGAAGCATTCCTTGATGCCTTCTTCAGGGACACAGGAATGTCCGTGGACTGGGAGCTTGGCGAAACCATATGGCGCACCGCTGGGCGGGCATTCCAACGTTATGTCATGCGGCGCGCGAAGCAGCGTGGCTCCGGGCCTCGCCGCATTCTCGCCGACTTTTTGATTGGCGCTCATGCCCTGCAAAACGGGTTTCGCCTTCTCACCTTGGACGACCGCCTGTATGCCGCCGCTTT
>Ga0137386_10002485_pt1 | contig 11878 bp, 10 predicted proteins | sample SagtaG_4_FD_104910 | JGI IMG/M metagenome (GOLD analysis project Ga0137386, IMG submission 104910) | Vadose zone soil microbial communities from Sagehorn Ranch, Mendocino, California, USA - Sage2_R_100_16 metaG | ecosystem: Environmental > Terrestrial > Soil > Vadose zone | place: USA... | reverse complement strand
CTGTCAGCATTTTGATAGTCGTCGATTTTCCCGCTCCGTTTGGTCCAATAAAGGCAAGTAATTCCCCTGGTTCAAGCGAAAAACTGATAGGCTTGACTGCCTCGCGCTGGCGATAACGTGGAGCGATAAATGAGTGCAAGCTGCCAGATAGACCTGCTGCGCGCTCACGAGTCTTGAACGTCTTCGTTAACGCTTCAACCTCAATGATAGACATGCGTTACCTCCTCTGCGAACAATCTATTCGGCTAGCTCAACATGACTCAACTTTCCGACCCAGCAAAATCAGTCGAAAGCTGTCTATTGTCAATTCGCTACCATCCCATGCCCCAAAGTACGCCTTCACTTGTAAACCTGCCATGGTCAACATTTGTGCCAGTTCTGTTAGTGTATAGACGCGTGCTGCATGACCATACTCTTGATGTCGACCATCCGGATATATCATAGTTATCTTCACCTCGCTGCGGCTGCTGAGCAGATCAAAGCTACGTTCTTCCAATACAATCAGCCCATCTGGATGATGTTCAATCATATGGGGAGAGAAGTGGCGCATAAGCCCCTCTCGATGTATTATCTCTAGCAGAAAAAGACCACCTGGCTTGAGAGCCTTGTAAACCTGGTTGAGCACTTGCTGATCCTCATCTTGATTCTCAAGATAGCCGAAGGCGGTGAAAATGTTTATTACTGCATCAAACTCGTTCTCAAAAGGGATGTTTCTCATGTCACCATGCAACCAATCTACATGGACACCTTTCCCCAGGGCTTCCTTCTCAGCTTCACGCAGAAAAACCTCACTCAAATCTTGTCCAGTAACCTTATAACCGTGCTGAGCCAATGGGATAGCATGCCGTCCATGACCACAACACAGGTCAAGGATGCTGCTACCTTGTGGCAGAGCCAACAGGTTCACAATGCCATCAACTTCTCTCTGTGTCCGCTCAGCAGTAAGAACCGGTTCATAGATGTGTAGATAGTCTTCTCCAAAAAATGTTTTGTACCACGGAGTATCAGTTTCTGTCATGATTTTTTGCTCCTCTTATATTTCAATTCGTGGAAATAACACCTTCCCAGGCACTATTTGCGTCAGGGGAACACTACCCCATGTAGCTTCACGAACCCATGCAGATGGTTTGACTGGCTCAAGGCCCAACTGACTTCTGATACGATCAGAAGCATTTGGAATAAAAGGAGCCAGGTAAATTGACAATAAGCGCATTGCTTCTGCCGCCGAAAAAAGGACAGTATTGAGTTCTTCCTCCCTTTCTGGCTGGTGAGCCAATAACCACGGTTTGCTCTGTTCAAGATACTGATTTGTGCGACGCACGAAATTCCATATACTCTGCAAAGCATTGCCAATTTCCCATGCTTCCAAATCCTGTTCCGCATGTTCGCGTGATTCGATCGCTACCTTTTGCAAACCCTCCTCAAGTTCACCAATTACTCCTGGACCAGGGATAGTCCCTCCTCGATAGCGATTTACCATCGTGACAACACGGTTCAGCAAATTACCGAGGTCTTTATATAACTCATCGTTGTAGCGCCGAATCAATCCTTCACGCGTAAAATCTCTATCCGCCGCAAAAGACAGGTTTCGTAGCAAGTAGTAACGGATTGCGTCGACCCCAAACTCGTCAACAAGTTGTATCGGATGAACGATGTTGCCCGTGCTTTTTGAGATCTTTGCTCCCTCCAGGGTCATAAAACCATGCACAGCTACTTGCCTCGGTAATGGCAACCCCGCGGACAGCAACATTGCTGGCCAATAAAGACAATGAAAGCGCGTGATATCCATGCCAATTACATGCGCATCAGCAGGCCAGTAATGTTCAAATGTAGCTGGATCATCAGGAAAGCCGACAGCAGACACGTAGTTGGTCAGGGCATCGAACCAGACATAGATCACATGCTCTGGATCTCCCGGGAAAGGTACGCCCCAGGGCTTCTTCGCTGGATCCGCACGTCTGGATACGGAAAAATCTCGTAGACCCTGGCGAATCATCCCAAGTACTTCAGACTTTCGGACGCCGGGCACAATAAAAGCTGGATGTTCCTCAATATGCGCAAGCAGTCGATCACTGTACTTTGAAAGAGCAAAAAAGTAGTTCTCTTCTTCCAGCCATTCAGGTACGATTGACGGATGGTTAGGACATCTGCCATTCACCAGGTCCTCTTCCTGGTAAAAGGTGTTATCGTTAGGGCAATACCAACCTGAGTAGATCGATTTATAGATGTCTCCGCGCTCCTGCGCTCTGCGAATCATCTCCTGTGAAGCCCGGAAGTGTCTTTCCTCGGTCGTACGAATCCAGCGATCATATGATATATCCAGTTTTGACCATGCCAGCCGAAAAGCCTCGTCCATGCTGTCAGTCCAGGTGACGAGATCAACATTATTAGCTTTGGCAGCTTGCACGACGTGTTGACTGTTCTCGTCCAGTCCCATACTGAAGCACGTATCTTGTCCTTGCAAGCGATGGAAGCGAGCAATAACGTCGGCTGCTACTTTCTCCAGCGTGTGACCAAGATGCGGAGGCCCATTCGGATAATCGATGGCAGTTGTAATGTAGTAAGGCTTATTGCCGATATTCTGTTCAAAACTATCATTCATGTTTCACCTCTTTATAAATCAGATGAATAAAATAATCTGGACACGCGTAGGTGCCGATGTATCGGCCCCCGGTGGCTTTCCTAATATCCAGATTATTTTATGAAACGCCATAATCAGAGCAAATGCAAAAAAGAAAGGGGCGCAGGTCTGCCGCCTGCCTGCCTCGAGAGCGACCACGCCGAGATCCCTTCACACCTGGCTTTATCCCCTCTCCCTACTTCTGAAAATTCCCGTAAGACAGTTCTTGTGACAGTGAGTGAGGGGAATTCATCCCACATAATCCCCCCAAAGATGGGAGAGGGCGATGGGGGAATCAAGTTCGTCATCGTGCCTGCTCCTTCATCACGATTGCCCGACCACAATAAAAAAGAGCCACCCCATCCGGGTGGCCCAATCTGTGTTCCGTTGATCGACTCAGGTGGCAGAAGACAGAGGCAACTCTCCGCATGGGTTCCTGCGGCTGCGCATTGCCATAAGCATCATGAATGAAGTGTATGTCGTCATACTGTCACCTTGATCCTTTTCTCTGTTCATTATACCAGACAGATTCAACACGTCAAGGAGGAAATCTAGAGTGAATACGCCCCTCTTGACAAACTTATTTTTCTCATTATACTTACACTTAATATAAGTCGTAAATTAACTGGCTATGTCATTCGAGGAGGTCAGGAGACACGTGACGACCACCAACCTCTCTTCACGCGATCTACGACGCACCAATCGCGCCACTATTCTCCGCACGCTCTATTTCGGTGGTGAGATGAGCCGGGTGGACTTGAGCCAGCAAACCCAGCTCAGTACCGCAACCGTCACGAATGTGGTTGTAGAACTCTTGAACGAGGGGAGCGTGATTGAAGTCGGGAGTGAGGAGTCTCTTGGCGGACGTCCCCGCACCATTTTAGCCATCAACCCCCGTTACTGCTACTTCATCGGTGTTGATGTCGGTGAGCAACATCTTGGCCTGGAACTCTTCAATTTAACGCTGGCCAAGGTCGCTTCTGCACAGTATGCGATCCTCAGCCACCTGGCTTATCCTGAGCGTATTGCCGCGCACATCGCCCAGGGTATCGAGACCATGCTCGCGACTGCCGGAATCTCTCAACGGGCGAACATTTTGGGAATCGGCGTTGGAGTTCCCGGAATCGTTGAAATGACTACTGAATCGGTTGTCCATGCACCAAGTATCGGCTGGAAAGCTGTCCCTTTCCGCCGCTTGCTGGAGGAGCAGATTCCGTACCGTCTTTTGCTTGATAACGGCGTGAAAGCTATGACCCAGGCAGAACTCCTGATTGGTGCGGGACGTGGCTACCAGCACTTCGTTGTCGTGCTCATGGGAACAGGTATTGGCGCAGGTATTGTTGCCAACGGGGTACTTTATCGCGGCGCTTCCAATAGCGCAGGTGAATGGGGTCATACTCGCCTCTCTCTCGATGGTCCGCTCTGCCGCTGTGGGAACCGGGGATGTCTCGAAGCCTATATCGGTTCTTCGCGGATCTTGGAGCGTCTACGCGCGCGAGTATCAACACATCCAGCACTGGATTACGCCAACGAGGAGGAAGCCATGAGTTCTCTGGCGGCATCCGCGTGCGCAGGTGACGCGGATGCGCTACAGGTGTTGGAGGAAACAACGCATTATCTTGGAGTTGGGATTGCGAATCTCGTCAACTTCTTCAATCCCCAGTGTCTCATTCTCGGAGGATGGGTTGGCAGCCAGCTTGGTCAATTGATACTCCCGGCTTTACGTGGCTTCATCGAGACAATGGCGTTACCGTCTTCCGCCCAGGCTGTCTCACTGGAGGTCTCTCAATTTGGGCAGGATGCCGTAGCAATGGGGTCTGCAACGCTTGTCCTGGAGCAGTTTCTGTCCAGTGGAGGAACGAAGCAAGAGGCGGTTGGCTAGGGTATATCTCTGCTAATCTTTATCTCATTGTTCACCGTTGGACCATCGCAATCGATCAAGCAGAAAGGAGGCTTGCAGCGGAAAAGGCAGTCAACCCCGGCCCCTATCAGTTCTTCCGTAGCGAGTGCTATTTTGTAGCATTGGTGTTTAGACTAATTTCGCGTCGAATGCCTTGTAGCCTGGGATCACGCGATCTCTATAAAAATAGCTCGTATAGCTTCCCACCCGGCTTTGCAAGAAATTAGCCTAAAAGCCAAAAGATTTGGAGAGATAGTGTAACTACGACTTCACTTATTTACAAGCAAAGGAGTACTCAGGTTATGCAGCATTTTGCCTTTCCTCATTCGATGCGCCGCTTTGCGGCCGGATTCTCCATCGTCAGCTTGGCACTGCTGATTATGGCTTCTTTTTCTGCCTGTGGTGGCTCAAGTACGGGGACGAGTGGAACCTCGACTGGTCCGGTGAACTTGACCTACTGGTCCTGGATTCCAGGAATGGACAAGCAGGTTGCGCTCTTCAACCAGACCCATCCACAGATTCACGTTACTCTGAGTAATGTAGGTTCAGGTCCGATCGAATACATCAAGTTGTTTACGGCCATCAAGGCCAATAATGAGCCAGATGTGGCTCAGATCGAATTCCAGACTTTGCCGCAATTCGAGACGACCGGCTCGCTCGTTGAGCTCTCCCAGTACGGAGCGAACTCGGTGAAGGATCAGTTTCCGTCTTGGATGTGGAACGAGGTCACTCTCAGCAATGGGGTGTACGCCATCCCTCAGGATGGTGGTCCAATGGCCCTGTACTACCGGGATGATATTTTCAAGCAGTATAATCTTCCGGTACCCACCACCTGGGCTCAGTACGCCGACGACGCAGCGAAACTGCATGCTGCCAACCCGAAATCCTACATCACTGACTTTCCACCCCGGAATCCAGGATGGTTCACCGGACTGGTGTGGCAGAATGGCGGGAACCTTTTCAGCATCAGTGGGCAGTCCTGGAAGGTGTCCATCAATAACCCGCAAGCCCTCCAGGTCGCTTCCTACTGGCAAGATTTGATCAGCAAGAAACTCATCAAGACCGAACCGGACTTCACGAACGCCTGGTACAACGACCTGCAGACCGGAGCACTTGCCACCTGGATCTCCGGCGCATGGGGCAATGGCATCCTCAAACAAAATGCCCCACAGAGCGCGGGGAAGTGGCGCGTTGCCCCCCTCCCGCAGTGGCAGGCGGGTCAAACCGTCAGTAGCAACTGGGGCGGGTCCACGACCGTGGCTTTCAAGAGTTCGAAGTATCCACAGCAGGCCAGTACGTTCGCCCAATGGATCAGTGCGAACGTACAGAGCGCCGAACTGGAGTTTTCTACGGGGGCGTATCCAGCCTCAACTGCTGCCTTAAGTTCGCCCACGGTGAACAGCCCGCAGCCGTTCTTTGGCAACCAGGTGATCAACCAGGTCTTCAGCGACTCGGCTAAGCAGGTGAATGTCAACTTCCAGTGGGGCCCAACAATGGAACAGGTCTACAACGACATGGGTGACAATTTCGCCAACGCAGTCAATGGGACGAGCACCCTGAGCGACGGACTCAATGCCGTGCAGCAGAGTACCATCACCTATATGAAAAAGCAAGGCTTTAGCGTCACGACCTGAGCCGGGTCAGACGTCTCTGCCGGCTCGGCTCGTCGATAGAGGATACTGCGGTGGTGAGCACCTCTCTCCCAGAGGAACATGGGAGGTGTTCGCCTTCGCCGAGCCTCCAGAGCGTCGTTCACGATCAGTTCAACATCTTGTTCGCTCTCACAGGCCCGTGTGGGCCGTGTAGCAGCGGCACGTACACGGAAGTACTAGTTCGGAAAGGAGAACGAGCAGATGGATGTGAAAATCACCTCGCTCGATCATGTGGCCGGCCGCACACCGAGAACCTCACGAACGTTGCGGCCGAAGGCCTTGGCGCCCTATCTGTTTCTCTTGCCCTTCGGGGTCTTGTTCATCCTATTTTTTATTGTGCCCATTCTCTATGCCATCGATCAAAGTTTGTATCGTTCTCAGCGGAGTGGCCTGGGGTTGGGAGCGGCTACCACCCGCTTCAACGGCCCGCGCAACTATGCCGATGTCGTGCGCGACCCCAACTTCTACGGAAGTCTAGGCCGGGTGCTGCTCTACGGCATCGTGCAGATCCCGGTCATGCTGATCATCGCCCTTCTCCTGGCCTTGCTCCTGGACTCGGCGGTGGTGCGGTTGAAAGCCTTCTTCCGCGTGGCCTTCTTTGTGCCCTTTGCCATCCCTGGCATCATCGCCGCCCTGTTGTGGGCCTTTTTCTACCAGCCGGTCTTCAGTCCCATTGACAAGGGCTTCCAGGCGCTTGGCTTGCCCGCGCCCGATTTCCTGGGGCCAGGCACTGTCCTCTGGTCGATCGCCAACATAGTGACCTGGACCTACGCGGGCTACAACATGCTCATCATCTTCGCCGCTCTGCAAGCCATCTCGACCGACATCTACGAAGCCGCCCGTGTCGACGGCTGTACAGGCTGGCGGCTGGCCTGGAGCATCAAACTCCCACTGGTGGCTCCCGCCCTGGTCCTGTGCTGCATCTTTTCCATCGTCGGAGCGCTGCAGCTCTTCGCGGAACCCCAGGTGCTCTCGGCGATCTCCAACAACATCTCCACATCGTTCACGCCCGTCTTCTATGCCTACACCACCGCCTTTGGCAACAACAATTACTACTATGCCGCCGCTCTCTCGGTGGTGTTGGCAGTGATCACCTGCATCTTCTCGTTTAGCGTGCTACGTGTCACCCAGCGACAAGCAGGAGTGTAACCACTATGAGCCAACAAACCACTACTGTTCCGATTGCGACTGCCCAGGAACTGGCCACCTCCAGGCAGGAACGCCCGCGCCGCTTCAATCTGTCGAGCATTGGGGTCATGACCATCCTGCTCATCTTCACACTCTACTTTCTGATACCCTTTTTCTGGTTGGTCGTCTCGGCGACCAAGAGTCAGGCCGATTTGTTCGGCACCTTCGGGCTGTGGTTCGCCCCCGACTTTCATCTGTTCACGAATCTGCAGTCCCTCTTCACCTACAACAATGGCATCTATGGACGCTGGCTCCTCAATACGCTGCTCTACGCCGGAGTGGGCAGCGTGGGAGGAACCTTCTTGGCCGCCATGGCTGGGTATGCGCTGGCCAAATACGTCTTCCGCGGACGCAACCTGATCTTCTCAATAATCTTAGGGGCCATTCTGGTGCCTGCGTCGACACTGGCTCTCCCCCTGTACCTGATGATGAGTGCAGTGGGGCTCACCAACACCATTTGGGCGGTGCTCTTGCCCTTCCTGGTCAATCCGTTCGGCGTCTTTCTGACGCGCATCTATGCTGCCACCGCGGTCCCTGATGAACTGTTGGAAGCGGCGCGCATCGATGGGGCAAACGAGTTTCGAACCTTTACAATTGCGCTCCACTTGATGACTCCAGCCCTGGTGACGGTCTTACTCTTCGGGTTTGTGGGCATCTGGACAAACTTCCTTCTGCCGCTCGTCATGTTCAGTGACCCCAATCTCTTTCCGGTGACGGTGGGTTTACAGAGCTGGAATGTGACCGGAGCCAATGCTGGTGCTAATTCTCAGACAATCTACAATCTGATCGTGACTGGGGCCTTGATCTCCTCGATCCCGCTACTGATTGGCTGTATTCTCTTGCAGCGCTTCTGGCGTGGTGGTCTGGGGACCGGCAGTGTCAAGGGCTGACTTCTTGGTGCCAGGTGATTGGAAGTATCGAGAACGGGCTGAACCTGCTAGGGCATCAGACGAGTACCCAAATTATCGCGACCGGCACTATTCTGGTCAACGCTGTGAGCGTTGATGCATTGAGCCACCGCTGACAGCAGACAAGCTAACAGGAGAAAAGGTGTTATGCGAGAATTTCCCGAGGGATTTCTATGGGGGGTTGCGACATCGGCTTACCAGGTCGAGGGAGCCGTGCAGGAAGATGAGCGTGGGCCGTCGATCTGGGATAGCTTCTCCCGCACACCAGGAAAAACGTTTCATGGGGATACAGGAGATATCGCCTGCGACCAGTACCATCGACTGGATGATGATCTCGACTTGTTAGCAGAGCTGGGTATTCCTGCCTACCGGTTCTCGGTTGCGTGGCCCAGGGTGATGCCCTCCGGGCGTGGAGCGATCAATCAAACAGGGCTCGACTACTATCAGCGCTTGGTTGACGGCCTGCTGCGGCGAGGTATCACCCCAATGTTGACACTGTATCACTGGGATTTGCCTCAGGCGCTGCAGAATGAGGGGGGCTGGACACGGAGGGATACCGCACAGGCATTTGCGGAATACGCCGCTGCGGTCTACCGCGCGCTGGGGGATCGCGTCCCGTTCTGGATGACGCTGAACGAGCCGTGGTGCTCTGCATTCGTGGGACATTTCCAGGGGCGGCATGCACCAGGATGGCGCGACGAAGCGGCAGCGCTGACCGCAACCCATTATCTTTTACTTGGGCATGGCCTGGCCGTCAAGGCACTGCGTGATCTAGGCGGAAAGGGTCAGTTGGGCATCGTGCTCAATCTGGCTTCTCAGATTGCAGCCTCCGACGACCCGGCTGATCGCGCGGCAGCTCAGCGGGTTGATGGCAACGAGAACCGTCTCTTCCTCGATCCACTCTTTCGCGGGTGCTATCCAGAAGATATGGTAGAGTATTATCACCCGGTGAGCGATTTCAGCTTTGTCCATGATGAGGATCTTACGCTCATTAGTGCGCCGCTGGACATGCTAGGAATTAACTACTACGAACAGCATATCGTGCATGCCGATCCACGCAACCCCGAACGTGGAGCGCTCATAGATGTCCCGCCTGGTCCGCGTACTGCTGGAGGAACCAGCATCAATCCATCCGCATTGACAGAGCTGCTGCTACGCGTGAAGCACGAATATACCTCTCTTCCACTATTCGTCACCGAAAATGGTATGGCGCTCCACGATTACATTGATCCAGAGGGCCAGAGCGATGACGTGGAACGGATTGCCTATCTCGATGCGCATTTCCGGGCTGCCTCAGTGGCGATTGAGCAAGGCGTTGATCTGCGAGGGTACTTCGTCTGGTCCTTCCTGGATAATTTCGAATGGGCGCTTGGCTACTCTCAGCGCTTCGGCATCGTCTATGTCGATTACCGGACGCAAGCACGTGTTCCCAAACAGAGCGCGTACTGGTATGGGAGGTTCATACATCAAAATGGACAGGTGTAGTGGCTACTTGGCATATCCGTTCCCTTAATTGACAATTTGGTTGAGCATGAATTCGAGAAGAGACTTTACTTGATGAGGACAATTCTTCCTCAGAATCTGTCTCACTTCCAGAACAACGACAAGCTTTCCTCTGACGACTTGTCGCCTTGAAGGCATTGATACAAACAGCCTCATAGCGAGAGACGACCAGTAGTAATCATACTTTGAAGCCCTGGTGAGCTTCTGTGTTCACAGTTCTGACACTACCGTTGTTAAAAGTCTGTCCAGATACCACCTTTTTGCGAACTCTCCACAACTTTCGCGATAAATTGCATGCCACGCAACCCGTCATAAACCGTTGGATAACCTCCTACAGGCGATTCGCCCCATTCAACGCGCCGAATATCGGCAACTGCTAATCGGTAGATGTTGGCAAAGGCCTCAAGATACCCTTCTGGATGCCCGGCGGGCAGGCGAGTAGTTGCTTTGGCCTCGTCGCTCAAATATGGCATTCCAGTTCGTAGTACCTGGAGAGGCTTGCCAGGCTGCTTAAATAACAACGTATTCGGCTCCATCTGGTGCCATTCTAAGCCCGCTTTGCTGCCATAAATTCGGATGCTCAAAGCATTTTCTTCGCCAGCTGCGATCTGTGAGCAAGCAAGGACACCTTTGGCTCCATTTTCCAGGCGTAGCAACATATTTGCGTCGTCATCTAATTGTCTCCCCTCAATAAAGGCAGTTAAGTCAGCACATACCGCCGCTATTCTTAAGCCCGTAATGAATTCCAACAGGTTCTCACCATGGGTACCGATATCACCGATAGAGCCTGCCATGCCCGATTTGGTTGGATCAGTGCGCCACAGTGCCTGTTTATTCCCAGTATGCTCAACAGGCTCCATCAACCAATCCTGGAGGTACTCCACCAATACTTTACGAATCGTGCCAATTGCTCCTGTGCGCACGAGGTGACGCGCCTGGCGTACCGCTGGGTAGCCAGTGTAGTTATGAGTCAGCGCGAAAACAAGCTTTTTCTGTTCGACCAGTCCGACCAGCGCTTGTGCTTCTTCCAGGTCGAAGGTCATCGGCTTGTCGCATACGACATGGATGCTGTGCTCCAGAAATGAGCGTGAGACGCGGTAATGCAGATGATTCGGCACCGCCACCATCACAAAGTCGATGCCATCCGGCAAACTGGCCTCTACCTCAGCCATCTCCTCAAAACTCTTGTAGGAGCGTTTCAAATACCAGGCTTGCGCCGATGCTTCTGCGCGTTGCGGATCTGCAGACATTGCACCTGCGACAACTTCGGCCTGCCCATCCAGTTCGACAGCGATGCGATGAACTGCGCCAATGAATGAACCCTGGCTGCCGCCAACGATACCTGCGCGTAGTTTTCGCTTGAGAATATCCTGTTTCATGTCTGTAACCCCAGTATCCTATACTTTGTCTCGATATCTTGCACTCCACCTGCGAAATCATCGAAAGCCCTGGTTGGAACATCGATAAGCATCCCCCGAATGTACTCAGCCCCCTCGCGCGCGCCCTGGATAGAATCCTTAATACAACATTCCCATTCGAGCACTGCCCAGCCCGTGTAGCCATTTTGCGTCAATTTCGAGAAAATGCGCTTGAAGTCAACCTGTCCATCGCCTGTGCTGCGGAAACGTCCCGGGCGATCTTTCCAATCCTGATAGCCACCATACACCCCAGAGCGTGGCGAAGGATGATATTCTGCATCCTTGACGTGGAAAGCTTTGATATGATCTTGATAGCAATCGAGATAGCCAATGTAGTCCAGGCATTGTAGGACAAAGTGGGATGGGTCGTACAAGATATGCACGCGCGGGTGATTGCCGGTTGCTGCCAGAAAACGTTCAAAAGTCACACCGTCATGCAGATCCTCACCTGGATGAATTTCGTAGGCCAGGTCGATTCCGTATTCTCCCGCCTTATCAAGCAAGGGCAGCCAGTGTTTCGCCAGTTCTTGAAACCCCAGTTCTACCAGACCAGCTGGACGTTGTGGCCAGGGATACATTGTATGCCACAGAAATGCGCCAGAGAAGGTAGGCAAAACGTGCAATTCTAAGTTGCGGGATGCCTGCATGGCTTTAATCATTTGAGCCATCGCCCACTCCATTCGTTCCTG